>ENA-OFDP01000291-OFDP01000291.1-metagenomes-genome-assembly--contig:-NODE-291-length-23178-cov-8.401808_pt1:0-17500 | contig 23178 bp, 8 predicted proteins | sample MGYA00153389_OFDP01 | MGnify analysis MGYA00153389 | reverse complement strand
GGAGGTAGGCGATGTTGCCGCTTGAATCGGCGAACAAGGTGTTGTTCGACGAATTGGCGCGAACGGCGGAAGCGCGCATGAATTCGTCAAGGTTGCCGGCCTTGGTCCGCTGGAAGCTTTGCTCGAGCGCGTGGACCGGATCGTCCATGATCGAAAAGGCGATATATGCGCCATTCTCCTTACGGATAATCGGACCGTGAACCGTCCTCATCACGTCAAAGGTGCGATCGGTGAAACCTCCATTGGCAGCGAGCATGCGGATCGTCACTGGCTTGACTGATAACGGGCGCAGTTCGCCGCCGAAGCGATAGCCAGCCTTGCCATTGGCCATGGTGGCAAAGGTCTCGGCATATTCGTCGCGATTATCGAGCCCGCTCGACGTGTGCATCCAGCCGGCGTGTGCGTTGAACCCCTGATAGACGAACATTTGCCCCCAGGTCACCGCGCCATAGACGTTGAGACCTTGGTCGCTGGTCACCTGGACCACGTCGCGGAAGAAGAAACTGGTGTGCGGGTTGATCAGTAGCAGCGGATTGCCGGTGGCCGATCGCGATGGCCCAATCGCGATCCCATTTGACCCTTGCGGGTCACTCCACGGTTTGATGCTCGCGACCCGCGGGGCAGTGCGATCGTACAAGGCGCGCAGCCCATCGAGGTCGACATATTCGATATCGCCGCCGATGCTTCCTTCGGAGAAGCTCAGCGCCATCCACGGCTCGAACCGGGTCAGCACGCGCGGAAGTACCGCAGGATGCGTGGAGAGATAGAAATTGAGCCCGTCGGCCCAGCCGATCATCAATTGCCGGAGCCACTGCGGGCTGGCTGCATATTTGGCCTTGAGGTCGCGCTCGTCGATCCACAGGCGTTGGCGCAGATCCTTCCACAGCGCCGCTTCCCCCTCGGCTTCGGACAAGCGCCCGAGGCTGGTGAGGTAGTTGGTCTCGACGCGGTTGAAGTCATCCTCGGCCTGCGCATAGGCCATGCCGAACACCGCGTCGGCATCGGTGCGGCCGCGGACGTGAGCGATGCCCCACTGGTCGCGATTGATGGTGATGGTGGCGGCGCGCTGCGACAGCCGCGCCGCGTCGGATGGCGCCTTGGCGGTGGCCGCGCTACTCCCGAGCAACGCCGCCAGCAACAGCAATTTCGTCACGTTCATCCGCTCATCCCCCTGCATCCATTCGCCATCCTGCGGTCGAGCAGCGCGAAACGCAATCAGCGGCTGGCGGAGGCAATCTGCGGTGGTGCGATGTTGATCAGCGGCTTGGCGCCATCGCCAAGGATGATGAACGCCGCCCAATAGAATGGATGCGAAGTCTGGGCATCGTCCATCAGCCCGCGCTGCGCTTCCTCGAGCGCCTGCGCCAGCGGCTCGCCGGGGCGCGCCTCGATCAATCCGGAGATCAGCCGCTTGGTCGCATCATAGGCGTCTGGCACCGGCCAATGGCTGGCGATGACCGACCGAGCGCCGGCGCCGATGAAGGCGCGGACCAGCCCGTCGAGCGCATAATTGCCGCCGGTCATCACGCCCGCTTCGCGCGATGCGCCGGTGGTCGCCGCGCCGGCTGTGTCGCAGGCGGAAAGAATCACGACGTCGGCATCGAGCTTGAGGTCGAAGATCTCGCGGAAGCTGAGCAGGCCGTCCGATCCCGGGCCACCGAACGAGGTGATCAGCGCCGGGCGCGGCGGGCAGTCGGGCCGCGGCGCCGTCACCAGGCCGTGCGTGGCGAAATGCAGGATGCGGTAATCCTTGAGACCATTGTCCTTTAGCAACGCGGTGTCCGTAAACGCGGCGCCGGTCAGCAGCTTGCTGTTCGACGGGCCGAACACCGCGCTCGCCAGCGTCAGCTCGGCGGGCGAGATCGGGTGCTGCCACTGTTGCACTGGCCAGTCGCAATCGTCGGCCACTGCGGCGACCGGCTTGATCGTCACCGGCGTATTGTCGCCCAGCCCGAGGTACGCGTTGCGTGCTCGTGACGGGGCAATTGCACGAACGTCGAGGAAGCTTCGTGGGCTGACCGAGATTGACACTTCGCGTCCGCGCCCGAGCCAGTCGATCCCGCGCATGTCGAACGGGTCGGCATTGGCCAGTTTCTGCCGCGCATTATAGGCGTCGAGCCCGCCTTGCCGGGTGATCAGCAGATACGGCGGAAGCTGCAGCATCGGCCCATCGGGTTCGAATATCAGATGCTTGAGGCCCTGCACCTCGCCGTCGATCGATCCGAACAAATCGAGATATAACGATCGTGCGCTATCGGCGTCGAACGGGTCAGTTGTCGCTTGGCCATTTTCGAAGCGGACGATGGTCCGGCGGATCTGCGACACCTTGTCGGCCATCACATTGCGGTTGGGGACGATCCGCATCGCCCGCGCCGCGCCGTGCGTGGCGAACATGGCGTAGATCCGGTCGCCGACGACCATCATCTTGTAATAGCCCTCGCCATCGCGAAGCGCGGCCTGGAGGTCGGCGAGGTCGGTCTGCTGCGGGGCGAGCACCTTGTAGCGCGGATAGGCCGCCAGCTGCGATTGCAGATTGGTCTGGTCGGAGCGCATTTGGTCGAGGCTCGATTTGGTCGCCGCGAGCGCCGCCAGGTCGGCCGGGCTCGGCGCTTTCTTGGCGCTTAGATCGATCAATTCGCCTTCGGTCCGCGCAATCTCTCGGGTCCGCGCCACCGCCAGCCGGAACAAGGCCGAGGCCTCGTCGTCGCCTTCGGACAATTGCCGCGCGAGCACCGCCTGGGTTTGCGCCACGCCGGGTCGGGCGAGCGCCTGCGCAGCGCGGAACATCATCGCAGCTGACGCCGCCGATCCATCCTTGGCGAGCAATTCGAAATAGGGGCTGAGCAAATCGCGAAGCGCAATCCCGCTGTCGGGGATGAGCGCGCTTTGATCGACCACCTCGGCAAACAAGGTGCGTGCGCCGGCAGTGTCGCCGCTGCGCGCCATGAACGCCGCCTTGCGGGCCCGTGCAGCGAGCAGCATCGGCGAATCGGGATAATTATGCGCCAGCGACTGGATCGCTGAATCATACGCGCCGATGGCTGAACTGCTGTTTCCCGCAGCTTCGGCAACCAAAGCGCGTTCGATTTCGATGTCCGCGCTTAGCCACCCGACCGATGCCAGCTTGCCGTCGCGAACGCTCTTCAATTTGGACTGCGCCTGCGACAGGTTGGTCGCCGCCTCGGCGAGCTTGCCGGTCAATCGAAGCGCGATTCCCGACAATTGCAGCGACTGGGCATCGAGTACCACCGCGCGTTCGGCAGGGCGCAGGCTGTTGCCGACATTAACCTGTTTGTAGGCATTGCTCTCGCGGTTGATCTCGTCTGCCAATGGCAAAGTGATCAGGCCGTTGCGCAGTTCATTATCTTCGGTCAACACAATCGGCGCGACCGGCCTGGCCAGTTCTGCCAACGCCTCGTCGGGCTTGCGCTGGTTGATCTGGTTGATCGCTCGATAATTGCGGATCAGCCGTTGCAACACCGGGTCGGTCCGCGGCGCTTTTGCTTCGGCCTGGTCGAGCAGCCTGACCGCAGCGGTGAAATTGCTCAGGTTGGACTGCTGCAGGCCTTGGTTGGCGAGCGCTTCCGAATAGGCCATCTTGTCATTGCGATCGCGCAGCGCAATCGTCTCGAAATATTGATCGGACTGGGCGAATTGCCCGCCATTGTTGAGCGTATACGCCTCGATCCGCGCCGCCGCGGGATCGAGCGATCCGGCCTGGGTCCGGGCGAAGGCAGCAGCATCGCTGATTTCGGTCGTCGCGACCCGCACTGCGCCGCGTTGCGGTTGGTTGGCCACCACCGAACCGAGCGCAAGGCGAAGCGCGGGATCATAACCGGCGAGCCCCTCGACCAGGTAAGTCGTCTTGCCGCGGGTCAGCGAGTAACGCTTGTAATCGAGCTTCGTCGCCTCATCGCGGCAGGTCAGGCTGGATACCGGCCCCGCGCCGTCGATGGTGACTTGCGTCGGCGCGCTGCACGACAATGCGCCAGCTTTGAGCGCGCTTGGTTCGGTCGCGGGGTTCACGCTGCGCCGAACCGCGAGCAGGCTGCCGACCGCGCTCGCCGCGTCGCGGCAGGTGAGCACATAAGCGCGATCGAACATCTCGGTCAGGCGGACGTCGGTGGCCTTCGACTGGGCGGTGCACATCACGCCGGCGTCGCCGAGCCTGAAACTGGTCCGGTTGGCGATCGGCAAAGCGGCCGCCTTGCCAATCGCGGGCGCAGCGATCGCGATGGTCGACGTCAGCAGCAGGAGGCGGGCGGTCAGGCCGGTCGCGCGGATCAATTGCCGTCTCCCTTTTTGGTCTTTTTCTTCTTTTTCTGGTCGCTGTCGGTGTCGTCGTCGGGGTTGCCGTAGAGCGACGGATTGCCCGCGCCCGACGCCGGATCGTTGATTTCCTCATCCGGGGTCAGCGGCCGTGTGTCGAACAGCGGCAGCGGCGGGGTGATCGGGCTTCCCTCGTCGCCGCTGACTTCGCCCGAAATGTCGGGCTCGTTGCCGAACAATCCGTCCCCCAGCCCGCCATTGTCGACCAATTGGACGTCGGTCGGCGCGAGCAGGTTGATCAGCAGCGGGTTCGACGAGCAGCTCCCGGTCAGCGCGCAGCCGTTGATCGTGCTGGTCGAGGTGAATTGGGTGGTACCGAATTCGGCCACCAGTCCATCGCGGACCGCGATCCCGGTTGCAGTGACACCCTGGCTGATGACCTGGCCGTTGATGACTAGGTCGATCGATCCGGGAAGCGCGTCGGGCGCAGACTCGCTGTCGATGTTGAGGTCGGTCAGCAGGAAGCCCGCCGGGATCGCCTTGGTGCCGGTGTTCTGGACCAGCAGCGACTGGATCGGTTCGCTCAGCGCGTCGATGTCGAACGACGCGGCGCGAAGGACGCCGTCGGGGCGCTGAACTGCGGCGGGCGCGTTGAGGTCGGTGATGTAGCCGGTGTAGCGCGCATTGACTTCGAGCTTGGCCAATATGTCGGCACTCGCGACCCATACCCTGGGTGCGTACAGGCCAAGCACGCCGCCCAATGTCGTTCCCTGGCCGAGCAGGTTGATCGACGCAGTGGCTGCATCGAGCTCGATCAGATTGCTGCGCAGCACCACATTGTCGGTCAGGCTGAGCCCGCTGAAGCTGGCGTTGCCAACCACCCGGATCGACCCGACCGAGGTCGTGCTGGTGCCGTTGACCGTCGCGAACAGATAATTGTACCCGGTCTGGCTGGTGCCCGAGACGGTCGCGCTCAGATTGCCGATCAGCATCTTCGCCGCCGCGCCATAGGTGGTGTCGGCGACGACCGACAGCGGGGTGTGGATGCGATCGAATTCGGCGTCGGACAATTGGTAGCCGCCACCGGTCACGCCATCGCCGACCACTGTCTGGGTCGCGTTGCGCGACACCAGTTGCAGGTTGCCGGTGTTGACCGCCGCGCTCGCGCCAAGGTCGATGTCGTTCGAGATCAGTTGGCTGGTGCCGTTGAGCGTTCCGTTGAGCGTCATCACCCCGCCGGTATCGATCAGCGCGGATGTCGTCGTCTGGAGCGACTGCAAGGTGGTGTCAGTGCCGACGAACGCCTGGAACGATCCGACCGATGACGAGCCGCCAAAGGTCGCCGATCCGCCGGTCTTGGCCTTGGTCAGCGTGAACACCGTCGTCGGTGTGAAGGTCGATCCGCTGGTCAGCCCGGCGAACATCGAATAGCCGCCGAGGATGAACCGCCCCGGGGTGGTGATTGCGCCGAGGGTCGCGTTGCCTCCCGCAAGCGCGATCACGTCGGTCGCCGCATTGACGTTGCCGGCGGTCAGTGCCCCTGCCGAATACAGCCCGACATAGCCGTCGGTGGTGACATTTCCGGTGGCGATCGACGCGCCGAACACTTCGACCGGCGATCCAACCGGGTTGGCCGCCGTGGCGCCCAATTCGCGCTGGCCCGACGGATGGACGATGGTGATGTTGCCAACATTGACCGCGCCGATGCCCGCCACGCGAACCAAAGTATTGGCAATCAGATTGCCGCCGCTAATCGACCCGCCTGAGTTCAGCATGATCGATTGTCCGGCGGTGATGTTTTGCGTCTGCATCGCCCCGCCCGACGCCAGGTCGACCAGCCCGCGGGCATTGATTGCGCCGACGGTCAGCGTCGTTCCGGCACTGGCGCGTATATTGCCGGTCGTGACCGGGCCGTTGATCGTGATCGAACCGCCGCTCGCGACCGGCCGTGCGGCCAGGATCGGTGCCGGATCGAAGACGTCGGTCACCGTCCCGCCAAGCGCCATCATCGAATAATTAGCGAGATAGACGTCATCTCCGGCGTCGATTGCGCCGAAATTCATGTTGCCGCCGCCAAGCGCCATGAAGATACGCCCGGCGTCGATCGTGCCGGTGGAGATGTTGCCGCGAGCAGCCAGGCCGACGCTGTTGAACGCCTCGATATCGCCAGTGTCGATTGTCGTTCCAGCGAGGATCGCGACGTTATATTCGCCGTCATAACCGCTCGAATGGTTGACGATGCCTGCCGACAAATCACCAACGTTGACGGACTCGCCAGCCTTGATTGCGACGGTGTCGCCGGCGGTCATATTGCCGCCATCGACGTAACCACCGGCGCTGAGGTCGATCGTCTCGCTGGCGAGCAAGGTGCCGACCAGGATATCGCCAATCGCGACCAATTCGATATCGCCACCGGTTGCGGTCAACTGCGTCAGGAAAATCGAGGAGCCGCTGTCGCCGAAGATCGAGCGGGCGTCGATCGTGCTGCCCGAGATGGACGAGCCCGCGAGCAGCGACACCGCGCCGTAACCCGAATCGATCGCGCCGACGTTGATCGACCCGCCAGCATCGAGGCTAGTGTTCGCACTATTGTTGATCGTGCCGGTGCGAATGTCCTGCGCGGCGTCGATGGTGACATCGCCATTGGCCAACAAATTGCCGATGATCACCTCGCCATTGACCGCCTCCAGATCGACCGACGAATCGACGTTGATGTTGGCGACGTAGATTGACCCCGGCGCGAGGATCGTCAGCGCTTCGACGCTGTCGAGGTTGGCCGTGGTGAGGAAATTATTGTCGGTCGCAATCTCGAAGTGCCGGGCGAAGAAAGTGCCATTGTCCTGCGGCGTGCTATTGGTCGCATCGTCAACAAAGTCATAGGCATGGAAAACGATATTGTCGGCGGTGAAATCGCCACCGTCTAGGAACAGCGACATGTTGCCGCTGGTGATGAACCTGAACTCGCCACCGACGGTCACGTCGCCGTTGATGACCGATACGATGTCCGCATCGGGCGTCGGGGCGCCATCTGCCTGGACCAGGAAATCGAGCGAATCGATATTGCCGTCGGCATTGCGGAAAGTGACGCCGCTGCCGCCAAGCGTTTCGCTGACCCCGTCAGTGGACCCAGCGCCGGCGGTGGCGATCGCCGTCCCTTCGATCGTCCCGGCATTGAGCAGGCCACGCTGGCTGTCGAGCAGGTAACGGCTCGTCGCCAGCACCTGGATGCCCCGGCCGTTGCCACCAACCCGGGCATCGCCGCCGACACCATCGACGCCGACGGTTCCATAACCGGTGTTGAAGCCCAGGCCGCCATCCCCGCCGGTCGCATCGGCGGTCAGCGTCGCACTATCGACCGTGACCGTCGATCCGCGGACGAGCAGGAGTGAGGAGCCTCCCGTTGCATCGCCCCCCGCGCCGCCGCCGCCAAGCACGCCATCATTGCCGCGAGCGCCATTGAGCCCGGCGGTGAAGCCAGACCCGCCAAATCCGCCAAATCCGCCAAAGCCGTTACCGCCACCATCGCCGCCAGTACCGCCAACCGCGCTGGTATCGATCGACAGCGTTCCCAAATTGGTGCTTCCCAGGCCAAGACCGATCAGCTGGTTATTGCCGGTGACGGTGCCGACCGTAATCCCGCCGCCGATCGCGCTGCCGCCGGCACCACCCGTGCCGCCGTTGCCGCCATTGCCGCCATTGCCGCCATTGCCGCCGAAGCCGCCCGGGCTAAATGATCCGGAGCTGCCATTGCCGCCTGCGCCGCCCAATGCGCCGGTGCCGCCAATCCCGCCGACCCCGCCAGTTGCCTGCGCCGATGCATCCGCGAACGAAATGTCGACATGGCCATTGTCGGATGCGGAGGTGATCCCCGCATAGCCGCCGGTGGCATTTCCGCCGCGCCCGCCGTTGCCACCCGCAGTGCTGTTGCCGCCGTTGGTGCCACTGGCGCCAAGCGATCCGTAGCCGCCGTCGATCCCGTTGCCGCCGTAGCTGCCAGCGCCGCCATTGCCGCCTTGACCGCCAAATGCGTCGGCCTCGAGCTGGGCGTTTCCGCTGCCGCTGCCACTGCCCGTCAGGATGGTGATCGCGCTTGCGCCGAGCGCGCTATTGGCAGCGAAAATATCGACCCATCCACCGACGCCGTCGCCGCCATCGCCGCCATAAATACCGCTATAACCATTGCCGAAACCAGCGTCGCCGCCAGTCCCGTTGGCAGTCATCGTCACACCGCGGCCGATGACGATATCGCCATTCTTGGCGTACAGGTGGACACCGCCGGTCCATAATGCGGGGTCGGCGTTGCTGGTGTCGCCGCTGCCAATCCCATCGCCGCCATTAAGCCCGTTGCCGCCGACGCCATTGGCCGACAAGGATGCCGAACCGTTGATCGTGACATCGCCATTGATCGCTTCGATGCGGACGAAGCTTCCGCCATGCCCGTCGCCGCCAGTTCCGCCAGCCGCGTCGCCACCGGAGCCGTCGGCCGACATCACCACATTGCCATAGCCAAGCTCGGGATCGCCGACCACGATCGATCCGCCGGTGCTGATGACATGCGCGCTGCCGCCGGTTCCGTCGCCGCCGATGACCAGCGCGTTACCGTCTGCGTCACCGCCATAGCCGCGCGCGTAAACATAAGCGCTGCCGTCGATCGCAATCAGTCCACCCGCGCCGAGCGAATCATAACTTTGGATACGCGACGTTCCGCCGATCGCGTTGCCGCCAGTGGCAGTGGAGAAATTGTAGGCATAGCCATAGCCGCCAAGCGCATCGGTATTGAGCGTTGCGTTACCGGCGACGTCAACATGCGCGCCGGCTGTCGCTTGCAACAATACGGTGCCGCCTTGGCCGTTGCCCGCCGCAGCGCGATCCCCATCGCCGCCAATTCCCTTGGCGGCCATGATAACGCTGGACCCGAAGTTCAGGCTGGCGCTCGCGGCACCCAACGCTTCGGCCCACACCGACCCGCCGGTGCCATTGCCGCCAGTGCCGCCGCAACTGAAACATTCGCCAGCATTGGTCGATGCCAGTCCCGACGCATCGAGGTTGGCATTTCCGGCCACCGACACATGGGCATTGGCGCCAGTCGCCTGGAAGCGCACTGCGCCGCCCTGGCCATTGCCGCCGATGATCCCTGAACCGCCCTGGTCGCCGCCCCGGCCGATCGCGGTCGAGCTGAGCGAGGATTGCAGGGTCACCGTCCCGCCGACATTGGCAAACAGCCGCGACTGACCACCAGTGCCATCGCCCGCGGTATCGCCCGATTGCGATGCTTGTCCGCCGCGCCCGTTGGCATCCATCGTGACCGCACCGGCCAGTGTCAGCGTTCCGTTCTGGGCATAAATTTCGATATTGCCGCCAAGCCCGTCACCGGCCACGTTGTTGAGCTGGTTGGCCGCCTGGCCCTGGACGGACAGATTGGCGACGTCGCCGCCAAAGCCCCTCGCCGTCACGGACGACAAGCCGCCAACGTTCAACGTCGACTGGCTTGAGACCGAGATCACGCCGCCTCGGCCAAAGCCACCATCATCGCCGTCGCCGCCATAGCCGTCAGCATTGGCAAGCAAATTGTTCGATACCGTCAGCGCGGCGCCGGAATTGGTGTAGATGCTGATCGCGCCGCCGACCCCGTCGCCGCCCGTCCCCGGACCTTGTCCAAAGCCGCCGACGCCATTGCTTTGCGCGGCCAGGCTGCCGGCGATATTAAGTGCGCTCGCGGCGTTTACCGCATAGACGTTGACCGTTCCGCCGTTGCCGACGCCGCCATTGCCGTTGGAGCTATCGCCGCCGGTCGCGCTGGCCGAAATCGAGTTGGTGACACTCCCCGTCAAGTTCAGGCTGCCACCATTATTGGCAGCGATTGACGCATCGCCGCCCGTGCCGTTGCCGCCAGTGGCGCCCGATCCGCCCTGCGCACCGGACGATAAATTGACCCGGCCGCTGACCGAGAGCGCCCGTTGCGAGATGATGTAGGTTTGGCCGCCATGGGCATCGCCGCCGATGCCGGCGCGGGTCGACCCACCGGCGCCATCGGAATGAACGTACACCCCGCCATTGACCGTGAGCGACGTATTGAGCGCCAGCAGGTAGGCGCCATTGGCCCCGGTTCCGCCATTGCCGTCCCCGCCGCGCGTCCCGTCCCCGCCGGACGTGCCGCCGCGGCCGTCGGTGCTTAGTTCTACATTGCCATTGACAATGGTCGTCCCGCTGGTCGCGCCGACCGCCTCCGTGAGCGCGGCCAGGCCGCCGGTGCCGCTGCCCCCGTTGCCGAGCGAGCTGTTGCCCCCAACCCCGTCAGCGACGAGCAGTAGATCGCCAGTCAGCGTATTGGTGTTGCCGGTCCCCACGTAGAATGACGCTTCGCCGCCGCGACCGCTGCCCGCCGCGCGGTTGAGCGCCGTGGCCGACCCGCCGAAGCCATTGGCACTGCCCGTCAGCCCGCCAGCGATGTTGATCGCCGATCCGCCCGCATTGCCGGATACGACGCGGATGCTGCCGCCCTGGCCATTGCCGCCAATGCCATCGCAAACCAGGCATTCGCCGCCATTGCCGCTGCCGCCATAGGCATTGCTCGACAAGGTCGCGCCGCCAGCGACGGTCAAATTACTGTTATTGCCGCTGGTCACCAGCCGGACGTTACCGCCGGTGGCATTGCCGCCATTGGCCCCGGTCGCGCCACCGCTGCCAGCATAAGCGTCAGCCGTTGCGGTCACGCCGCCGAGCAGCTGGATCAGCCCGCCACTAGCTGCGTTAACCCGGACAAGCCCAGCCGTGGCGTTGCCGCCCGCAATTCCATTGGTAAAACTCGACCCGCCATGGGCGGTGCTGTTGAGATTGGTAGCGCCGTTGACGGTGATCCGGCCGCCGCCGTTGACGTTGAATACGTCGACCGAAGCGGTGTTCATCGTTTGGCCGTTGGCGGCGTAGCGCTCGGTCGACAGCGACAGGTTGCGGTCGACGTTGATCGTCCCCGCCGCAGCCTGCGTGCTGAACCAGATCTCGCCGTTGGCGTGGATCGTGGCATCCGAATAGAAACGCATCGGGTTGAACGCCGACAGATGGGCGTAGCCGGTTGCTTCACCGACCACAGCGGAGGTGAAATTGGAATCGGTGACCTGCAGATTGGCGACCGCTGCGGCGGTCGATCCGGTCGAGACCTGTCCGATCCCGCCGTTCGAGATGTCATGACCAGCCGACAGGACGACGGTATTGCCGACGACATTGGCCGCACCGGCGACGTCGAAGCCAAGGTTGCTGCCCGCCCCGATCAGCATCGTCATCGCGCTATTCTTGGGCACCGCCACCAGATAGGCGCGGTGAATGTCGGCCGCACCGGTGCTCGCCGCGCCGGTGATCGTTCCGGTGGCCGCAATGCCGTTGGTGTCGGTCGACCCGGCCGAGACCTGGATATCGAACAACCCGCTGGGCGAGAAGTTGATCGTCGCCGCTTCGGCCGCGACCAGTGCCGCGCTGCCGTTGACGGTGATCGACCCGCCATGCTGGACCCGCGGCGCGACCATCGCGACATAGGCATCGCCATCGCTGGCGTTGATGGTCGATCCCGCCGTGGTGACAATCGCCGCAGTCGCGCGCGGCGCCTGGCCGAAGATCACCTGGTTATTGACGCCATTGATGAAATTGCCGGTTCCGTCGACCGTGATTGGTGATGCCGACAACACCAGCGAGCCGACGTTGATCACGCTTCCCGACCCGAGCAGGAACCCGCCCGGCGAGTAGAAATACAGGCTTCCGCCTTGCTGGCCGTTGATCCGCGAGTTGATCGTTCCGTTCATCGAGATGGCGCGGCTGATGTCGGTCTGGTTGATGCGGTTGAGGACCGCGAAATTATTGGTGCTGTTGAAGGTCGCGGTGGTGCCGCCGAGCTGGAAGCCGATCGTCCCGCCGCCGGTGGCATTGTCGGTCGGGGTCCAGTCGATCACGCTCTGGCCCGGATTGACGGTGATCGTCGTCGTTGTTGGCGTGGTCGTGATTCCGGCCGAGCCCGCACCGTTAGTGGCGAAGGTCCCGCTGCCAAGCAGGCTTTGCGCCGCCGCCGGGGTCGCGCCGACCAACATGACGGTGGCAAGTGCCAGTACCGAACAGCCTGTCCGGGTGCGGCGTGACGACAAAACGAGATTACGCATCATGATCTCCAGGGGAGCAGACGGGTGGTAAAGGTCAGCAGGAAGCGCGCGCCGCCGCGCCGATTGGCCAAGCCGGCGCGTTCGAGCGGGACCGCGACCGCAGCATCGATCGACATCCGCTCGTCGAGCCCGGCGCGAAGGCCGCCGCCGGTCGATTTGACATGGTCCGAGCCGCTGATGCCCTTGTTCCACACCCAGGCGGCATCGCCGAAAATGTACGGCTGGACGAGGAAGCGCGACCTCTTGAACGGCGCAATCCGTGGCCCGCGCAGCTCGACCGCGACCCCCACGCCGCTGTCACCGGCAATGATCGCCGGGTCGTAACCGCGCCCGACAGTATAATTGCCGACGGTGAATTCCTCGAAGCTGAGCACCGGCTTGAACCCATATTGGGCGCGCGGGCTGACCGCGATGGCAAGCGATTTGCCAAGTGCGAATTCGCCGGTCGCATTGGCGCGGATGACGGTCGCGGTCGAGCGTCCGTCGGCCCGGCTCGGCGGGGTTACGCCGACCGTGCAGCAGCGGTCGGTCGCGCCGAAGATGTGTAACCCCTGGCGAAACTCCAGTCCGCCGCCGATCTTCCATTTGGGCCGCCGCGACTTCAGGTCGATAGCGTCGAAATCGGCGCGCAGGAAGGCCACCCGCAAATGGTCGCGGGTCAGCGGGCCGAAGAAATTGACCTTCTGGTCGACAAAGTCGAACCCGCCGCCAAGCGTGACATTGTGCGATTGGGTGCGGACCAGTGGGTAAGACACGCCAAGCGTCGCGAACAAGGTCCGCGCCTTGACGAACGGATCGCCCGGGTTGCGGGCGATGGTCGGCTTGGTCCAGGCATAGGTCAGCTGGCCATTGATCGTCAGCCCTTCGGACCCGGGGCGGAAGCTGTGCCCGACCTGGAGGATCTGTTGTTCCTTGAAGTCGAGCGTCGAATAAGCCGAAACGAAGGTTGAATCGCCAAGTCCGGTAAGGCCGAAGACCTGCCCGCGCACCTGCCCGCCCCAGCGACCGGTTTCCCGCGCGGCGAGGTTCTGGATGACTGCGTCGACGGCATAGGCCTGGCGGATGACCGACACTTCGCCAATCAATTCGCCCGGCCCGGTCCCTGCCGGCTTGAGCGTCAGTTGGACGTTATAGCCCGGCAGGTCGCGCGCCAGCAGCAGATAGCGCTCGGCGCGGTTGCGGTCGAAAATCTCGTCCTGGGTCAGCTTGGATAGATAGCCGGCCAGTTTGGCCTCGGCCCCGCCGGTCTGGCCGCGCGCGCGGATCGTCGTCACGCGGGCGTAAAGTACCTCGAGCTTGACGACCCCATTCTCGATTCGCTGGGTCGGCACCTGGACTGCGGCGAGATAGCCCTTGTCGCGCAAATAGGTCGCGGCGCGATCGCGGATTTCGCAAATGATCGAGACCGGTTCGTCTTTATTGGCATAATCGGCCCAGCTCGGGCGAAGCTCGGCATCGGTCGCGCCCTTGAGATTGTTGAACTGAACGTCGGTCAGCTTGACCCGGACGTCGTTGAATTCGGGATCGGCCAGCGGGCAAGGCGATCGTTCGACCCCGCCGATGACGTTGAGCGTCGATTTGGGCGGCGCAACCTCGGGCTGCTGGCGCGTGAGTTCGTCGCGCGTTGGCGCAAGCGACTGCGCCGACGCCGGCATCGCCGCCAACAAACTGGTCCCGGCGGCCACTGCCCCCAGCGCAAATCGATAGTCCCGAGCCCCCATGCACGATTCCCCAATCATGGACGCGCACCATCGAATCGCCTCCCAGCGACTCGCTAATTGCGCGTTAAGATTGTTGAAACCCTAATTAACGTGAGTCAATGGATTGGGTCATATTTGATGTGACCCAATCAGGGATTTCCAACTACTTGTCGCGGTTGTTTCAGGCATCGCGCTGTTCGAACCCGGCGATGCATTCGGCTAGCCATCGACCGGCAACGAGCGCGCTGAGGTCGGACCGGTCGAGCGGCGGGTCCCATTCGGTCAGGTCGATCAGGCGGACCTTGGGGTGCGCAGCGAGGGCGCGGGTGGCGATGAAGAAATCACGCGCCGCCATTCCGCCGGGGCGGGCGCCTGGCGCGGCGGGAAATTGCGCGCGGTCGATTACGTCGATGTCGCAATCGACGACGATCGCAGTGCAATGGGCGACTCGGGTTAGCGCGCGCTCGACAGCTGCGGCGATGCCCGCCGTCCAAACCTCGTCGATGGTGACCACCAGATGCCCGCCGTCGATCGCGTCACGGTGCATCGTGGCCGAATTGGCGAACGGCGCGAGGCCGATCTGCGCAATGTTGCGCCCGGGCAAGCCATCCTCGCGCAGTGCCCGTACCGGATTGCCATTGCCGAGCCCGGCGTTGGTATCGCGGAGATCGAAATGCGCGTCGAGGGTGATCAGCCCTACTTGGTCGAGCGGAAGCCCGAGCGCGTGGACGGCGGGCCGGGTGACCGCATTATTGCCGCCGACCAGCAAGGTGAGCGGGTGGCGGGCAAGGCTCGCCGCGCAAGCGGTGCGGATGGGCGCAGTCGCCGCTTCGATAGTCAGCCCGTCGATGCGGATGTCGCCATAGTCCGCGACGTAACTCGCCAGTTCGCGGCCGGTCTCGACATCATAGCGCCCGATCCGGCGGAGGATCGCGCGTAGCGCGGCGGGGGCGAGGTCGCAGCGTCCGGGAGTCACCGACCCGGCGGCGAGCGGTGCGCCGACCAGCCCGATCGGCGCCTCAGCGTCGGCGGCGACCAGCAAGTCGGTGAGGTTGGGCCAGCTCATGCTTGACGATTAGCATCGCGCGCCGCCATTGCCACCACAGCATGTGGGACCGCCTGATCACTGACTGCCACGTCGCGACGATGGTGCCGCAGCCGGGCAACCCGCTCGGCCTGTTCGCCAATGCCGCGATCGGGATTGACGGCGGGCGCATCGTGCGGGTCGGCAAGCGCACCGAGCTGGCGGGCTTCCGCGCGAAGGAAGTGGTCGCGCTGGGCGGCGCGTGGGTCACGCCGGGATTGGTCGATTGCCACACCCATCTGGTGTTCGGCGGAACGCGCGCTGGCGAACATGCGATGCGCCGCGCTGGGGCATCCTATGAGGACATCGCCAAAGCCGGCGGCGGGATCGCCTCGACCGTCGCCGCGACCAAGGCGGCGAGCGACGACCAGCTGCGTGACCAGTCGCGCCGCCGCCTCCATGCGTTGATGGCGGGCGGGGTGACCACGGTTGAGATCAAGTCGGGCTACGGGCTCGATACCGCCGCTGAGATGCGGATGCTCGAGATGGCGCGGGAGATCGGCGCGGGGGAGGCGGTGCGGATCGTCCCCACCCTCCTCGCCGCCCACGCGATTCCGCCGGGCGTCGACCGCGATGCGTATGTGAAGATGATCATCGAGGAGATGATCCCCGCGGTCGCCAAGGCTGGCCTCGCGACCAGCGTCGACGCGTTTTGCGAAACCATCGCCTTCACCCCGGCCGAGGTCGAACGCGTGTTCACCGCGGCGCGCGCGCACGGCCTCCCGGTGCGCCTCCACGCCGAGCAATTGTCCAACCAGCACGGCGCCGCGCTCGCCGCAAAATATAAGGCGCTGTCGGCCGATCATCTCGAGCATCTCGACGCCGCCGGGGCGAAGGCGATGGCCGCTGCGGGCACCGTCGCCGTCCTGCTTCCGGGCGCCTATTACGCGCTCCAGGAAACGCGCCAGCCGCCGGTCCAGCTGCTGCGCGACCACGCCGTCCCGATCGCCATCGCCACCGACTGCAACCCTGGCACCTCGCCCCTGCTCAACCCGCAACTGGCGATCAACATGGCGTGCACCCTGTTCGGCCTGACCCCCGAGGAAGCGATCGCCGGAATGACCATCAACGCCGCCCGCGCCCTCGGCCTCGCGCACGATATCGGCAGCATCGAGGCGGGCAAGGCCGCCGACCTTTGCGCCTGGCGCGTCGATGACCTGGGCGAGCTCGGCTACTGGATCGGGATGCCGGGGCCGGAGCGGCGGATTTTTGCGGGACGAGACGCCTAATTCAGCGCCTGCACCTCCGCCTTCATGGCGCGCGCCTGCGGATCGATCTTCCGCGTTGCTGCGAGCAGATCGCGCAGGCGATCGACGTAGGCGGCATATTGCGGCTTCAACTGGCCGGTCGAGAGATCGTAAATCGTTTTTTGATCGGGGCCGAGCGGAAAGATGTCGCGCTCGGTCATTTCGGCATAACGTACATAGCGCTCACCGAGCGATTCCTGCCGGTTGTAGAACTGCGATAGTTCAAAATATAATTTCGGTGGCATCACTTTGGACACGCCGCTGGCGACAATTCCGTCCCACGCGCGCAATGGCGGCCGCTCCGCTCCGGATTCGCGAAGAATCGGAAGCAACGGCCGTTTGCCTGCGGCGAGATCGCGGTCAAAGGCGTCAATCTTTTTCTCCGCTTCATCGATGAAAATGCGATTGTGCCGCTGCATGTCGTCGAAGGTCGGGATCATCGCCGCGATCATGCTGTTGCGATAATCGGCGTCGCTCCGGTCCTGCCGCGCCGCCTCCAGCGCGAAGGCGGCGGTGACACCGATGAAGATGATGACGATCTCGAACAGCAATTTGCCGATCGGCTCGCGACGCTTCGTCAACTGCTCATGAAACCCGCTCATCGCCGTCTCCCCATGTCGACGCTGGCAAATATCCCGGATCGACACAAGGCGAAGCGGCACTGGTCGTCCGCCGCTCTCGCGCTTAGGAAGACGCCATGACCGACGCGAAATGAGGGTTTCATGAAACTAGAATTCATTATGCTCGGCGCGACCATCGCGCTCGCTTTGGTCAACATATTATGGGCCGGCAATGTCCGCACGAAGCAATATGGCATCGACTGGAACATGGGCGCGCGCGACGGCGACATGCCGCCGCTCAATCCGCTCGCCGGTCGCCTGCTCCGCGCCCAGGCCAATCTCTACGAGACGCTGCCCTTGTTCATCGCCGCTTTGCTTGGTGCCGCAATTCTCGGCCGGCTTGGCTGGAAGACCGAAGTCGGCGCCAGCCTCTACTTCGTCGGCCGCCTGATCTACCTCCCGCTTTACGCCGCCGGCGTACCCAAGGTGCGGACGC
>ENA-OFDP01000290-OFDP01000290.1-metagenomes-genome-assembly--contig:-NODE-290-length-23226-cov-5.960295_pt1 | contig 23226 bp, 19 predicted proteins | sample MGYA00153389_OFDP01 | MGnify analysis MGYA00153389 | reverse complement strand
CAAGAAAGTGAAGCTATTAGCCGTCAGTATCTAGAGAGTTTGAATAAAATATACCCACTTTATGTTTACTTGGTATTACTAGATGAGCGGCAAGCGGGTCGGATGCCAGCATGGGAGAGTATTCGGATTGTCAGGGAAAGAGTTGAGTAGCAGATATAACCCCTTACTATCTCACATTACATTAAACCAGCTTGAAAAATCTGATTGGCTGTCAAGCTCAAATCTGGAAAAGTTTGCGACACAATCCGATCGCTCTCCCGGAACTTGAGAATTTGATATTCACCATCGACTAAGTTACACACAGAAACCATCGGTTGTTTCGGATTACCAATAAAATTACGCCCGCCCAACGCAGCATAATCGACAATCCAATATTCAGGGATACCCATCTCCTCGTAATCAGCATATTTCAAATAGTAATCATCGCGCCAATTGGTTGACACAACTTCGATCGCTAAAGGTATCGATGCACCTAAACTGAGGATAGATTGTTTTTGCCACAATGGTTCATTCACTAGGTTTGCACGGTTCAGCACCAACAAATCGGGGAAATAACCAGAATCTTTTTCAGGAGGTCTAACTATCACTTGGTTGGGGATACTGTATGGCAATCCTAGACGTTTGATTTCATAAGGAATTTCGATGCCGAGAAAGCCTTTAACTTCCTCGTGTTCGCCTACTGGTTGTGCCATCTTAACAATCTCTCCATTATGCAGTTCGTAGCGTACCGTCGCATTTTCAGGTAGCGACTCTACAAATTCCTCGAAGTTTACGAGTTTCGGTAAAGTTTGAGTCATAGGTTTTCAGAATGACTGATAATACTAATTATATCAGATATAGCTTTGATATCTAGCGATCGCAAATATGGGACTAGGTGAGACTCAGACTCTTGAACCTTATTTTTCAACGACTTCCCAATATACGACGCCCCAAAGTTGGGCAGCCTGCATTGCTTCCTCGCCATAGCCTTGAGTTTTGAAAATAGCCTCGGCCTGTTTGAGGTAGCTGATTGTCTGTTCTTTATGTTTTATTTTGTCTTGGCTAAGCAAAGCTAATGCTAATTTCATGTAAGTATCAGGATCGTTAGAATCACTCCTAATTGCAGTTTTCCAGTGGAGAATCTCTGCTTCTATAGTCTCCCATTCAAGTTTGATATATTTTTTTCTGGGAACGCCTTCAAGCCCATAATTCTTGATATTCAGAAAGGTTGCAATGACTTGAGCTTGTTTCTGTTTGTCTTCCAAACCAGTGCTGAAATAAGAAGTTAGAGGCACCGATCGCTTGCCTGATTTCTGCGCTAAACAGATGCGATATGTATTACTTTCAGTACCTACTATCTCTTGTATTTCCACACCTGAAATATCTTGAATCAAATGTTTGACAATTTTGGTTTTGAAAATGAGTGGTTGTTGCTGATTGAAAATCAAATAGCCGAGATTTTTATCAAATATAACGCTGTTAATTTGTGTGAATATTAGCAAGAAAAAACCAATTACAGCACATAAATATAGGGGAAAACTGCCCGATAAAAAACCAAAAGATAAGCCGAATACTAAAAAACTTTCCCCAACCAATAGCTGCATCCAAAATGTGGAAGTTTCTCCCAGTTTGAGCTTGTCTGATGTCTGTCTCATGATTTTATATTTAATGAATTTCAAGTTCACACTGTTGACATAATCAAACAAGCGATCGTGAAAGTCAATTCATATAATTCATTAATTTATTTCATTAAAGTCATATTCAAGTTCATAAAAGTCATATTGATTTTGTGGAAAGTGCGATCTCTCCGAGGGCTGCGCTAAAGGCACAACTGGCAGGATACGTTATTGTTTCGGGTTGTAGTCATACATGATATGAAGGAGACGGCAGTGCCGTTTCCCTACCGCCATTAATTGTAGGGACACGGTACTGCCGTCTCGAAAGCTGTGGTAATATTAATTCGGATGCTACCGAATTTGATGTTACGCACTTGGCTTATTCACCCATCTCGCAGCATCCAAACCAGCATTCCCAAAATTTCGTCCACTGGAGGCAAGGCATAGTCATTAAGATCGATCGACACAATTTTGTCCTCTAGTTTCAGAAATCGCCACTGCGTACCGTTACTGACACTGCCGTAAATAACTGAAATTGGTTTACCCTTCGCTTCATTAAACTTCTGCATTGCCACCATTTCGGCAACGCACTGTCCAATTCCTGTCTTCAAATCAGCTTTTTTCGCCTCAACAACCGCCACTGCTGGTGCTTCAATCTCCAACATTTCTGGAGAGCGACTAATCAAGTAATCACAAATTCCGCTTAGTCCAGTTTTATAATCAACCGTAAAGTCTTCCCCCGAAAACAAGCTAATACTCTGTTGCAAAATCTTTCTGACTTCCAGTAGCACCGGAGTAATAATCATTTCCGTAGCTTGCGGGGCGGGACGCCATCGCGCTTTTTCGCTACCTGTCGCCACAGCTACAGGCAAACTATTCGCCAAAAAATCTGTCAGGGTGGCACTCGGAGCGATCGGAGTTATTTGCGGTAGAAATCGCGGCCCTTCTACAGTTGTTAATCCAAAGGCTTGTTTGACTTTGAGAATTGTGGTGAATTCGCTATAAGACATCGCTCATTTTCTCCTAACACCTATTTCTGTCAATTTGTCAACCCCTAAAGGTCGATAAATTGTATCTCTTTGCTGATAACTCCGCCCCAAAGAACGAATCGCATTTTGCAAATCTTCGACTGATTGACAACTGCCGCCAATTGCACCGGCCATTGTGGTAATGTGTTCTTCCATCAACGTGCCACCGATGTCGTTGCAACCCCATTTCAGCGCTTCTTTAGCTCCTTCTAAGCCTAATTTCACCCAACTCGGCTGGTGATTGGGAATCGTATTTCCCAGGAAGATTCGAGATACGGCGGTGAGTAACAATGTATCTGCTAAAACTGGTTGATCGCGGCCGACTCGACTGCGCAAAGGTGCTGGTGCTGCTTGTCCGACAAATGGTAGTAAGATAAATTCTGTAATGCGCGCTGGATAGTTGTTGTTAATGGCACTTTGTTGGAGCGATCGCACTTTTTCTAAATGCAAAACCTGCTGTTCGGCAGTTTCAATGTGTCCGCAAAGCATCGTACTCGTTGTCGGCAAACCCAGACGGTGAGCAGTTCCCACAATTTCTAACCAAGTTGCTGAATTCAGTTTTTCCGGGCAAATCACCCGTCGCACCGCATCGTCGAGAACTTCCGCCGCAGTTCCTGGCATCGAACCAACTCCCGCATCCTGCAAAGCTGAAATTACATAGCTGAAACTAAGATTATCTTTTCTGCTAATAAATTCTATTTCTTGCGGCGAAAAAGCGTGCAAGTGCAACTGCGGAAACTTATCCTTAATAGTCTTCACCAATTGCAGATAATAAGGCAAAGATCCGCCATTTAGTTTAGCTTGAACATTTAAGCCGCCCTGCATACAAATTTCCGTTGCACCCCGCTGCACTGCATCAGTTGCCTTTTCCAGAATTTGGTCTGCGTTTAACCAAAAAGCGCCTTCATCTCCATCATCACGACGGAATGCACAAAAACTGCAATGCTGCTCGCAAATATTTGTGAAGTTAATATTATGATTGACGACATATGTAACAGTATCCCCTGATTGTCGCTGGCGGAGCAAGTCAGCGGTTGTTTGAATAGAACCTCGCGCATTTTGATCTCTTTGCTGCAAAAGTACCAAGGCTTCTGCGGTAGAAATGTTATAACCTTGTAAAGCTCGATCGAGAATTGCATCCACAGTTTTCTTTTCCGGTTCAGTCACAGAATCTACTACCTAAAATTAAAGGCGTTTTTATATCTTAACAAATCAACTCTGGACGAAACATATTCTCAAGTCTAAAGTCATAACAAAACATCTTTATAATTTATCGAAAGCGGAAGTATGAGCATCAACCAGCCAAATCACCTCTTACCGGTACCGTCAGAGTCCTTGCAAATTCCTGCTGCACAGGCTTTATCTACAGACGGAGACACCTCGCCCATTTATTTTTCCCTAATAATTCCGACTTACAACGAGTGCAAAAATGTCAAGACAATTGTGGAAAAACTCAGCTTATTGCTAGATGGCAATATTCCCGGTAACTACGAACTGATTGTAGTCGATGACAACAGCCCCGATCGCACTTGGGAAGTTGCCCTGTCCCTGACACCAGAATATCCGCAATTGCGGGTAATGCGGCGAGAGCACGAGCGGGGACTTTCCACAGCCGTGATTCGCGGGTGGCAAGCCGCGCGGGGCGAGGTTTTGGGTGTGATCGATGCTGACTTGCAGCATCCCCCAGAAACTCTGTTGCAGCTTTTAGCAGAAATTAAGCGGGGAGCTGATTTAGCTGCTGCTAGTCGCCACGTTGCTGAAGGTGGAGTCAGCGATTGGAGCATTGTTAGGCGATTTTTGTCGCGGGGCGCTCAGACTGTGGGATTGGTGATCCTGCCGGGAGTGGTAGGCCGAGTTTCCGATCCAATGAGCGGTTATTTTATGCTGCGCCGCAGTTGTATTGCTGGCAAAACGATGAATCCAGCAGGTTACAAAATTTTGATTGAAGTGCTTGGCAGGGGAGACATTCGCTGGATTGGAGAAGTTGGTTATGTGTTTCAGGAGCGGCAAGAAGGCGAGAGCAAAGTTACATCGAAACAGTATATTGAATATTTGCGCCATTTGCTCATATTGCGGTTTGCCCGGTGGCCGATGGGGAAGTTTTTTCGATTTGGCGTGGTTGGTTTCAGTGGCGTGTTTGTGAATATGGGGGTTCTGTACGTGCTGCGGAATAGCTTCAATTTGGAGTTAACTCGCAGTCTGATTATTGCTGCTGAACTGGCAATTATCAGTAACTTTTTCTGGAATGATTTGTGGACTTTTGGGGATATTTCTAAGCGGCAGCCTGGAAATCGCCAGCGCTTGAAACGGCTGTTGAAATTTAATGTGATTTGCTTGATGGGTTTGATTATGAATGTGCTGCTGGTGAATCTGCTGTTTAATGTTTTTAGCATGAATGAGTATTTGGCTAATTTAATTGCGATCGCGGCTGTAACTATGTGGAATTTCTGGATCAATACGAAGCTGAGCTGGCGAGTGACGGAAGTTGATTAGGTAATTGGGAATTGGGAATTGGGAATTGGGAATTGGGGATTGGGGATTGGGGATTGTCAAAATAACCAATAACCAATAACTAATAACCAATAACTGAATTAATGATTAAGAATAAACAACTGTTGTTGCTATTGCTGTGGACGGCGATCGCCTGTATTTTGCGCTTTGCCCATTTGGACTCGAAACCGCTGTGGACGGACGAGTTTTCGACTCTAGTGTTTAGTTTGGGTAACAGTTTTCGCGGGGTGCCGATCGATCGCCCGATCGACCTTCCCACTCTATTACAACCGCTGCAATGGAACCCGGATGCTGGCATTGCACACGTTTTAAACCATTTGCTACTAGAAAGCAACCATCCTCCAGTGTATTTTATGCTGGCGCACTGGTGGATGCGGTTATTTGGGCCTTCTGAGGAGAGTTTAGTGTGGATTGGGCGATCGCTCCCTGCATTATTGGGCGTTATTTCAGTTCCCGCTATCTACTTTTTAGGCAAATTTGCTTTCAATTCTCGTTTAGTCGGTCAATGTGCGGCAGCAATGATGGCAGTTTCTCCCTACGGCATTTATCTCGCTCAAGAAGCTCGCCATTACACATTAGGAATTCTATTAGTTATTAGTTCTCTTTTTTGCTTGACATTAGCTGCAAAAAAGCTGCAAAAGCGCGTTCCAATACCTATTTGGACGGTATTGATTTGGGTAATTGTCAACTGTTTGGGAATTGCTGTTCACTACTTTTTTACACTGACTTTGTGTGCCGAAGCAATAGCATTGATTGGCGTACTGTGGCAACAGTTTAATGGGAAGTTGCCAATTCCAAAGAGTCAGCAGCTCAATATTGGGCGTTCTCAAATCCTGTGGCGACTGTTGGTAGTTGCGATCGGCACTTTAGCAGGCGGTTTAGTTTGGTTGCCCGTATTTTTGTCAAATAAATATGGCAGCGAACTAACTAATTGGATTGTCAGCGGCGATCGCACATTTGTGGATTTGATTAGTCCAATTTTTCAAGCTTTAGCTGGATGGATCACTGTCATATCTCTACTGCCCGTTGAATCGTCAAATTTGACAGTAGTAATTGCATCGGCGATCGCCATGATAATATTTTTATTTTTGGTGCTTCCCATCCTGTTTAGTGCTATTAAAACTTCCTTAAACACGCCAGATAGTCGTTTAGGTACTGTTATTTTCGGCGGGTTTGTGCTAGGAGCAATTTTGCTATTTTTCAGCTTTGCCTATGGTCTCGGAATTGACCTAACTCGCGGTGCCCGGTACAATTTTGTCTACTTTCCGGGAGTGATATTGCTGTTAGGAGCAACTTTTGCCGTTGTCTTTAACACACCTACCGTAAAAAGTCAATGGTTTAATTTACGGGCGATCGAACTTACTGGCAAAAAAGCAGTGGTGCTAATTTTAGTCATGGGTTTTTTTAGCGGTGTAACAGTCAATTCCAATCTCGGCTATCGCAAATATTACAAACCAGACCTTTTCGTTCCGATTATTCGCGAATTCTCGAAAGTTCCCGTGTTGATTTCTACTACTCAAAAAACTCATGTAGAAATCGGAGAATTGATGGGGATTGGGTGGGAATGGCAAAGAAGGAAGTTCGGCAACGGATTCTGTAACGGATTTAACGGATGCAACGGATGGACTGAAGAAGTCCGAGGGAAGAAGGAAAAAGTTAAATCATTGAATTCTCCGCTGTTTCTTTTGGCTAATCATCAAAGGGATACGCCGGAAATCGCCGGCGGGATACTTGACAAAACACTCAGCCAATTAAAACGCCCGCTAGATTTATGGTTAGTTAATTTTCGCGCACCTGTTAATTTAGCAGCACAAAAATGTCAGATTGAGTCTCGCGAGTTGCCTGCGGTGCATGGGTATGAATATCAAGTTTATCATTGCGATTGAGTTGGCGATCGTCCGTCGTCCTTTGACCGGACATGACATTAATTATCATCCGATTTCACCCAAGGACACGGCAGTGCCGTGTCCCTACAAATGGTACAATAAATATCATCTGTAGGGTGCGCACTGCGCACCTTACCGCTATTAATAAGATCGAGACTGTTCGATCGAATGCTAAGAGTCAGCGGCAAAATATTTAATTAAAGCGCTCATCACTTCTCCAGCATTTTGAGTTGGGACAAGCGGACTCCAGTCAGTAGCGCAGGCAAAATTATCGCGGTGAAAAGAATGAATGACGCGGGAAACAATAGGGCGAGAACTGATAATGAAGATTTTCAAGAGTTCTCGGTTAACTGAAGTTGAAAAGTTTGGCTCTTGAGCGGGAGACTGAATGAGTTCGTTAGTTGGATTTTCTACCCCAACCTCAAAAGCAAGTATGAATTCGCTATTGGGTAACAGTTTGCGGATGACTTTCAGGGAAGATTCTGCTTCGCTGCGGCTGCGAAATTGCGCGACGGGTAAGCGCTGAAAGTTGGGTAGGAGTCGGTAAATATTCCAGGAATTGGGAGTTTCTGGGGTGTTCATGGCTGTATTCTAAATTGGGTATGTTTGCCCATAGAAAAGTGACAGAATTGCACCTTTGATTTTTAGTGCAGTCTGTTTTGGCTATGGCTGTGACTACTACAAGCAATTTAACCGCTTAGATTAGGCGCTTAAATTAGATTATATAATGATATGGTAAAAAAAAGGCAACGTCAACGGCAACCAGAAAATGAGTTGCCTTTTCGGAGACTGCGAGAGGATGCTAATTTGAGCCAAGAAGAGTTGGCTGTGCGGATGGGCGTGTCTGCTTCTTCGGTGCGGCGATGGGAAAAGGGAGACGAACCTACGATGACTGTTCGGCAAATGAGGGATTTTTGCCGTTTGGTAGGGGTATCTTTTGATGAGTTGCCAGATTATCTCAGTCGGCGAGTAGAAGAGGAACAGCCATTGGGGGATAGATTGGTCGATCGTACCTTCGATTAAAATAGTTAAAATAAGTGCAAGTGACAAATCTGTCAGTATGCTCAACTTTCTGATTGAATTAAATCGCCTGCTGGAGGATGTCGTTTTATAGCTTTGTCAGCAGCCCGAATATTAATGACTCTCTCTCAATTGCAGGGACACAACATTGTTGTGTCCTTTGGCTGCGTGACGCACAATTGTTTGTGAAATAGTATTTCACTCTTCCCTGACATTATCGGGCACGCCCACCGCCGAAATACCCGATATCGCCTTTAAATTTTGACACCGAATCAACTCGTTAAAATCCAAACCGCGCTGTTCTATCTGCGCTACAGATTCGATCGCTGACAACAAATGTCTGGCGGCCTCTGCTTCGCTGTAACCGCGTCTTCCCGCCACCCTAATCGCCGTTTCATCTGCATCTAATTCTACTTGAGAACTGCGATTGTCGCGCCAAATGCGAGTCATCGCCAGTCCCGTCAAACCGCCTGCGATCGCAATTCCCACCGGATCGCTTTGCAACAATTCTATAACTGTTCCGACTATTCCGGCGAGTGCAGCCCCTTGATAAATATCCGGTTTAAACCACTTAAAATTGCCCAGGAAACTGACTGTTCGTAAAATTAGCAAATCGCGCTGTGGCTTAGACAGAAGCCTCCACAAATCAAAATTAATGTAAATTGGGCGATCGCGATTCCAAGGCAAAGGAAACTCGCACTCAATTATTTTTGATTGTTGGGGCTTATTAATAATTTTACTCATCATGCGGCCGGAGGCGGGCATCACATCTAATAAACGGCGAATTTCGGGTTCGGGATTCATAATTTTTCGGGAATTGGGAATTGGGAATTGGGAATTGGTGATTCCATCCACATAAAAAACAATAATATTTATCTCTGGGTTGTAGAGGCGGAAAAAACCCGCCCCAACGAGTTTTCAGAAGACATTAAGGGCTTTTCTTGGATTCGGGAGAGGGAGATTTAGTATTAGGTTTTGGACTCGCTTTTTCGGCGCTGGGAGAAGCCTTTGGGCTGGCAATTGCTGGGGCAACAGACGGCTTTGGACTTGCGGCTGGGGATGCGGGTGGTGTCCCAGAAGCGGGGGCGGTTAGCGGGGCAGCAGGGGCTGTTTTTGTGCCTAAAATGCTGGCGTCTCCGGTGTCGAATGTGCCGGCGATGCAAGCGATCATCATTGTGGCTAAGGTGCCGACAAATAAGGCTTTCCAACCGAGTTCGGAAATGTCTTTGCGGCGGGATGGAATTAGGGCGATCGTACCACCGACAAATATGCCGACAGATGCGAGGTGGGCGAAGCCGGAAAGGGCATAACTGACAATCAAAACTGTACGATCGCCGATCAGTCCTTGTTTGGCCACTTCTGCTAAAGTTTGATAGGGCGGAATTGCAGTTTCCAATAGTCGCCGTCCAATAATTACTGAAGCTATCCAAGAGTCTTCTAATGGAACTCCTGTTAATAGTGTTAAAGGATAAAATAAGAATCCCATAATGTTAGCTAAGGTAACAACTTTGAAAACGCCACCTAGCGGATCGGGTAAAACTGCCAGCCAGCCGAAAAATTGATTGATTAACGAAACTAAGCCCAAGATTAATATCAAAACGGCAGCGATCGCCACTGCCATCTTTACCCCGTCTAATGAACCGATGATTGCTGCATCCAGAGGGCTGACTCGTTCAATTGGTTCTCCACCAACTGTCTCTTGTTTACGGAAATCGCCGTCATTTTCGGCAATTTCTTCACCCACAAACTCGCGGGCTTGACGCTTCGGTTCTTCCTTGGGAATGCCGCCCATTGTCACTGGTATGCCTGTTTCAGGGACTAATATTTTGGAGAGGACAAAACAAGCGGGAATGGCGATAATTGAGGCGGAAACTAAATGCCCTAAGATATTGGGAAAAACTGGCTTGAGAAAACTGACGTAGATTGCTAAAGTTGACGAAGCAGCCGTCCCAAAACAGCAGGAGAGGATTGCACAAAGCTCGGAACGAGTCATTTGCGGCAGATAAGGCTTGACGACAATTGCCGCTTCAATCCCTACGAAAATATTAGCAGCGCCGCTGAGTGCTTCGGCGCCGCTCAAGCGCATTGTCATATAAAATATTTTGGCAAAAACTTCGGTGACAATTTGAATCACGCCGATGTTGTATAGCAAGGCCATGAGGCCAGAAAAAAAGACGACTGTTGGTAAAGCCCTAAAGGCGAAAATATATCCTAAATTAACTGACGGGTCTTGACCAGGTATTGGTACAATATTTTTGCCGAATACAAATCTCGCCCCGGTGTCAGCAGCGGTAAAAACGCTGTCTAGTAAGCCTGTAAACCATTCTAGGGCGATGCGAGTTGGAGGAAATAGGAATACTAAAAATCCCAAGACTAATTGCAGGCCAATGCCCCAGATGATGACGCGCCAAGGTATATACTTACGTTGTCGGTTTTCGGAAAAAATCCAGGCGATCGCACACAGGCCAAAGATGCCCAGAAACGAGATAAAGTTGTAGATAGACATGAGCTTAGTCCTTGAAATAGCTGAAGAGAATGCCGATCGACGGTTTGCACCACATCAGTTATACTATTCATCTGACGGCAAATGTCAAAAAAAAATAACCTGTAGATGAACTACGCAGTCAACAGCGTACTTATGTCATTGGTTATGTCATTCCGAGCTCTGCGGCTCTTTAGCAATCGTTGATTTGCCGTAATTACCAGCAGTTTAAAAAACACGCAACACATGGAAGCTTTTGCGACCCATCCTCCCGAATGGACTGCGACGGCGGTTCACGCTACTGAGTTTTGCTGTCCCAAGTGCGCTGCTAGCTGCACGAATGCCGCTGAGGTCTGGATTAATCGTCGATCGCCAGTATACACTGAGTCCAACCGTCGCAAGTGGCAAGAATTTTACCGCTGCCAGTGTGGCGATGTATGGTGGGCTTGGAGTAGCGATAGGCCTCCTTCTGAACTTGTGCGTCACAATGAGAGCTCGGATGAGGGCCCTGATGAAGATTTTTAGCAGAATTTTGGATGTTATCAATAATTAGGGTAAGCTGTTCTGCATTTAAATTGTCCGTCAAAAAAAAATCAAACTCTTGTGGGGCGGGCCAGAAAGCCCGCCCCTGAAGATACAATTTAAATGTGTTACAGCTTAAGGTGCGCCTGCACCCTACATTGAGATAAGTCCGTGCCAGTTCTCAATTAATTCATTACGTCAAGTATTCCCTTGACTACGCCTTCCATTACTCTTTCAACTAAACTCAATTCATTTTCGCCGATCGACTCATCTAAGAGCATTGACTGAATTTGCTTTCTGTCATCCCGAGTCAGTTCGCCTGACAGAAATATCTGGTCAACTATTTCTTTGGTTAGGAATTGGGAAGTTTTAGTTTGCATGATTGGTTCCTAAAAGCATCAATATTTTGTTTTTAAATTGTTAGAGAAGCCAGTTATTTTGAGGGTTTATAGCTGTTTTATTTTATCGGTGATACAATTTTATGACTCTGCTGACATTTTGTCAAGACACCGGCGACAGATAAATATAAAATTTGCCTGGTATTTCCGACTTTTTGACAATGGGTGCTTTTGGAGCAACGGAGGACTGTGGGTAATGTTAATTCCGAGGCTACCGGATTTGATATGAGTCAGCAGATTCGGACTCCAGGGGTTCTCCGGCCGTCTCCGCCCGTGCTCGATCGACCTTTTTAGGCTTATTGCCACTTTGGCGGAACATTACAGCTCAAAAAAAATCAAAACTACAATAGATTAGGATTAGTAATCGGGCATGAGGCATGGGGCATGGGGAATTGGGAATTGAGAATGGGAAATTGGTAATAGGCTTTTCTGACTTCCCTCTTTCTTCCGGCTAAGACTAATGACTAATGACTAATAACCAATGACTAATAACTAACGACTAACGACTAATGACCTATTTGCGCTCTGCTCTAATTTTGACATTAGGTTTTTGGCTGCTACCGTTAGCAGTACGATCGCAACCTGTCGTCCCAGCGAACGACGGCACTAATACTGTTGTCAATCAGGAGCAAAATCGCACAGACATTAGTGGCGGACAAGTGTCAGGAAACGGCGCAAATTTGTTTCATAGCTTCAGCCAATTTAATCTTAGTGAAGGTCAAATTGCTCACTTTTTAACTAATCCAAATATTCAAAATATTTTAGGACGGATTTCTGGCGATGTTTCCATTATTAACGGTCTGATTTCTGTAAGCGGCGGCAACTCGAATTTATTCCTGATGAATCCGGCGGGAATTGTCTTCGGTCAAAATGCTAGATTGAACGTCCAGGGGTCTTTTCTGGCAACAACTGCTACAGGTATCGGTTTTGGCGATCGCTGGTTCAGTTCGACCGGAATTAATGATTACAAAGCTTTAGTCGGAAATCCCAATCAATTTAATTTTAGTAACTCACAAGTTGGGATAATTGTCAATGCTGGAAACTTAGCGGTTGGCAGCCGTCAAAATTTAACTTTGCTAGGCGGTACAGTGATTAATACCGGGCAGTTGTCCGCCCCGGCAGGTCAAATTACAGTGGCTGCTGTGGGACAAAATGCAGTCCGCATCAGTCAAGTCGGTAACTTGTTGAGTTTAGAAATTACTCCGTCTTTGCCAGCAGAAAAATTGACTATCGCCCCGGTTGCTTTGCCTCAGTTACTGACGGGCCCGGGGGTAGCGTCAGCCACAGGTTTAACGACGAACGAAGCAGGTCAATTGGTACTGACTGGCGGCGAAACAGTGGCGGTAAATGCCGGAAGTGCGATCGTCTCGGGTTCTGTAAATGTATTTGCCCCGGATGGAATTGCTGGCGGTACAGTGAATATTTTAGGAGAAAAAGTAGGACTGTTCGGCGCAAATATCAATGCTTCGGGGACTAACGGCGGAGGTACTGTGCGCGTCGGAGGCGGTTGGCAGGGGATGGAACCCGTGCCAAATGCACTGGTAACATATGTTAGTCCTGATTCGTCGATCGCACTAGACGCGATCGACCGTGGCAATGGCGGCACTGCGGTAATTTGGGCAGACAATACAACTCGCTTCTTGGGCAATATTACTGCTCGCGGTGGCATCACCTCGGGTAACGGCGGCAGAGTGGAAGTTTCCGGCAAAAGTTCTTTGATTTTCCAAGGAGAGGTCGATACCCGCGCGACTAACGGCGCGATCGGCACTTTGTGGCTCGATCCGGCAAATATTGCGATTCTGGGCGGTAACGGCGACACCAGCGCGCCATCCACCGCCGGGGAACTCGAATCGGCAGCAGAACCCAATGAAACGTCGATCTCAGAAGTGAAGTTGGAACAGATGGCGACCGGCAGCAACTTGGTTATAGAAACTCCCGGCTACATCATCGTCCAAGACTTGCCCGATAACAAACTTTCCCTGCAAGCGAGAACTGGAGACACCGTAACATTCCGGTCGGGCGGAGTGTTTTTTGTCAATGACTCCAAGGATTTAATCGAGACTCAAGGCGGCAACATCAACATTTTCGCCAGCAGCATCTCTCTGGGCGGACTCAATGCTAACGGCGGCAATATCGCTCTCACCGCTAACGGGATTGACTTCAGGGGCGATCGCAATTCCGTCAGCAGTGCGGGGGGAACAATTCGCTTGCAACCCAACGACAGCCGAGGAATTCGGGTGGGCGGCACCGGGGATATTTTGGGTATTTTGGACTTGACGGCAACGGATCTCGGTGCTTTGGCGGGGGATTTTGGCTCGATCGCGATCGGGCGCGCCAACAGCAGTTCGATCGCGATCGTCGCACCGATTACCTTCAACAGCCCGCTGACACTTCAAGGCCGCTCGATCGCGATCGACAATCCCCTAAAAACCAGTGGTAACGCATCCCTGACTCTCGACGCACCCCAAACTGCGATCGGCGCCAACGTTGCCACATCCGGCGGCGATATCAGCTTCACCGGAAACCTGTCCCTCACTGCTGATGCAGCTTTGGGCACTCAAGCCAGGGGTAGCATTCTGTTTTCAGGTAGCCTAGACGGAGCTCATGCCCTGAGACTTGACGCTGGGCGAGTGCGGTTCGGCGGTACGATCGGTCAAGCTGCACCGCTGGCGAGTTTGACTGTCAACGGCCGCAGTACCGAGGTATCAGGCAATATTGCGACATCTGGCGACATAGTTTTTAACAGTGGTGTCACAGTCGATCGCACCGCCACCCTCACCACAACTAACGGCAATATCACTTTTGCCAATACCCTCGATAGCCTCACTGGCCGGGCTAATAGTTTGACCCTGCGCGCAGGCGGCAACATTACTTTTGGCGGCTTGGTGGGTCAAATTCAGAGGTTGGGCCTGCTCTCGGCTGACGCTTTTAACGTGACGGCGAATTCGAGAATTACCGCGCGTAGTTTGAGCGTGAACGCGCGAGATTCCGTTACCCTCCGGGGGGACAACACGGCAGCTTTGGGAGCCGATATCCAGTCAGGAAACCTGTTCTTAGATAGTAATTTAAGGACGGATGGTGGTGGCGTAAATCTGCAAGCAAGCCGCGAAGTTCGGACTGGCAATATTACCTCCAACGGCGGGAGGATTCGGGTTGAGGGGAATACTGTTGCTGTGGGGGCGATCGACTCTTCATCAGTAACAGGAACCGGAGGGGCGATCGCTCTCAAAAGTAATGCCGGCCCTTTAACTGCGGGAGCTTTGAACGCTTCGGGGGCGATCGGCGGAAATATTGCCATCACCTCTTCATCCAGTATTTCGGCTTTCGATCTCAACTCCAGCAGCACTTCAAACGGCAACGGCGGAAACGTTTCCCTGAGCGCCACGAATAATATTCAGTTGGGTTTTATCAACGCTCAAGGCGGCATTGGCGGCAGCGTGGATGTGACAACTCTGAGTTTGTTTCGATCGAACAGTATTTTCAACGATGATATATCAGGCAATCTTGCCAGTATTTCCACTGCTGGAAGTGTGGGGGCGGGGGCGATTACAATTCGCCACGGAGGTGGTAGCGATCGACCTTTTGTAGTTGGCGGGGCGATCGACAACGGCACCCTAGGAAGCATTAATGCTGGCGCGGGAAACGCCATTTTGCCTAGTCTTTCTTTCGGGCAAACTTACACCCAGGGAAATTTACCAAATCAGATTTCCCTAATTACACCAAGCCCGCCAATTCCTGCACCAATTCCTGCACCAATTCCCGCACCAATTCCCGCACCAATTCCCGCACCAATTCCCGCACCGCCTGTAGTGCCCGTAAATCCTGCTCGTCCCCTGTCACTTCCTGCATCTTTGCAACCACAATTGCGATCGCCCAATCCAGACACAAATTCCCCAATTAGCCCGGATCTTTCCGTTCCTTCTCGCAGATTCGATTCAGCAAGTTCAGGAGTCTTAGCATTTGAGCAAACCTTCACTCGCGAGTATGAAAAATATCTAGAATTGCCCGCAAAAACGCCGATTACTAATATGTCAGTAGTTTACGAAATTCTTCGCAGAAACGAACGAAATACTGGGGTAAAATCAGCAATTATTTATATGAATTGGGTGAGCAGCTCGGATGCAGCAGCCAAAGAAAATGGTTCGGTGCTGGTGGCAAGTCGGGATTTATCTAATCTATTACCTGTTAAGAAAAACCTCCTCCCCGAGACTCAGAACAAAGAAGTTTCCGATGTGCCTAGCGGAGAGCATTTAGAATTAGTATTAGTAACAGCTAACGCTGAACCGATCCGCGTTTTAATTCCGGCGACAACGCGCTGGCAGGTAATGCAACTAGCCGACGCATTTCAAACCGAAATAACTAATCCTAGAAGAAGAAGCAGCATTAGTTATTTGGATGCGGCGCAAAAACTTTATCGGTGGTTAATTGCGCCAATGGCCTCAGAATTGACAGCTTTAAATATTGACAATTTAATTGTAATTCCGGCATCAGGTTTGCGAAGCGTGCCGTTTGCTGCACTTCATGACGGCAAAGAATTTTTAGTTGAAAAATATAGCCTTAGCGTCATGCCGAGTCTGAGTTTGACAGATACTAATTACGACGATATTTCTGACGATCAGATTTTGGCGATGGGGGCGTCGGTATTTGAAGATAAAGCGCCACTACCAGCGGTACCGGTGGAATTAGAGTCGATCGCGCCGCCTAGTGAAGGAAAATCATTTTTGAATCAAGATTTTACTCTCGGGAATTTGCGAGCTCAGCGGGAAATCCGCCCCTTTGGAATCATTCACTTAGCAACTCACAGCGAATTCCAGCCTGGGGAACCGAAAAATTCTTATATTCAGTTGTGGGATACTAAATTACGCATCGATCAAATGCAGCAGTTGCGGTGGAATGAACCGCCGGTGAATTTGTTAGTTTTAAGTGCGTGCAGTACCGCTTTGGGCGATGCAGAGGCAGAGTTGGGGTTTGCGGGTTTGGCGGTAGCTAGCGGTGCGAAATCGGCTTTGGCGAGTTTGTGGGAAGTCAGCGATGAGGGGACTTTGGGGCTGATGACGGAGTTTTACAGGCAGTTGCGGGCCCCCAGAGGCGGTGGCAATTTGACGATTAAAGCCGAGGCTTTGCGGCGGGCGCAATTGCAGATGCTGCGGGGGCGCGTGCGGCTTCAAGACGGGATGCTGCGAGTCGAAGGAGTTTCTGTGAGTCTAACTTTGCCTCCAGAAATTGCCTCAAGGGGCGATCGAGTGCTTTCGCATCCTTATTATTGGGCAGCCTTCACAATGATTGGCAATCCTTGGTAATTGGGATGTTGAAGGAAGTTCGGCAACGGATTCGTAAGGGCGGATGTAACGGATGGAAGTTTTATCGGGTACAATATTATTGTAATTTGTCAGACCGTATAGGCATTTGAATATCTTCCCTTTGCTGCAAATGCCGCCGAAGTTCCTGATGGCATATGTGCCAAAAATACATGGCTAAATTCAGAAGAGCTAATAATTTAGTGCCATCTTCTAGCATCGCGTGCGCTCCTAGACTTGGCAATGCTAAAATATCCTCAAATCGGGAGATAGCGAACAAGACAAATGCTACCACTAATGGCAGGTAAGGAGTGGTTTTGATGTATCGCCTAAACTTAAGTCCATAAAGGAAAACAGCACTCCCGTAACACAAATAAATTAATTTCTTAGATATTCCCAACCGAGAAAGAATCAAAGTCATCCGAAACCTGTCATCTAGGAAAAAGACTCCCAGCAGTAAAGCACTAAAAAATAAGAATATTGCCGATCGACTCTGCGGCTCTTTTTGGCGCAGCACTCCGAAGGTAAATGCACAAATTGCGACTGGTATGCACCATAAGACTTCAGAAACTCCGGTGAGGATGCCTTCGTAAGGAAACCAGAAATTAAACGGATCGCTAAACAGGCGTTCAACTCCGTCTCCCTGGTTGTTGACCTTGGCATATACGCTCAGCACAGCCAAAATCAGGACAGTCAGAGTATTGAAAACAACTAAAAATGGTACAGTAAAAAAATGTTTTTTGAGAAGTTCTAAAGACTTATAAAACTTGGGAAGTTTATCGAATAAAGGCAGATGCTTCATAAAAATAGTCTCAAAGCAATAGAATTCATTACTTATTCAGTGGCAGCCAAAGCACAAATGTAGTGCCGCTATCCCTTGGATATAAATGAGCTTCTCCAGAGGGCAGCCATTCAGGATTAAGTGGGGAAAATACTTCGATTTCTCCTTGCATCTGGCGGACTAAATCGCGGGCGATCGCCAAACCCAATCCTGTACCAGGAATTTCTGTCTGTGCTTTTTCTCCCCGGTAGTGACGCTCAAATAAATGCTCTAAATCCTGGGGGGGAATGCCGGAACCTGTGTCGCTGACTGCAACTGCTATGGCGGGAAATTGGCGGTGGGAAGCCCGACGATCGCCCTCCGCTGCTTTGTACCTAACTTTAATATAAATCTGGCGGCCGGCTGGCGTATATTTCAAAGCATTGTCAATTAAATTGCTCAAAACTTCGCGCAAAGCTCGATCGTTCGCTTCAACTGGCGGTAAATTCCCCGGAATGTCGGCTACCAATGAAAGATGCCTTTCAGAGGCGATCGCCAGAGCGGAAATTAACAGCGGTTTTAAGACGAATGCCACAAAACAGGATTCCTTCAAATTGAGCGCAGGTGACAGCGACAGAGGAGAATGCCCGATTAATTCCAGATTGGACATTGCTGTTTCTGAAGTGCCCGACGGTAGTCTCAGATTTGCTTCGCCAGTGTCAACAGTTCGATCGAAGTGTAATAGCAACTCTTGCAGCCGATCGCTCTCTCGGACAATACTAAAAGCCACATTGCGGTTTTTGTCTTCGGGTACCAGCCGCCGGGCTAACAACTTGCCAAAAGTTCGCAACGCTGTCAGCGGACTTTTAAACTGATGCAGCAAATTGTGCATCGTGTCGTAAACCTGAGTCTGGATTTGTCCAGAAGAGTTCAATTCCTGCTGCATCCACTGCGAGCGCTGGTCTAAAATACAAGCCAGGGCCAAGGTGCGAGCAATTTGTTGAATAGTCGCTTCCTCTCTATCGTTCCAAGGCCTGTCTTGCCGACCGCTGACCAGGAGACCCATTACAGAGCCTTCGTGTATCAGAGGCGTCACAATTTGCCGACCCTGCTGCCACAGATTCTCCGGGCCTTGGCACTGATTGGAACTGCCATCAAAACCTGGAAGTGGCTCAGGTGCGATCGCCCCCACCGTTGATTTTTCCAGAGGAATAGTCGGCTGGCCCAGCAGCAGCGGTACTGATTTGACTGTCGAACTTTCGGAAGATTGCAGCCTCAATCCCTGATTTTCTGCCGATTCGACAGAGGTTTCTGGGTAAACCGCGATCGGCACCAACTTTGCTTCGGTTCCGGATACCAGCTCTTGTGTCAGGTATACCGCGCTGAATGTTGCTCCCAAACTAACGGCGATCGCCACCTGCGATCGACAAAGCTGCACAAATTCTGAACTGGCTGGCATTAGCATGAGCGCCACATTAAGGTATCTAACGGAAGTTTAAGTAAATTACAATTGGTCAACCACCGGTTACAGATCAGAAACTTTTCAATTTCAGGTGTCTGCGCTGCATGGTCGATCGCACCTAGGGCGGCATCCGACTTGCACCAACACAAACTGCCCTAAATCTCCGTCCGTATAGCTTCCAGAACTGAGAAACCTTGGATCAAAGCCGGAACTTTTGGTTCACAATACCACAACCGCTACACTTTTGTCGATCGGTACAAATGTGAAGATTGTGTCGATATATTAAAACCAGTTGAGGTTTGGAGCTAGAACAGATATACTGGGCTCGGATTTGGTAGCTATGATTATAACCTGTCTGCTCATACTGTCTGCTCACAGAGGAGGTAAAGAAATTGGCCAGGAGACGCAAACGCAAGAGTCGCCGCCGACAAGAGGGACGCAGAATTTTAGAGTGCGTGCCTCAATATAGCATCGAGAGTGGCGAAGATAAACCCGTAACAGCAGCCCGCAAATTTATCCATGCCGAAGGCATTGCTCCCCCAGCTTTGCTGTTAGTCAAGCGTAACGAGCACACGACTGACAGATACTTCTGGGCTGAGAAAGGTTTATTTGGGGCCCAATACGTAGAAGAGAACCACTTCTTGTTTCCCAGCTTAAAGGTGATGCTGGAAGCAACCACAGAAAAAATTCCTGTGGTCTCAGCCAGTCGCGCATAAACTAAAACCTTTAGCTCAAAACATTGTTGTCAATGTTTTTCTAACTCTTTTAACAAAAGCGCGATAGGTCTCATTGTCTGGAGAGTGCCAACTGAATTTATGCGAAAAGTCCTTAGTAACTAGGGTATCAGGAGCCATCGCAGCAAGATAGATCGTCGATTCGGGCGATCGCTACAGCGGGCACTCTCAAGATAATGGTCTTTTTTGAGTGTGAGAGTCGATCGATCAAACTTTCTCTTGCAACGAGAGACCCCGAAGCAGTCATCGGTTTGTCTGCTCAAAGTCTAAGTACGGCATCTAGCATATCAAAAAACGTTCCGCACCAAACTATTAATCTTCCAGCGGTTTTAAATTTAAAGCTTTTTGCATAGCTGCAAGTTCATCGCGGTGAGCTCTGACAGTAACAAAGCTCTTGATTTGGCTTCCCGGCTCAGCAACTGATTCGAGTTTGAGGGAGACTTGCTCTGCACGTCCAGCTTTTTTCCAGTAAAATACGCCCGCCAGCGGGGACAGCAGTACCAAAGCTAGGAAAATTTGACCTTGCTGGGGAACTAGCATTCCCAAAACCAGTCCCAGGCACAGAGTACCACCTGCACCTAGCATCGTTAGGAAAATAGCCAAAAACCAACTCGGCCGCACAAAACCCTCAAAGGTGACTTTATAGTTGGGAGCATCGACGGCTACAACTCGGTAAGCTCTCTGAGCAAAATACTGTTGTAGCTCGGTTAACAGTGACTCTTGAGCGCTCTCGGAAGCAAGCTTGACTTGTTCGATCCGAGGTTTGACTGAGGCCTTGATGAAGAAAAACAAGCCAACAGTCAACAGCAGCGTCAGCATAAATGTGGAAGGAAGAACAGCAGTATCCATCGGTAGAAGTTTGTGTAATTGAAATTATCTACTTTTAACTTTACATAAATTTACCGATGAAAGCCGATCGAGGACTTACGCAGACACTTCGTTTCACCAAAATTCGCAGAAAGCTTCTGCAAGACGTTTTTCTCCCCATCACCAAAATCGCATATCTCCCCATAATCCCTAAATTCTTAAGTGACAATGCGTAAGTCCTGACCTAGTGTGTAGCTGCTCTAATTGCTGTGTGGCGATCGCACAAGCGAAGGCAAGAAAGGCAAATCGCTTTGCAAGTAGCGCCAGCTTCTCTTGGGTTTAGGCATTCGATTCAAACTCGGCTAACCCGTGTGACCAGTTTCTAAGGCGCGAGGCCGCCGCCCAGACGCGCCGTTACCCTGACCGATATACTCGTGCCAGAGACGAGCCAGGTCTTGAGCTTGGTGCCGCCACTCGGGGAGGATTTGATACATCCGGCGGGGGCGGCCGCGTCCTTCTACTTTTTTCCAGTAACCGGTAATTACGGCTTCTTCTTCGAGGAATTTCAGAGCGCTGTAGAGGACGGTATCAGAAAGTCGGTAGATGGGGAATTCCCGCTCTAGTTGTCCGATCAGTTCTGTACCGTAGGAATCTCCGCGCAATAACACCGAGAGAATGTAGCACACTGCTAGTTCCTTGTTTAGATAAACAGGAGGTGGGTCTTGAAAAAATTGATAGATGTGTTCAAATTTCATCTGACTTGTCCGCTGGAAACTCTCGTAATACCGTTAGGTTAACGGGAGAGGAAAGCGGGGCGGGGTATGCCGCTTCCTAATGATTAACGCTCGATCGCGGGGAAACAGAGGTGCAGTATTTCCCCTTCTGTTGATAGTCGGAAACGCTTGTCTTGCACTTGGGTAATGTTTGCCTGCGCCTTGGTTGAGGAGCCGCAAGCGAAACGCCGCTTACTCAGTTTCTCTTCCAATCTATCGCAGTGACTATTGCCAAGTGTACGATCGCACTCAAGAGTTGCCAGTTACTTTCGGAGTTGATATTTCAACTAAAACTCAAAATTTTCAACTTGCTCAACCCTTTGACCTGCCTAGTTTCCGCCCTCTACCTTGTCTGAAATAACTAGCTTTCTCAGGCAGAAATTTTGCCTTCAAACCGAACTCAGCCCTAACATGGCGCGCAGTGTAAAAGTTAGGAAGACAAAAGTCGCTACAATCGAAGTAATTAGGGCGATTGCAGTTGCCGGTCGATCAAGCAGGGGCTTGAGTCGCTCGAACAGGAAAAAGAAAATCCCCAGACAGATAGTAATGAAAAAGCGAGGGTAGCGAGAGACGTTATTGATGAAATCTTGCATAAGCTTGGTGGGGTAAAGTGTTACAGCCTGATCTTTGGCTGGTAACACTTGTGAGCGAGTTAGACAATTTTGGCACAGCCGAAGCTAAATCTGCCGATCGGGCGATCGGGCGTTTTTGCCTACGAGGCTAACATATATAATTCTAACGAAAACTTTTGGTCGATTGATCGGGCGCTGTCTGTTTAATGCCACGCAACCTCCGGTCACAACTTCTGAAGTATTTATATGGAGTTCTGTGATAAATATGATAGGGCTGTTATTTCTAGATAAATGTCTGCTTCCGCACCTTCTTTCGTCTTGCCGCGTCCGTTTCTGAAATGGGCCGGAGGTAAAACTAGGTTGATTGGACAATATCAACCTTATTTTCCTAAAAAGTTCAAAACTTACTACGAGCCTTTTCTGGGCGGCGGAGCTGTATTTTTTTACTTAGCACAGCAGCACCCTTCCTTGCAAGCTGTTTTAACAGATATTAATCCAGAGTTGATTAATGCTTATTGCTGCGTCAGAGATCGAGTTGACGAGCTAATTGAGCTTTTAGAGGAGCATCAGTCAGAACACAGCAAGGACAATAAAGAGTATTATTACTCCGTGCGATCGCGATCGTACAAAACAGATACAGAAAAAGCAGCTCGCCTGATTTACCTAAATAAAACTTGTTACAACGGCCTCTACAGAGAAAATTCCAAAGGTCAATTTAATGTGCCAATGGGCAGATACAAAAATCCCAACATTTGCCAAGCAGATTTATTGCGATCGGTCTCATCTTTACTCACCTCTACTCAAATTGAAGTCAGAAAATTCGATGCAATTTTGAATTTTGCTAACAGTAGCAAAGACTTTGTTTATTTTGACCCGCCTTATTATCCGATCAGTGCCACAAGTAACTTTACCGCCTACAGCCGGGATAATTTCCAAGAATCAGAACAGATTAAACTGAGAGATGTTTTTGCAGAACTTGCCCAACGGGGCGTCAAAGTTATGTTGTCTAATTCTAACTGCGATTTCATCAAAGAAATCTACAGTGAGAGTCAAGCTTTCCAAAGAGTTGCTCTTCCTAAACAAATTGAAATATCCGCATCTAGGGGAATCAACTCTAATAGCTGTAAGCGCGGCAAAGTCAAGGAATTATTAATCTGTTCGGTGTAAATATAGCATTTGTTAGGTTTCTGCTAGTACGCTTGGGCTTTTATAGCATGGAGAGCATCCCAATTCAGTAAAAATCGTTTTTTAGGAGTACGATCGTCGCCGAATTTAATACAATATCGTTTCCGGTAGCATCGGAATTATTAGCCAAAATTAGGACACGGCAGTGCCGTGTCCCTACAATATTATTTTCGGTAGGGACACGGCACTGCCGT
>ENA-OFDP01000287-OFDP01000287.1-metagenomes-genome-assembly--contig:-NODE-287-length-23490-cov-6.627864_pt1 | contig 23490 bp, 22 predicted proteins | sample MGYA00153389_OFDP01 | MGnify analysis MGYA00153389 | reverse complement strand
CAATTTCGAGTCAGTTTTGCCCGATCGCCCCAATGAACTCAAGCCTCCCACGAACATACCAGACCGCAGCCCCTCTCAGGATGTTCCCACAGAATCGGTATTATAGACAAGTCATCAGCGAGAACAGCCGATCGCACCAACGATACATCTTACCGCAAAATACATTAACGAATATCACCACAGGCGATCGACCAAAACACCCCACCCGCGATAAACCTAAGCAACAGTCCAATCTTCCAGCATCAAATTGGGCACTTTCCCAAAATCTCTATGATTGCGCGTGACTACAACCGCACTACAAGAAAGTGCGATCGAAGCTATCCTCAAATCTTGAGTCCCAACTCTAATTTTTTGCGCCTGTAATTGCATATAATTGCGATCGGTCATTGCATCAAAATTAATTATCGAAAAATTTTGCAAAAAATGAATCGTAGAAAGTAGCCGAGTATAAGCCAATATTCTTTGTTCCGAAGAAGTAGCTTGTCTAATTACATTCAGACGGCCACGCATTTGTTCCTCCCAAGTAATGATTGTTATCGCTGTTTTACCTACAGGCGATCTGCTAAACTTATCGACAACAAGAGTGTCCTTTCTTTCCAACAAAGAAACATGATCTGTATCTAATATTCTCAGAATCAAATTCCTGCCTCCTCCGCATCAAGTTGTCGGAAATACTCCTCATCCAATTCCCGACGATACTCAGCAATGTAATCCAACATATCATCAAAAGTTGGATCGTCTTCAAACATACCTAACATTTGCAGTATCGGATTATCTGGATTTTTTCGACGCAACTCTTCTAACTGTTCATCACTCATGGGCTGCCGGAATTTTTCAGGATCGATCAAAAATTCCTTTTTCGTTTCCATCACATGATGAACAAACTCCAAATCTTCTTCACTAATGTCAACCAACTGCAAACATGATTGTATCTGCGATTCAGAAAAATGCTCGTACAACTGACCAATCGCCTTAGTCACAAAAGACCAAGTAATTAGCTGCACATTTTTAAAAGATACAACCACTTTCTTGCCCTGATTAAAAGCTTCAGCAATTAGCGGATAAATCACCTGACCTTCATGTTCAAACGTCAATTCAAACTTGCCCAATACCTCATAAAGACTAATCTTAATATCGGAATCGTGACCCTGGGATTCTGGTTGATATTCCTGCGATTTGGTAGCGGGTACTTGCAACGCACCAATCAAATCAATTACCGCACGTTGGTGTTCGGGAGATAGAGTCATTAGTTGAGCGATTATCTCCTGTTCATGGTCGCTTATTTGAGTCATAATGTCACCTCAATTGTTTAGTTGAATCAGGGGAATAAGACCCACCCCTAGCCGCTCCCAGGAGGGGAACCGGATCTAGCTCCCCTCTGGAGAGGGGCTGGGGGTGTGTCGGAAAAATTTCAGGTGCTAATTCACTTTTTTTAATTGCTTGCTTTCTAGCATCGTAGGGGCGGGTTTACAGACAATATTTAAGACTAACAGACCATCTATATAAACCCGCCCCCACCCAACCAATAACCCCGATCGACAATCGCCACCCAACCGTAAAATTAAATAAAATTCAATTAATCAAAAAATTATGTCATCACTAATCTTAACGAGAATCTTCATAGCAGCCGCAGGCGTATTCGGAGGTTTATCTGTTGTAGGCGGTGCATTTGCATCCCACGCTTTAAAAGATCGATTGACCGATCGAGCTTTAGCAATTTTTGAGACAGGCGCACGCTATCAAATGTATCACGCCCTGGCTCTATTACTCGTTGCATTACTCTTGAGCCGCGCCCAAGAGTCTCAAGTCTTCTTTGCAGTAGCTGGATGGGCTTTTATTGCCGGTAACATTATCTTTTCAGGTAGTTTGTACACCCTCAGTCTAACTAACATCAAATGGCTGGGTGCAATTACCCCCTTGGGAGGAGTTTCTTACATTCTAGGTTGGGGATGTTTGGCAGTTGCAGCTTGGAGTTTTAAATAGAGGTTGCCAATTACTAATTCCCCAATTCCTAATTCCCTAATTTTCAAACACATGGCTGGAAAACATCTCTGTCAAAGTGCGCAAGTAAGGTGAAAATACCATAACATCGGCCGCAGGAAGGCGATCGGAGATTTCCCAAAACAAAATCAGCAGCATATCCTGCACTAACTCCCAACTTACATGAAGTTTCGGGTACAGCATCACGCAAATTGGAAACAATTCTTGTTGTACTGGGCCAATACTTTCTGCCAAAACGCACCAGCACAAATAGCTTTGAAAAATCTCGACATCCCGGATACCAGAAAGTTTTACCTCGCGATCGCTCAAATAACCGGTGCTGCTGCGGTATCCTTGATGCTGGGCACTAGCCCGATCGTACACTGCACTAGCAATCTGAGTCGTGTGCTGCAACAAATGCTGAACGGCTAATAGAGCTTTTGAATTCGGGGGCTGATTCGCCGCAGCCTCGTTAATCTCTCCGTAGGGAATGTGCAGGTAGTCGTCTAAAACTTTTAAGTAAGGTGCAAATTCCGATCGCTCTGACTCCGAAAGACATCCTAACAAGATTTTGGTAGTGTATTGAAACTCCAACGTCACAAATCCCAGCACTAACGGAGCTGTCTCTGAGTATTTCCGTCTCACTTGGATAATATCTTTTCCCACCAGCACTGACAAGCGGAAAACAGGTTCTCTATCGCCGTAAGCGTCTATTGCTTTCCGATATAAGGTGCGAGTGTCAGCGACAATTTCTTCATGATTAATTAAGCTTGGATCGATCCCATGCTGCTCTATTTGTTCCCCTAAAAGAGCTTCAACTCTACTCCAAGCTATCTCGCTGCCTAATTTCAGAGTATCTGTCAATTTGTCAACTATTTTGGCTCGATTTCCATCATAATCAGTTGATTCTGGGATTTGGGGAATCTGCCGCTGCGCTTGGTTGTCTCGCGTCGCCACTGTACTGTAATATTTCTTTGCCCAGCTAACTGCTAGGGAAGAAACATTAGCGCCCTTAGCCTCTGGGAGTTGGTGAGTATCCGATCCGGTAACACTCTGTGATGCAAGACTGTCAAACTGTTGAATTTCGCTTGCCGTAGTTAAAAAATTTGAAGATACTTGTGAAATACGCGCCATGAGAAACCTCGTTTTTTGATAAAGTCGCACCTGATCTATTCCCTTAACTTTTAATGTTATTAACTACAATCTTCTGCATTTGTACACTGACAGTCATCCGCCATTGTGCTTAAAGCTATCAGCCATTTGGCTGTAATTCCTGCATCTTTTATAACTTGTACGTTAACAATGCTATTTGTTGTGCGCTCGATCACAGTCACCATGCGCTACCCTGTTTTTTTTAGTGTAAAAAAGCCTTGAAATCAAGCCAACTTATCTTAACACCTGATAATTAAAATAAGATTTGCCTCAAAACAACTGCTCCTTAAAATATTTGTGTTTATTTTAAATCGCCTTACTCATTCCAATCAGCTCGGCTACAGTACGCTCGATCGGTGATTTTGATTAATTTATTTCCTTAGCTGAAGCGAGAAATTTATTTTTAGGGTTGCGGTTGTTGGGAAACATTAACACATTCAACAATCAGCATTTATAAATAAACAATTAAGTTTGAGGGCAGAATAAGATTTATCTAAATTTTGTTATTACCATTGCCAGCGTGTTTTTTTCAGTTTTTTGGGCTTCCTCGATCGCCCGCGATCGATCGCCGTTGATTCCATTAGCAAACCAAGTTTTAAAACCAGAATGCTCCCTCGATTTGCCTGATTAGCCCAATACTCTACCAACTCTGGCTGCTTCCAGTCCTCTGCCAAAGGACAGAGCTTGCCCCTAAAACGATAAGATTCGGTAGACGATGGCCCCCTACGTGCGATCGCTCCTCAAAAACAGCACGACCAGTAGGTCTTTAAGGCTATACCTTCGGGTAGGATTAGTAGGACGAGAGGAAGTGGATAAAATGAGCGCCAGCAATTCAACAGAAATCAAGTTCGGAACCGATGGGTGGCGGGGACTGATTGCCCATGACTTTACTTTTGCCAACGTGCGAAAAGTAACCCGGGCGATCGCCAGTTACCTAGAAACCGCTTACACCAAAGACCGCCCAGTTTTAGTATCATACGATACCCGCTTTCTGGCAGACGAGTTCGCCCGCACCTCCGCCGAGGTACTCGCAGATTTGGGATGGACTGTCATGGTAGTCGATCGAGATTGCCCAACACCAGTCATCGCCTACAGCGCCAAGCATCTAAACTCCGCCGGAGCCCTAATGTTCACGGCTTCGCACAATCCCGCACCTTACTGCGGCATCAAATACATCCCCGACTATGCGGGCCCAGCCACCCCGGAAATTACCGATACAATCGTGGCCAACATTCCTGGCGCTTCCGATGCGCCAGCCAAAGGGAGTCACAACGATAAAATTTCTACTTTTGACCCGAAACCCGAATATCTGAAGTTTCTTTATACTTTGATCGATGTCGATCGCATTCGATCGGCTAAATTAAAGGTCAAGTACGACGCCCTCTATTCGACTTCTCGCGGCTATCTAGACGAAGTTTTGGTACACTGCGGCTGCGATTTGGAAAGTTTTCACACTTACCGCGATGTGCTGTTTGGTGGCGGAATGCCCGAACCCAAAGGCGAACAGTTGGTTGAGTTAGTCGAAGCTGTGAAGAAGGATTCGGCGGATTTGGGTTTGGCTACCGATGGCGACAGCGATCGCTTTGGGATTGTTGACGAGTTGGGAAATGTCTTGACTCCAAATACAGTGCTATTGCTGTTGGCACGTCACTTGGTGAAAAATAAAGGCTTAACTGGGGCGATCGTCCGTACTGTCGCAACTACCCACTTGCTAGACAATTTGGCCGCCAAGTACGGCTTGAAAATCTACGAAACCGCAGTCGGCTTTAAATACATCGGCGAAAAAATGCGGGAAACAGCCGTACTCATAGGTGGCGAAGAGTCTGGTGGTTTGAGCATTTTAGGTCACATCCCCGAAAAAGACGGGATTTTGGCTGATATGCTAGTCGCAGAGGCGATCGCCTACGAAGGCAAACCGCTTTCTCAGCTAGTCGAAGAAGCCATTAAAGAAGCCGGCGGCCCCCTGTACAACCAACGCCTTGACTTGCACCTTGATGACGCCCACAAAGCAGCCGTTTTGGCATCTTTTACCAAAAATCCCCCCACGGAAATAGCCGGTATTCGTGTCAAGGAAATTGGCCGCAAAGACGGAATTAAACTCGATCTTGAAGACGGCGGCTGGGTACTGTTGCGGCCTTCGGGAACCGAACCCCTGATGCGCGTTTACATGGAAACAAACTCTGTGGAAAAAGAAGCTAAAATCGCCGCGCACATGAAACAGGTAATTTCTCAGTTAGAACCTGTCTAAATTTCCCCTAATTCCAATGCAAGGTTTTTTCCCAACTGCTTGAAATTGTAGGTGCGCAGTGCGCACCTACCTTACTTATTTTTGACATAGCAATTGAATCAGTTAAATCTTGGGAATTGCAATCATTTTGTTTTTTAAATGTATAAAAAAAATCGATTTTTTTTCGCATCTGCTTGACTTTTTCCCTCAGTCTGTTGTAGTATTATTAAATAATCGGATATTTGCAAAAATATTATTTTTAGACAGACTTCTATTATAAGACTATATCAGCTTATTTCTTGATTTGTCAACTATTTATGAAAACAATTCCTCTGCTCGCCATTAGTTTTTTAGTAGCAATTTTAGCAAGCGCGATCGGCATTATCTCAGTGCAGAACGCCGCTTCAGTATCCTTAAACTTTATGTTTTTTAAATCGATACAAGTGCCTGTAGGAGTAGTATTGGCAATGAGCGTCAGTGCAGGACTGATCGTCGCGGCGCTACTGCAACCGCTATGGAACATTTCAGATTCCCAAAACTCGCGTCGTAAATTTCAGGAAAATCAAGAAGAATCAGACACGGTACAATATTAAGTTGATTTGAATTGTTAGAGAGAGTACACTTGACCATCTATCAGTAGCCGAGTAATTCCCTTGGCTTGCAAATAAGGCGCAGCTTTTTTTAGCATATTGCCGTCAGGAATCTTGAAAACCCTTTGATTGCGAGTCGCAAATCGGCGCGCTACTCGGTGATTGTCAAACACTGGTAGAGTTTTCTCGCGAATTTCCGCCACCGGAATTTGACCGAGTTCGCCAAATGCTTTCAAAGGTCTAGTGATTAACTCCGCCGCCCGATCGACCACCAAGTAGCAAATTTTGGGCAGAGACGCTTCACTTAAAGGCGAAACTTGAATCAAACCTGTCGCCCGAAGCTCGTTAGCGAAGCCCTCGAAGAGGATCGACTCGCCCGAGGATCTCGAACCTAGCAGACTCCCCTCAAACAAAGAGTCTTCATCCTCTAAATCTTCCTCAAAGTCTTCATCCTCATCCTCATCCTCGTCGAAATCGCTAAAATCTTCACCTGCGACCAATCCTGCTTCTGGTAGCATTGATCGTCGTTTTCCAGTCGCAGTAGTGCTCGCGCTAATTCTGGCAAAATTAACATCTTCGGCATCTGACAAATCAGAAACATCCAAATCAGACTGTAAACTTCCTTGCATTTCGAGTTCTATAACTGCTTGGGCCGCTGATACAGAATGGTTTCGGGTTGTCTGTCTCAAATTTGGTACAGACTCAGATAAGGGGAAGTCTACAGGAGATGTTTCGCTTGCCGCCGACGCATCAGCAGTCGCTTCTGTCGGTTTAATAACACTGCTGCGATCGGACAAACGTTTCTGTTTTTGCTGGACTAGAAATTCGTATTCCGACTCCGACAAAGCGCTCTGAAGGATGCGCCTCACAGTCGAACTACTCACTCCGTAGCGCTTAGCCAGAGAGATCGTATTCTCGTCCGACTGTTGGTAAAGTCTGACGATTTCTCGTTTGTCTGAATCGGAGAATTTTGTAGGCGTCATGCCAAGTTTTCCAGCAAAAAGACGTGAAAAGACGCAGGAAGTTCGATCGGCGAACTGTGATTTTTCATTTTTGATTTGAAGTTGAGAGATGCCGGCAAGGACAAAAAAGCTGGGGCGTCCCAATCGCTTGCCGAAGTCAACCCCAATCTCAAATCGCTACGCGGCGCGACGACTCCGCCTGCTCTGGCGAGAACGAGTTGAGATATCATGCTCCAAGACAGCTCCAATTCCGAACAAGATGGCGCTGAATACAAAAAACACTTCCAGCAAACTGCCACTTTGGTAAGGACCCTCAACTTGAGTATCGCGCCACTTAAAGTACATATCTGCGATGTAAAGCGAAAAAGTTGCAGCCGCAATCATTCTCCAAGATTGGGAAAAACGTCCTCCCCAAAACGCCAATAGCAATGCAGTAGCAATAATTAGCAGAAAAACGTCACCCACGATGTAAAACAAATTAATTGCATAAGCATAGGGTGATAGTTGCTCGTCTAGTGCCATAACCCATGCGGGAGCTTTAGTTTCTTCTGCTGCGGAACCCGGTTCAGACTTAGCAGACGAAGCCGATTCTTTTGACTTTGACTTCTTAGGCGCATCGTTCAAAGCAGGGGCTGTTTTTGCTTGATTGGAGTCAGGTGCAGTTTTTGTCACTACTTCCTTAGATGCTGGAGCTAGCCCTAGCTGTGTCCTCCAAGACTCAGGTGCAGCAACCCAGATAGCTACAGCAATCCCGAAGGCTGCAATTCCCGCTAACAAACCCCACTGCCAAATTTCTAGATTCAACCGCTTGGAAGTCACAGCAATCACCATGCCCCCAATCAGTACCACATAGCTGCCCAAGTAAAAGGCATCTGCTGGAGATACATCCGGGCTGACCTCGAAATACAGTTCCCAAATGCCAAATAGCACGCCGGCGATAAAATAGAAGAGCATCCCCAGACCAATGCCTAGCCAGACGTTGCGCCCGCTGGCCATGTGCGGGCTTCTCCAGTTTCTAAAGCAGACTAAAGCAGCTCCGAGGTATGCCCCGCATTCAAACACATAAGTGCCGATCGAGTACCAAAGCGGTAGACCATCTTCTTGTGAAAGCGGAACACTGAACAGTAAAAAAAACAGCAGCGCCATTACAGCCCAGACAATGCCCACAATGACTAGGGTCTGAGCTGACAGTAAAGATGGAGATGTAGATGACTTTTCTGAAGTGCTACTCATAGGGATTCCACGAGACCTAACTAGCGGTTGAATGTACTCCATCTCGATTTTTGATGGTAGATGAAGATTCTTTCGCCAAAGAACTTTTATCTGACGCTCCCGGAAAAACTGGCGTCCTCAGCGTGTCGTCTGGACTTTTGCCCTCATACACTAAAGAGAAAGACTAAGCAAGAATAATATCTATTGGCTAATTCAAGGAATTAGTCATTAGTCGATCTTATTTCCGGAAATAAAAGATAGAAATACGGTCTATGTCTTCACCATTAAGGCTTTTACATTGCCAAATCTATCTCTGAAATTATACCCTCAAATGTTGTTGTATCTAGTTTTTTTGCTTTCGCACTTCCCCACTCATATCAATGATTGTGGGCGGGGACTGCGATCAAATTTTAGTTAAATTGCCAGACTGTAGGTTGCATCCAAACCGATTCAACAATTTGGTTGGTCAATACAAGTTGGCAATCCAACCTATATATCTCGTACTCCCTACAGTGCAATTATCTCAGCTTAATTATCTGGGCCAAATTGTCTAAGCAATTGTCACAGATTTTTTATGCTGCGATCCACAACTTGTTGAGGGCTGATTGTTTCAGCCAATCTAGAAACTGAGTGCGATCTGGTGCTGGCATATCTTGCAGCACATCGCTAACTCCCTCAGCGAAGCCCGTATCGCCAAAATATGATTTACCCAAACGGTAAAGTTCTTGCAATAAGGTTTTGAGATGCTGCTCTTGCCAAGGAGGCACCTTGTGATTTTGCAAAGGACTAATGGTTAGCCAACTTTTGATCGCATCAGGGGAGTCTGCCTGGGGGAAGTTTCCCTGCTGAAATACCTTGGCGATATCTTTCTGAAACGATGCGGCTTGCCTTGCGCCTAAGAGGTCTTCTACATCGAAGTAAACAGCTTGGAGCAGCAGTAAACAACCCTGCGCGAACAGCGGTGATTTGGCGGATTCTGTACCTGCTGCCGGTTCTTCACCAGCTAGCTGATCTAAACGGACTTTTCCCCAGACACTATATCGCTCCGGCTCTTCTAGCAGAACACAGGCTTTGCCCCGGTTGTCGGTTAAGTCCCGCCACAGGGCTCTGGCCTCTTCTGCTTGCTTGCCGTTGAAGGCGCTGATCAGGCGAAAAGTCTGCCCCTGATAATTGAGAATGGGAATTTGTTGATCCCGTTTTGGGTGTTGATAATTGGTTATTTCAACATCCTGCCGTTTCAGAATAAACATGACACTGCGATTTGACTCCTGTCATGGCCGAGGTGCTGTGCTTGCGAACAAACCTGAGAGTCAACGGAGTACCGTTAGACCACAAGCTTCTTTTTCCCTTTTTGCAAGGGCTTTTTTGAGTGACGTAGAACCACCGCCACTTGAGTAATTCAAGCCAATTTTTTTGATTAGCTTGGCTGAATTTTCGTCTACCCAAGTATACTATAGTATTGTCATACTGTTATAATTGCATAATTGTTTTAACCTTTAAAAAGTAAGTTCAAAATCAGGCTGCTCCCAAAGTATAGTTGGCGGGTTCCGTACCTCCGACCGCCGCCCCTTTGAGCGGTGATTTATTCTGGTAGAAGGAGCGCAAGAGCCTCCGAGAATCCCCCTCTAAATATACCTCTTGGACTTCCCTACTCTTAGTTAAGGCTTCCCAGACCTAAAGGCAAGGGGGTTTTTGATTCAATAATTCTACTTAAATGACCAGAGTTGTTGCCGATCGCCCAAACATAATTCTCTACATCAAGCGTTCTGATACTTTTTTGGCTAACAAGTATCCAAGCTGAGATTATTTCTCAACTCTGGCATATAATCCTGGATGTGCAGGCACTCTATCACCTTGGTTTTTCACCCCCGAGCCATCTCGCTCAAGATGTATTTTCGTACATCAAACAGGTTTATTCGTAAGTCATCAAATATTTACTTGCTCGATCGCACACTGCACCGATACAATAGTCCTGTTAACGATTTTTAAGTTGGGTGCGTAACTCAGTTGGATAGAGTAGCTGCCTTCTAAGCAGCGAGCCGCAGGTTCAAGTCCTGCCGTACCCATTACAAGAACACTCGACGCAGTAAAGGTTTCAGCCTATCCTTTTCGTGGCTTGTGCAGATTTGTCATGTTCTTGACTGTGATTTGACGACGATCGTTTGACAAGAGAAACGGAAATCACCGTCAAGTCTATGCAAAAGCCCCCAAGCTAGACCGGCGGGGCAAATCTTCCTACTTATCGATCGACACTGCTACCTCTGTAAGTATATCTTGGTCACAACCGATTCATCATAAAAAGTCTATTGTGTCAATAGCCAGTCCCCTGCGATATTCAAACAGCAGCCGCCCCCGATTGTGGGCCGAGTAGCCTTCAGGGGTTATCCTTAGTAGTCAGGCTAGTTTCCGACAGGTTTGGATATGTTCCCACCAATTTTATTTCATATTCCCCAAAATTTAATGCTATTACTCGACCGCAGCGCGATCGACCAATTAAAGCCCGTATTGGCGCAAGCAACCGGAATGCCGATAATTGCATCGGAAAATACGGCAACAATTGCACTCCTATTGGTTGCTGTGGGAATTCTGGGTTGGGGATTTTATCGCGCTAGACAGTTCGGCAAACTGGGAATTTTGGCTTGGTTGCAGTCAGTGGCGCTGATGAGTCCCTGGCTGCTGTTCTTTGGTTTGTTCGCCGCCGGGATTTATCTGAATCTAGTTGCGGTATTGTTGCTGTTCGTGGCATCGACGGGATTGTACATTTATCTGGGACGACAATTGCGATCGAGTGCTTCCGATGCAGTGCAGATATCGCGCGATCCTGGTGAGTTAAAGTCCCAAAGCGATGGAAACTCTGCCCCAGACTCCCAGCCGACACCAGGCAAAGAAGTGATTAAGATCGTCACATCGCCATCTGTAACTAATGAATTAGAAATAATTCCTGTTCCAGTGGAAGACCTCAAAGCAATTAAAGGCATCTTTGGTATCGATACTTACTTTGCCACAGAAACAATTCCCTATCAAGATGGGGTGATCTTGAAAGGCAATCTCCGGGGAGATCCAGAACAAGTACACTCGCGTTTGACGGCAAGTTTGCAAGAAAGATTAAACGATCGCTACCGCCTGTTTTTAGTAGAAAATCAGGATGACAAGCCGGTAGTTATTGTCTTGCCCAGCACAAATGATCCGCAGCCAACTACTGTATCTCAAAAAATCCTATCAGTCGTGCTGATACTGACAACAATTGCTACTAGCTTGGAAACAGGTGGTTTGCTATTGGGTTTCGATTTTTTTAACTCGCCGACTAGATATCTAGAAGTTCTGCCAATTGCGGCTGGAATTTGGGTAGTTTTAGGTTCGGGTGAATTTGCTCGCCGAGCGCTGGCAAATCAGTACAATGTTCGATTGAGTTGGCCTTTTTTTATACCAACTTGGCAGATAGGTTCTTTTGGGGCGATCGACCGTTTTGAGTCGCTGCTGCCCAACCGTAAAGTTTTGTTTGACCTCGCTTTTGCCAGGCCAGCGGCTGGGGGAATAGTTGCTCTGGCAATGCTGGTAACGGGTTTGCTCTTGTCTCACCCAGGCAGTTTGTTTCAAATTCCCACAGAATTTTTTACGGGATCGGTTTTGGTGGGAATTTTGGCAAAACTGGTTTTGGGATCGGCTTTGCAGCAGCAGATTGTTGACGTTCACCCGCTGGTAGTTATCGGTTGGTTAGGCTTGGTAATCACAGCGATTAATTTGATGCCGGCGGGACAGTTGGATGGGGGTAGAATTGTGCAAGCAATCTACGGCCGAAAAATTGCCAGTCGCGCTACTTTGGCGACGTTTGTGGTGCTGGCGATCGCTTCTTTAGTCAATCCTTTGGCTCTATATTGGGCGATCGTGATTCTGATTTTACAGCGGAATCTGGAACGGCCGAGCCTCAACGAGCTGACTGAGCCTGACGACGCTCGCGCGGCTTTGGCTTTGCTAGCTTTGTTTTTGATGATTGTTGCACTGTTGCCATTGACTCCGGCTTTGGCGAGCCGTCTGTTAATCGGGAACTAACAGCATCATGCGCAGGGCTTTCATGTAATCGGCTCTTGGGTGCGGTAAATTAGTGAAATCTGGGAATGGGGCGATCGTATTCCTAACTACTAATTTCCGATTAAGAGCCCCGCCCTGGGTCATTTATCTACTGCCAAAAGTTGATTTTTGTACAACCCAAAATTTGTTTAAACTTGATTGTTAAAGTAAAAAATCACTGATCTGAGCATATAGGATAAAGTCATGGCTAATCAACTTCCTCCTGTATTTGTAACTTTTGATGCAGATGTTTTAATGGCTGGCAGAACTCAAGTGTGGCAAGAATATGCCAAGGTGGGAACTTGCTATATCCCTGAAGTAGTGTACGACGAAATAGATCATCTCACGGGCAGAGCGGTGGAACCGGCGATAGAACAAGTCGCTAGGGAGTTTATGCGATTTTTTGCCGAAAGCGGCTGGATTGCAACTGATGATCAAGAGACGCACCGCGCTCTCGAACCTTCGATCAAAAATCAAAGTAAGCAAGCAATGCTCGTGGTGGCGACCGCTCAGTGCGTTTACGGTTTGGCTCAAGAACACCCGGAGGCATTGGTGGTTTTTGTGTCCAACAGCCAGCCTCTGCTAAAGCGGCTGGCTTCTGTGGCGGCTCCGAATCTCTGTGGAATTACCGGGGCGATGCTCTTAAATTGGGCGAGGAAAGCGGAACGCCCGCAGGCGGCGACGCAACAATTGCAAAGTTTGATGCGCACCCTCGCGGAACGCAAATCGACTCAGCGCGGTAACAGCAGAATTCAGGATACTGCTGTTGGCAAAACCGGGACTTCTGCTAGCAGGTTAACGGGGACGCGGGGTAATTCTGAATTGAAGTCTCCCAGCAGTTTTACTGAAACTAATAAAACTGTTCCAGCGAATCGTGCTGTGAGTTCGCGCCCCAAAACGCCGCCGCGCAGTCGGGAACAACCGTCAGAAGTTGCGCCTTCTGGGATATATCGCGTGAAACACATTACTGCTCCGAAAAAGAGGGACGGTGGTTTTGTCTCTAGTGTGTTCAATTTTTTGGGAGCTTTATTCTTTTTGACGGTAGCCGTGGGTATTTTGTGGCGGGTGTTCGATGTTAAAGGTTTTAGGAAGACTTTTGTACCTGCTATACCGTCGCCATTAAAAGAGTTTGTGAAGTCGATCGATCCCAAGTAAATGATATCGCTCTGACAGCTTGGGAAAGTTATATTTTTTACCGCAGATGCAGGCAGATGTACGCAGATTAACGCAGATATCGCGATGTTTGAATAATGCTGAACTGGAACGAGATATTTAGTGGATTTGCCTTAGCTTTTGCAGGCTGTGCTTATGCTTTTACAGTCTGTTTTATCTTTTTTGCCAAAGCACCATTTTGGGATACAGCAATTGCGATCGCCGGAGCTTTAGTTGGAACTTTAGTGGCTTATTGGGCGCTGACTTCATCTTTGTCTGGTTTAGGGATTTTGGGGCTAATCTTTCTTTCGCAGTCGCTGGCGATCGGTTTTTTAGGCGGGTTTCTGCCGGAAGGAGTGTTCCCAGGCGCTTTCTTGTGGGCGGGAACTCTTGCGCTAGGACTTACCAGCCGTTACACAACTTTTTCACAACAAAAAACACTACTAATTTTGGTTGTGTTTGTGGCACTTTTTATACCTGTTTGGGCTGCTGATTACTGGCGGCGAAATCCGAATTAGTACGGAAAATTCCTAGTTGTTACCATTCAAAAGTTAAGTATCAGTTTAAAGGTGGTGTTGTTCCTTCTACAGGTCGAACAATCGCAGGTTTATTGGTAGCTTTGGGCTGAAATATTGCTTTTAGTGCCCCGTCGAGAGTTTCGGCCATGACAATGCGGTTTTGGTAGGCAACAATTACTCTGACTAAGGTTGGCAAACTGTTGCGATCTGCCTCTAAATAAAGAGGTTCTACATACAGCAAAGATTGTTCAATGGGAATCACTAATAAATTCCCTTGAATTGCTTTTGAACCTTGGCGATTCCACAGAGAAATCTGTTCGGAAATAATCGGGTCTTGGTTGATTAAAGCTTCTATTTGTTCCGGGCCATAAACTAATCGCTGTTTGGGAAATTGGTACAACAGCAATTTACCGTAATCATCGTCATCGGATCGCCCTGCAATCCAAGCAATTAAATTATTGCGACTTACTGGTGTAAATGGCAGCAGCAAAATAAATTCTTCTGCTGTTTCGGTTGGCAGTTTCGTAATTAAATAATAGGGTTCTACGGGTTGCTGTTCGCTACCATAAATTTCGTTGGGAACTCGCCACAAATCCTCCCGATTGTAGAATACCTGCGGGTCTTCCATGTGATAAGTTAGCAAGCGTTCTGATTGAATGCTCAACAAATCTACTGGATATCTGATATGTTTGCGGAGGGCCGGAGGCATTTGGTCAAGCGGTTTGAAGAGTCCGGGGAAAATCGCAATCCAACTGTTGATAATCGGATCGGATTGATTGGTAACGTAGAAGTCAACAGACCCGTTGTAGGCATCAATGACGACTTTTACGGAGTTGCGGATGTAGTTAAATTCATGATTTCCCGGGTCGGAATACGGATAGCGATCGCTCGCTGTATAGGCATCGATAATCCAGTAAAGATAGTTGGGAGATTTATCAGTTACTAAGGGTGAAGGTTTAATCTCGTTGCCAATTTCATCCCTTTCTTTTTCTATATCATATTTACTAAGATTGGCATTTGCTACTACTAAATATGGATCAGAATCGTAGCGTAAAAAAGGAGCGATCGCCCGGACTCTTTTGTTGATATTGCGGCGGTAAAGTAACTTGGTTTCTGGGGTGAAATTGCGGGTAAGCGCCATTTGCCAATTTTTGAGATAATTAGCAAATAGCCAACGTCGCCACGTAGAACCGATCGCAATTCCGCCCCTACCACTGTAAGTATTGTAAACATTGTCTTCGCCGCTGGGATAGTCGAATTCTTTGACTTTTGTGCGTGTCATCACGTCTGTATCGGTGACTTCGCCGTAGTAAATGCGCGGATGTCCGATCGGGATACTGGCCCGAATTCGATCGCTGGTTATTGCCAAAGCAGTCTCTCCTGTCTGGGCTGCAACTCCAATATCTTTGACAAAATAATCGGGTAAACCGCCGACACCGACTGTGTTTACAGGAGAAAGAGTAAAGCCGTAACCGTGAGTATAAACCAGGTGTTCGTTTACCCAAGTTTGAGCTTCAGTTGCAACTGCTGTATAGTCTAATTCCCGCGCCGCCAGAATCACTTGTTGGCTTTGGGCTTCTCCCTTTTTTGCTTGTTCGTTTTTGATTGTGTAGCGATCGATATCGGCATCAGGAAATGTGTAATAGGGCCTGATTTGCTGTAATTGTCGGTTCGTTTGCAGCAGCGGTCGCTTGTCCCAGAGGCGGATGTTGCTAATAGTAAGTTGATTTTTTTCCAAGTCTGCATAGGTAAGTTTCCCGGCTGGATCGAAAGTTTTTATTTCGATTCTTTTGAGGTCAAATGCTTCTTGAGTAAAGGCAATGCTGCGCTGGATGTACTGCTGTTCTCGGGCTAGTTCGTTGGGTTTAACTATCAGTTGCTGCACAATATTTGGCAGCAGCCAACCTCCCAAAAAACTTAAACTCAACCACGCTAAAGTAATCTTTTTGATGAGTTGGTTTTTAAGTTTGAATTGGCAAGCCTGGTACAGCATCAAAAGTGCGATCGCCCCCGCCAAGATACTCAAAAATCCATAGCAGGGCAGCCGTACTGTCACGTCAGCATAATCTGCCCCGTAGGTAACGTCTCCGCGTGAGTACAGCAATGCGTAGCGCCCCAGCCAGTAAAGGAGTGCGATGGCTAGCATAAAAGCTGCACCCAAGCCGTACAAGTGCCTCTGTTGCGATCGCGAAAAGCCATAAAATCTCCCTTGACTCAAGCAGTTTGCTGACAGCAAATATGTGAGAGCCCCAGATACTAAACTGTATAAAAATACAACTGTCAACCAGAAGCTTAAGAACTCTAAGATTGGGAAAATAAATACATAAAAGCTAATATTTTGGTTAAAAAGAGGGTCGGTTGTGTTAAAGTTAGTAGGGTAAAAATAATGTAAAACTTTTGTCCAGCGACTGGCGGCAATCAGCCCTATCGCCAAACTAAGCAAAAGGGCGATCGTCCGCAGCCCAAATTCTGGCTTAATTGTCAAAGCTAATATTGTCCCCAGCAGTAAGCCCAACTCCCACCAATTAGAAAATAGCTGCACCACTATTTGCTGAATTGACTCAATGCCAAATTGTACGGGCGGTGCAGGCAAATTCCCAGATACACCGAAATAGGTGAGGCTGTTTGCAGCTAAGTACCCGCAGTAAATTATCGTCAAAACTGCGATCGAACTTAATCCAAATACCGCCAACAGCAGCCAGGGGAAAGCGATTTGAGATTTGACTGCGGGTATTTGATAATTCTTCCCTATTTTTTTTAGATTGACTGAAGCAAATAATGCCTCCGAAATCGGCGATTGGGTTTCCTCCAAGGGATGTTGCAGGCGACGGGCTAAAGTTAAATTTCCCATCAAAAAGACAGCAGAAATGGCAGTAGGAATTACCCCCAGTAACCCTTGAGTTTTCAGCCTCAACAGCAAAACCTCAAGATATCCAACTTCCTGAAACCAGAGAATTTCTGCCGCAAGGCGGGAAGCTAACTCCACAACCACCCATAGCCCCGCTAGCAGTAAAATTACTTGATAAATTCGCCTGTTCAAAGTCATAATATTAAATTGAGCGCAACTATCAATATCTGCCGAAGTTTATTTGCGTCAATCTGCGTGCATCTGCGGTTGAGAATTCCTTTTTTAATTATAGGTTAGTGTCAATAACTGCTCGGCCATAAAAATCAGGATTACCTATTGACTTTGCTAGACTTTTCGTGGTATATTTTAAATAATGGCAGTGGTGGAAAAAATAATATTTTTTCCACCACTGCCATTGTTAGATTGTACTTCATTAAATGCTCAAAGTCAAGCATTTAACCCTTAAAAAAATGGCGTTTTTTTTAATTTCAGTCAAAAATAATAAATCAAAAGAATTCCCAGGCTTAGCCTGGGAAAAATCTTAAAAAAATCAACTAACTGTACTGCTGATTGACATCCACATCCAAATTAAACAGCAATTGCAAAGTCTGCATTGCTTGCCTGCGGGCTTCAATATCTTGCTGCGCGCGCAACTGTACCATCGGATCGTGCAAAATCTTATTCACAATTCCTCTTGTTAAAGATTCAATCACATCTTGATGTTTCTCCGAAAATTCTGACCCCAGACGTGATAAAGCTTTTTCTAATTCTTGTTCCCGAATCAATTCTATCTTATCCCGCAAACAGCTAATGGTAGGAACAGTTTCCAGACTGCGCCACCAAACATCAAAAGATTCTACCTCCTGTTCCAGCAATCCCTGAGCTTCCATTGCCATTTTGCGACGGCTTTCGTGATTTTGAGCTACCACTGCTTTCAAGTCGTCCACATTAAACGATCGCACATTAGGCAGTTCGTTCGCATCAGCATCAACGTTGCGGGGAACAGAAATGTCCACCAACATCAAAGGGCGATCGGGTGCTAGAACCGTTGCTAATTTAGCTTTATTTAACAGCGGATCTGTAGCAGAGGTACTGGTAAAAACTAAATCGGAATTGGCAATTACTTGCATCATGTCCGAGAGCAGGTGCAGACGCAATGGAGCATCTTTAAACAAGCTACCCAACTCCTGGGCGCCGCGCATCGATCGATTGACGATCGCAATATGGCTAGCTCCTTTCGAGAGCAAATGCTGCACCAAAAGCCGCGACATTTTGCCAGCACCGATAATCGCAATCCGGCTAGTTGCTAAATGCTGACCCTTCAGTTGAGCCAATTCCGCCGCCGCCGAAGAAATCGAAACCGCACCCGTACCAATGCTAGTTTCGGTGCGAACTCGTTTCCCTGCTGTCAAAGCTTGCTTCAGCAAGCGCTCCAAAATGCGACCAACACCTTTATACTGCTGGGCGAGTTTGTGAGTTTGTTTCACCTGGGCCAGAATTTGTCCTTCTCCGAGAACCAAACTGTCTAGCCCAGAAGCAACTCGCATCAAGTGCATCACCGCATCTTCGTGCAGCAAAATGAACAGGTGAGGGCGCAAAGACTGCAAAGGAACTTTACTGCATTCTGAAAGGAATTGCATAACTTCCCGCACACCAGGTTCTGATTCAGTGGTAACGATATAAATTTCTAAGCGGTTGCAGGTGCTGAGAATAGCAACCTCCTGAATGTGCGGGTAGCTACGCAATTGGGCGATCGCCGCTTCCACCTTCTGCTCTGGAATGCTCAGTTTTTCGCGAACTTCAACCGGCGCTGTTTTGTGGCTAAGGCCTACGACTGCAATATTCATATCTGTGATTTGTCACTATTTATCTTTACTCGTCAACAGTCACCTGTTCTTAGTTATTAGTTTATCTCTAATTCCTAATAAGTGGTGACTGTCAACAGTCAACAGTCAACAGTCAACCGTCAACAGCCAACAGTTAACTGTTAATTAATGACTACTTCAATTGCAGAGATTTCGGGTGGTCAAACATATGGATTGTATCCACAAACCGAGCCGTCTTCGACTGAGAAGAAATTACCAAACTTTCAGTACGAGCGCCGCCACCAAAGAAGCGAACTCCATCCATCAGCGTTCCGGGAGTAATTCCGCAAGCCGCAAACAGAACTGTTTCTCCAGATGCTAATTCTTCAGCATTGTAAATCTTGTCTGGGTCTGTGATGCCCATTTCTAGAAGTCGAGCGATATTTTTCTCTTTGCTTTCACCGATTAAACCAGTTTTTACAACAGCCGGATCGTAAATTAACTGTCCTTGGAAGTGACCACCCAAACAGCGCATTGCTGCTGCGGAAATCACACCTTCGGGTGCTGCACCAATACCCATAAGTGCGTGGATATTAGAACCAGAAAACGCGCAAGAAATCGCTGCCGAAACGTCGCCGTCGCTGATCAGCCGAACTCTTGCACCCGCTTGCCGAATTTCAGTAATTAAATCTTTGTGCCGGGGGCGATCCATCACCACCACCACCAAATCTTCAATACTGCGGCCGAGACAATCAGAGATGATTTTGAGGTTTTGGGTTGGCGTCTTGCGAATATCTACATGATTTTTAGCAGCCGCAGGAGCAGCCAATTTGTTCATGTAGAAATCGGGAGCAGCAAACAAACCGCCTTTTTCAGAGATTGCCAAAACTGCCATCGAACCGTTTTGACCGTAAGCAACCAGGTTAGTACCTTCGCAGGGGTCAACAGCGATGTCAATTTCGATCAATTCATCTAGGTTGCAGAAATCTTTGGCATCTTCGCGAGTACAAATACCTACTTGTTCGCCGATGTAAAGCATGGGTGCGTCATCGCGTTCGCCTTCACCGATCACGATGCGGCCGCGCATATGAATTTTGTTCATCCGTTCGCGCATGGCTTCTACAGCAACGCGATCGGCTTCATCTTTCTCGCCTTTGCCCATCAAGCGAGCGGAGGCGATGGCTGCCTGCTCAACTACTTCGATAATCTCTAAACCGATTACATTATCCACGAACTATATACTCCCAATTGCTGATGCCTGCTTTGTGCTCTGTTGCACTCCCAGCCATCAAGTTTATCAGAGCCGGGGATCTGTGCGAGCGCAAGCAGTTGCTTAGTTTGTGTTAACTTTTGCTTCTTTGAGGCTGGGGCGGGAAAATTGACGCAAAGAAGAGGGGGGCGAGTGGGAGAGTGGGAGAGTGGGGGAGTGGGAGATGGGGAGAGTGGGGGAAGCGGGAGAGTCGATCGCCATCCTTGATTTAACGTAACAGTTTTGTAAGTCCTGAAGTGTCAATATAATAGCAAATCAAATGGACGGCCCCAATTTGGGGTTCACTAGACTTTATAGACGGGGAGCAATAAAAAATGATGATGAAAGCTCAAGATATTATGACCATAGATGTTGTTACCATTCGCGGTTCGGCAACAGTTGCTGAAGCGGTAGCGATGATGAACGAACTGTGTTTGCGCGCATTGATTGTGGAACGCCGCCACGAACAGGATGCCTACGGGATTGTCACGGAAACGGATATTGTCTACAAAGTAACAGCCTACGGAGTAGACCCGCACAAAGTCCGCGTGTTCGAGATTATGACCAAACCGTGCATCACGGTGAATCCCGACTTGGGCGTGGAATACGTGGCGAGGTTGTTCGCGAATACCCGCATCCGCCGAGCTCCGGTGATTAAAGACAAACTCCTCGGCATTATTTCGGTAACGGATATTTTAACGAAAAGCGATTTTGTTGAGAAGCCGAAGAGTGTTTTATTTGAGGAAGAAATTGAAAAGGCGATCGCCGATGCGAGGACTATTTGCGCTCAGAAAGGCGCTACTTCTAAAGACTGCGCGGTAGCCTGGGACATTGTAGAAGAAATGCAGGCTGAGGCTGCCCATCAACGCTCTGTTAAACTTGAAAAAACCGCTTTTGACGAGTATTGCGAGGAAAATCCCGACGCGGCCGAAGCCCGGATGTACGACAGCTAAGTTAGTCAGTTGGCAGTTGGCAGTTGACAGTTGACAGTTGGCAGTTGGAAGAATCAAAAATCTTGCCTTCTACCTACTGCCTTCAAAGACTAACGCGATCGCTGCTAATGTTTAAGTTTGTTTTGAAAAAGTTCGATTATAGTTAGCGCACGGGTGGCCAGAAACCGGGTTTTTAAGAGAATACTTGATGACAGGTCAGAAACTCGAAAAAGACCCGGTTTCTTTAGTCGGATCGCATAAGTTATGTGTTTTGGAACCTTACCAAATAGAAAAATCTTAAGTGTTTGGCTGAATCATACAAAACACGTTTAGCTTATTGCCATCAAGATCCCGAAAATATCCCGCATAAAACCCCGGTAAAGCGCTTCTGGGCCCTGCTGCTCCTTCATCTTTAGCGCCAAGTTCTATCGCCTTATTATACACTAAGTTTACTTGTTCTGGGCTATCAACTTGAAGAGCTACCATGACTCCATTGCCAACAGTTGCTTTGTTACCGTCAAATGGTTTGGTAACAGCAAATGCTGGTAGCTCTGGAGAAACGCTCCATGCGATAAATTGCTCCTCTTCCATGAATCGTTTAGCGCCAATTTCAGCAAGCAAAGCATCATAAAACTTCGCTGCACTTTCAATATCGTTAGTACCGAGGGTAACGTATCCAATCATATTTTTTGTCCTCTAACTGCCTTTTGACTGCAAATTTTAAAATCAATCAAGAGAGCCATCTCTGAGAAAAGGGTAACTCATTTTTGTACAGACGACGCAGGAACTAAAGTTTTTTACCTGGTTTCACAGTGGTGCTTAATTCCAGTCTTATTCTATTGCTTGAATGCACTCGGGACTGTCTCTAGTTGGACTGTTGACGATCGCACTTACCGCATTTGCGATCATGGCTGCTGAAGCATAGGGCTTTAACAGGGGCAAAACTTGCTGAGAAGTGTTAACAGATGGATCTAGCCACTCTTCCCAATCGCCCTCGGGCAAAATCACCGGCATTCGATCGTGCACTGGATGTACAGTTTCGTTAGCAGCAGTGGTAATTATACTGCAAGATACAATATTTTTGGCTTCCGGCGATTCCCAATTTTCCCACAAACCAGCAAAAGCAAATGGTTCGCTGTTTGCCATTGTAAAATAGTAAGGCTATTTTTTCTTGCCCTGCGGTTGCCATTCGTAGAAGCCGTCAGCAATTATCAAACACCGCCTGTGCTTGATGGCGCTGCGAAAAGCAGGTTTTTCTGCTACTGTTTCCGATCGCGCATTAATCGTATGGCTGCCAATTTTCATGTTTTTCGCCCAACTTGGAATCAATCCCCAGCGCATAAATTGAAACTGTCGCTCAATCTTTTTGGAATCGACTGTGACTGTCGCAATTGATTGAGTTGGGGCGATGTTGTATCGCGGTTTGATGTCGGGAACTTCCGAGAGTTTGAAGAATTCAGCGATGATTTGAGCTGGAGTATTTAAAGTGAATCTTCCGCACATAATTTATAGTTGGTATTAACGCGGTTTTTTCTCAATTCCGGCAGTCCGGCATTCGTCGGGCAATCCGACAGTCCGGCAGGGGTTTAAACCCCTGCCTCAAAGCGAAAGTCGGTTAAAACCGACTGGAAAATTTGACGGAAATCTATATCTATTTTAGTCCTCTTTTAGAGGACTTTAGCTATGAGACAGGGGTTTTTAACCCCTGTCGGACTGTCGGACTGTCAGAATGTCCGGCTAAACTGGCCCCTACGAGACACTGCTAAATTGTGGAACATTCGCTGATAACCATTCGGCGCGCAACTTGTCAATAGCTAATTCTTTGAATTTAGCTTCTACTTCAATCCAAGGAGCATCATAATAGCAATTAGGCATATCTGCAATCCAGTCGCTGTGGCGCGGATCTGCAAAAAATTCTTTTCCATTTGATATGTGGACTAATTGCCATTCAGGAACGCACCAAGTAGTCTTTGCTGCTGCTAGCATTTCGGCCACACTCGGATCGTCGTAACTTTCTAAATGTTCGTGAATGACGTGGTGGTGGGCGTCAAAAACCATTGCTACGCCAGTATCGAGACAAACTTCTACAAGTTCCGAGGAACTGTAAGCGTATTCGTCATTTTCAAAGGTTAAGCGCGATCGAATGGATTCGGGTAAATCGCGGATGACGGATTTGAGTTGCGAAGTGCGATCGCCCTTACCGCCGTGAATGTTCATCAGTGCCCAGAGCGATCGGGGCTGTCCCAACATATCCATAATTAAAGCATGAGTCGCCAGAATTTTAATGCTGTTTTTCACAACATCAGGCTTGTCGGAACTGAGGACAACAAATTGCTCGGGGTGGAGCACCAAACGGATGTTAAGGGAAATTGCGCGATCGCCCACTCGGCGCAATTCCTCAGTCATCAACTGTAGCACTGTCTCCCCCAAATCTGTATCTGCAAAAGGGAAGAGTGCAGAAGTCATTCGATACAATTTAATCCCATTGGCGTAGCAGAAATCAATCGCTTTGTCAAGTCTTTTTAAGTTATCTGCATGCAACTCGCGCAATACTTTTTCTTGTTCGATTTCTGTTAGCTGCAACAGCCGCTTCCGCGTGACAGTGCGGAAACGAACTGCATCGGAAGTCGTAATGCAGACTAATCCTAATTCTGGCTTTTTTTGATTTAACAACACTTCGTTAACATTGCTCATTCAAAATAATATTTATCTCTAATCTTATTTTAACATAGGTTCGTAGTAATACCAATTTTTTATGAGGCTGCATAGAATTTCGATCCCCCCTAACCCCCCTT
>ENA-OFDP01000286-OFDP01000286.1-metagenomes-genome-assembly--contig:-NODE-286-length-23537-cov-6.588919_pt1 | contig 23537 bp, 20 predicted proteins | sample MGYA00153389_OFDP01 | MGnify analysis MGYA00153389 | reverse complement strand
ACTAATACCAATACTCCCATCATAGCTCCAGCAATGGGATAGTGGGTGGCGGTGGCAAATCCGGCTTGGTGGGCGATCGCCATTTGCTGTTGCCCGATCGGGAATTTTTCTAAACTAGGATTAATGTAGGCATATTCTTGAGTCATGCCAAATTGCTGAGCAATGGGAACCACGAGATTGTCTAGATAGAACTGCTGAAAGCTCCGCATTAGGGAATTGCTGGGGCGGTGGAGGTCGAGAATAGCTGCTGTTGCCCCCGGTTTGAGGACGCGGTGTAATTCCTGAAGACTGCGGGGGATATCCGTCACGTTACGCAGCCCGTAGCCCATTGTGGCGCAGTCGAAGTGCTTGTCGGGAAAAGGCAAGTCTAGGGCGTCAGCTTCTACCCAGGTAATGGGACTGGAAGGGGTGAGAAAAGGTCGATCGCGCTTAGCAGCAACAGCCAATTGTGCTGGGGAAAAATCCACACCGAATACCGAACCGGTAGACCCTGCTTGTTTTGCCAGCAGCAAAGCTATATCCCCGCTACCACAGCACAAATCCAAGCAAGTGTTACCCGGGCCGGCATTGCTCCATTTGACCGCCATTTGCTTCCAAATCCGGTGCTGCCCGAAGCTCAACCAGTCGTTCATTTGGTTGTAAACTGGTGCAATTCGATTAAATATAGTTTTAATTTGTTCTGGGTTATTAGTCATCAGTTATTGGGAATGGGGAATTGGGAATTGGGAATGGGGAATTGGTTGCTTGTTACTTGTTGATTAGCAGGTATTATTTGTTATTGGTTATTTGTTACTTGTTGGTTTTTTCTTCGTAGTTGGTAGGTGTTATTGGCTAGTTGTTGATTGTTACCAATGCCCAATGCCCAATTACCAATGCACAATTCCCAATTCCCAATTCCCAATTCCCAATAACTAACGATCTTGAAAACTCGTCAGTACCAAAGCAACTTGTTGAGCGGCGAGGTGAACTGTTGTGAGTTCGTCGGGGCGGAGGGAACAAGGTTGCTTCCATTGGATTGACATCAGGGCGATCGATCGACCTTTATGAATCACCGGAACGCTCAGGTGAGCTTGAATACCCGATTTCTGATAGTGTGGCAGGCTCGCTAGGGCGGTATCGCTGGCAATGTTCACAGCACCCTGAATAGTTCCAGAGGTGATTGCTTCTTGAGCCAGGGGGTCATCCGCGAGCCAATTTTCCACAATTTGGCCGCTGGTATGACTGCCTTGGGTTGGCATTAAAACCGTTCCTTCCACCAGTTGCAAAATGCAAGTGTCCGCCAAAAAATTATCGCTTACAGCAGTAGCAATCGGCTCTAAACTTGCTTCCAAATTCGGATAATCTACAGCCGTTTGCATGATTATTGCCAACAGTTGTATTTGATTTTGGGCGTGGTGCAATTCCTCAGTCCGCTGCTTGAGAACTTCATAAGTCTCGGCCGCCTTTTGGACTACCATTTTCAATTCGTTCGGGTCCCAAGGCTTAGTGATATACTTGTAAACCTGTCCAGAGTTAATTGCATCCACCAAGTCTTCAATGTCCGTAAAACCAGTCAAGATAATTCTGACCGTATTCGGAAACTGGGGGACGGTTTTGCTCAGAAACTCCGTTCCCTTCATTTCTGGCATCCGCTGATCCGAAATGATGACGGCGACCTCGCCCTCGATGTCGAGGACTTCCAAGGCGCGAATCCCGCTCTCAGCTTTAAGGACGTTAAAATCTCGTCGGAAAGTGCGGTAGAGTAAATCCAGATTGTCTGGTTCATCGTCTACTACCAGCATTTTGGGTTTTTTCGGTCGGTGTAGGGTCATGAGCTGGCGTTTAATTTGATCTAGCTCTGGAATGGCATTATCCATAACAATACGATAAACTCCCCTTTGTAAATTTAGGCGAGCAACTATTCTGTAACAATAGTCTCACAACTCACTTACTATAAATCTATAGCTCTGCCGCGACACGAGCCTTGCTGGTATCCAATCACACATAACTTACCGCTGGTTTTTGATTTAATTATGACTGATACACCGCAAGATTTCTCCCCTCCTGCATCTGCACCTTCCACGAATGCTGTGGATGTCGAAAAGTTAATTCGATCGCTCCGTCGCAAAGAAGGCACTTGGGTAGAGTGGGGACAGGCGTGCACGGCTCTGCTGCAAGCGGGCTACAACTCTCAGACAATTTTTGAAGCAACTGGTTTTGAGCCAATTCAGCAAAATCAGGTCGGCGTAGCAGCACAAGTTTACACCAGCATGGTCAACGCTGGGGCTTCGGAGGAAGTTCGATCGCACTTTCTGCGAAAAGGTAGTGATATTTTATACGAATTTCGGATTCTCTCTCAAATAGAGCGGGCGGGTGCGGCGGCTTTGATGCTAGCCCACAATTTGGATGTTGACGATGCTCGCCAAGTTGCTAAAGCGATCAAGGAGTTTTCGCACTTCGGGAGTCTCCCGCAGGGGTTCACAGACACTCCAGGGGATGCTGTAGCTTACCAGTGCTGGCAATTGGCGAGACAGAAAAGCGATTTGCAAGAACGATCGCGCTTAATTGCTCGCGGTTTAAAATTAGCTAGTAGCCAAACCGCTAGGGCGCAAATCGAGCAGTTGCTCGTAGATTTTACCGTAGTTTCGAGGCGTGCTGCGCCCCGATTGCCGATCTATCGGCTTGATTCTGAGGAACAATTGCCCCGGATTGTGCCAGTTGTGGGCAAATTGCCCCTGTCTACGTCAGATATGCTCGCAGTGCCTTTGCCGGAGGAAATCTGGCCGTTCCGCATGGTAAAATTTTCGGGAGCAGGAGCTTGGGTGGCGATTCCCGGATGGCAGGTAATTTTGAACGCGGAAGATCCGGTGGCGGTTTTGCAAATGAGCGATCGATTGCCGGTACCCCTGGATGGGAAAGTTGAAGAAGTTCTAATTATTGCCGATCGAGCTCAAAGACATTGGGATGCTGACAGTTATTTTCTCGCAGATAACGGCGGAAATTTAGAATTGTCTTGGTTTGAGACATCCCCGGATATTGCACTTTTGGGGCGAGTTGTGCTGGTGATGCGTCCGAAAAAGATTTTGGATGAAGATTATACTAAAGATGGATGGCAAATTGATGATTAATTAGTCAGTTGCGGTGCGCTCAGGACACTGCAACTGACTAATTAGGCGGTTTCGGTTCTTGAATTTTCGGAACAGAATGCTGTTTTTTAAATCGATTAAAACCGTAAACCGCAGCCCCAATTAGCACGAGATAAGGACTGAAAGCCAACAGCCAAATACTCAAAGCAAACAAACCGAGCGTCACTTCGCCAACAGAATGAGTGGCTTTTCCCCAAGTTTCCTGCACCCGCAAACCCAAGGAAGGTTCGGGATCTTGCTGAGCCGAGACTGCTGCTTCTAGAGTTAAGCTAATAGTCGAATAGGCTACTTGATTCCGCAAACTTTTTAACTGAGCGTCAATGCGCTCGATCGACTCCCGAATATTACTCAACTCTTGAGAAGCTTTCAGTACATCGGCGACAGATCCCGATCGCTCCATAATTTTTAACACCATTTCTTCCGATTTGCGGAGGTTTTTTAGCCTAGCTTCACTGTCAACTAATTGAGTAGTAACATCCTCAGCGGTAAGCCCTCGGTTTTGTACAGTGCCGAGTTTTGCCAAAGCATCTAAAGTAGTTTCTAAGCGTTCTTGAGGGACGCGAATATCGACGGTTGCTGTTTGGCGGACACTGGAATCGGGCGGCTTTTGGTTTTGGAAACCCAAGATATCGCCCTGCTGTTTTTTGACAATATCGGTAACAGATTTAGTGCTGGTGTCAATAGATTTGACAACTACACTCATTTCGGCTTTTTTAATTAATTGGGGACTATTTGCTGTCGTTTGTGCTGGTTTTTTTGCTACATCAGCACTTCTGGCCTCTCCGGCTGGTGGTGGGGGTGCGGGTGCTGATTTTGGAGCAGATGCAGAAATTTGGTTTTCACTGCGGGTGTTGGGCTGCGAACTTGCACAGCTTGGCAAAGCAATCGCGGATGATAAAGTTAAGAATGCCACAATAGCAAAGCGAGTTGTACTGTTGTTGCCGGGGTTTGTTTTGTGTGGCGGGAAATTGGTTTTGAGGTGAGTTTTCATTGGGTTTTTCCTGTAAAAAGGTTTGGGTATTGAAATTTATGCTGGTTTTAATCTAAGCTCGAATAGATAGCGTTAGTTTAGCTGATACGGAAATGGAAACGGTAAAGGTTGAATATTTTTTGATTTTTAACCGCAGATAAACGCAGATAAACGCGGATGTAATAATGACAGATGAATTTGATCCTGATTTTATACGATCGACCACCGAGATCGATCGCCCGGATGTGGCAGTTTTGCGAGAACAAGCGTGCCTCAAAATTCGTGAAAGCTTGCGTGAGGGGCAGCAGGACATGGCGGATTGGAAAGGCGGCCCCCTTGCGGTTTCGGCGGTTCCCGGGGCTGGGAAGTCTACGGGAATGGCTGCTGCGTCGGCAATTGCGATCGCCCGCAACGGACTTTACAACCGCCGCCAGTTAATTGTCGTGACATTTACGCGATCGGCTGCTGCTAATATTAAAGCTAAAATTCGCGCCAGATTGGCAGAATTGTCTTTATATCAAGGCGGTTTTGCCGTCCACACTTTGCACGGTTTAGCTTTGAATATTGCGATGCGTCATCCCGATTTGTCGGGTTTAAATTTAGAAAATTCAACTTTAGTTACTCCCACTCAAAGTCACCGATTAATTCGCACCTGCGTAGAACTTTGGATGGCAGAAAATCCCCGCAGATATCAAGTTTTGCTGGAAGGACAGCAATTCGATGGAGAGGAAACGGAGAGGCTGCGGCGACAATCGGTTTTGCGGACGGAGATTTTGCCGCAGTTAGCTAAAACTGTGATTCACGAGGCGAAATCTTCGGGTTTGTTTCCTGAACAGTTGTTAGAAATGAGCGCTCTTGAGACTGGGGACGGTTATGAGATTTTAGCCGTAGCTGGGGGACTCTATCAAAAATATCAGGCTTTGTTGAGGAGTCGGGAATTCATCGATTACGACGAAATGATTTTAGCAGCTTTGCGGGTGTTGGACAATCCGGGAGCAAGGGCGATCGAACAAAAACAAGTATTTGCGGTTTTTGAGGACGAAGCCCAAGATTCTACACCTTTGCAGACTCGGCTTTTGGCAACATTGGCTCAAGATCCAGACCATCCTGACTTACCTCCCAACTTTATCAGAGTTGGCGACCCAAATCAAGCGATTAATTCTACTTTCACTCCCGCCGATCCGATTTACTTTAACAAATTTTGTGATGACTGTGAAGTAGATAAAAAGTTGGCGACAATGGATGGCGCAGGGCGCAGCACCCAGGTGATTATTGATGCAGCTAACTTTATGTTGCAATGGGTAAATCGCTCCGAATTGGCGGGAACCGAACAGCCTTTTCGCGACCAAACTATTAAGCCAGTTAAGAGCGACGATCCGCAAAAAGATGCAAATCCCGCCCCAATCGGGATTGGGTTAGAATTGCATACTCCCCGCGATGTTTACCAAACAGTCGAGTTAATTGGTAAGCGAGTAATTGAGTTAGTCGAGCAGTTTTTGCCTGCGGATTTTGAATGGAGAAGCAATGACCAAGAGCCGGAATCTGGCGGTGAAGCGAGTGATGGAGAACATCGCATCAAACTGCCATTAGAAAATCTCAAATCAATGGCTATTTTGGTGCGGGAAAACAAACAAGGCAAGTTTATCAAAGAAGTGCTGGAGAATCCGAAAAAACACGGATTAAGCTTTGATTTGCGGAAATATGGGATTAAAATTGAGGATGTCGGAGAGCGAGACAGACATTCTCAAGTACCTTGGGAAATCTTAACACTGCTGCAATTTCTCGATCGCCCGCACTCACCAGACTACCTAAAAGCAGCATTAAAGATTTTGAGCGATCGGCAACTCATCCCCAAACAAGACTACAATGCTTTTACGACTAGCCCCGAGCAATTCCTGTACCCAGGCCCTCTAGACCCCAAACAGTCAGATCCAGTTCGCAAATGCCGCTATTTTTGCTGCGGTTTGCTGCAAGCCCGCTTAGAGTTACCGCCCTATCAAATCATCTCATTCCTAGCCTTATCCCTGCAATACGATCAAACAGAATTAGCAACCGCTGACAAACTAGCAGAACGAGTAGCAATCCAAACAGCCGGCAACAATTTAATGAGCAACATTTTGGAAGTGCTGAGCGAAATTGTCAGTTCAGAAAGATTTGAACCAGTAGATGCAGACGACAAAATAGAAGAACGCTATACCAGCAAAGGTCAACTAACAATTATTACCATGCACAAAGCCAAAGGATTGGATTGGGATTGTGTGTTTCTACCCTTTCTGCACGACCAAACCATCCCCGGAAGTTTGCGAGTTTTGCCGCAAGCTAAATTCTTAGGAGATTTCACTTTAGCAGAAGTAGCCAGAGCGCAAATTCGAGCGAGTTTGCACGAAAAATATCCACTACCAAATCTAGTCGAAGCCTGGGAACAAGCAGGTTATTTGAAAACAGCAGAAGAGTTTCGATTGCTTTACGTGGCGATGACGCGAGCAAAAAGTTTGCTGTGGATGGCGGCGGAGAAAAAAGGGCCTTTTACTTGGAACAAACCCGAGAATTTGCAAGAGCAAAAACCTTGTCCAGTGATGCCTGTTTTGAAGCAGAGATTTCCGGGTAATGTGATATTGTAAAATATAGGATTAGTTACTAATAGAGATTTCTTTAACGAACCGCGAACTCCGCAAACTTGGAGAAGAAAAGCTCGAACAAAAAAACATACTTAGCCTGGTTTGTTGAGTCCGAAATCTGGTATAATGCCAACAATCTCTCTCAAAAACTTCTCTTTTCTTCCTCTGCGCCCTCTGCGGTTAAAAAAAATCTACTTCAAAAAAGAAATAAAATTGCACTAAAACTCCCTATGACAAACTCAGAAATTCGCACAGCTAACGTCACATTTCCCAACGGAGATTTGCAAATCGCCGCTTACCTAGCCCAACCCGCAGCAGCAGGCCAATTTCCCGCAGTTATCGTGATTCAAGAAATCTTTGGTGTCAACTCGCACATCCGCGAAGTTACCGACAGAATAGCAAAGGAAGGATATGTGGCGATCGCCCCAGCCATTTACCAGCGTCAAGCCCCCGGCTTTGAAACCGGCTACACGCCCGAAGACATCAAAATCGGCAAAGAATACAAGGAACAAACTACAGCTTCGGAACTTATCGGCGACATCCAAGCTGCGATCGACTATCTCAAAACTTTACCATTTGTCCAACAGCCTGGTTTTGGCTGCATCGGTTTTTGCTTTGGCGGACACGTCGCCTACCTCGCCGCTACTCTGCCCGAAATCAAGGCTACAGCGTCGTTCTACGGCGCTGGTATCGCCACGTATACTCCCGGCGGTGGAGTCCCGACGATCGATCGCACAGCAGACATTAAAGGCACTCTCTACGGCTTTTATGGCACTCAAGACGCCAGCATTCCTTCAGAACAAGTTGACCAAATGGCCGCAGAATTGGAAAAACACCATATTTCTCACCGAATTTTCCGCTACAATGCCGATCATGGCTTCTTCTGCGACCACCGTGGCAGTTACGACGCTACCGCAGCAGCCGAGTCGTGGGAGGAGGTAAAGCAGCTATTTCATCAAGAACTTCAACCAGCTTAGAGATGGGGAGATGGGGAGAATATGACTTCATCTTTTCAATTGCTGACAACTGACAATTAATTACCGACAACTGACAACTAATTACTGACATGAATTCCAAATCTACAGGTTCTCAAAGCGCAACACCATCTTTTTCAATGGATGATTTTGCTAAAGCCCTCGAACAGCACAATTACGAGTTTCAGAAGGGACAAGTAGTGCGCGGCAAAGTGTTCGAGCACGACTCAAACGGCGCGTATGTTGATATCGGCGGCAAGTCTTCGGCTTTTTTGCCGATCGAAGAGGCTGCTTTGAGAACAATTACGGATTTGTCGGAAGTCGTTCCGCTGGATGAGGAACAGGACTTTTTAATTATCCGCGAACAAGATGCCAATGGGCAAGTTACTTTGTCTCTGCGACAGTTACAAATTCAGCAAGCTTGGGAAGATTTAGTTCAATTGCAGGAAACCGGTAAAGTGCTTCAGGTGCGGGTTTCTGGGGCGAATAAGGGTGGTGTGACGGTGGATGTTGAGGGAATGCGCGGCTTTATTCCCCGATCGCACTTGGCGCAACGCGATAACATGGAATCGCTAATCGGTCAATCTTTGACGGTGAATTTCTTGGAGGTCGATCGCGAACGAGAAAAACTGGTACTTTCCCAACGGATGGCAATTCAATCGAATGCTTTCACTGAGTTGCAAATCGGTCAGTTGGTGGAAGGAACAGTCAGCAGCATCAAGCCTTTTGGAGTGTTTGTAGACTTAGAAGGAGTTAGCGGTTTGCTGCACATCAAGCAAGTCAGCCAAAAATATATTGATAACCTTGGAAAGCTATTTGCTCCCGGTCAACCTCTGAAAGCGCTGGTAGTTGACCTCGATCAAAGTCGCGGCCGGATTTCGCTTTCTACTCGGGTACTGGAAAATTATCCAGGGGAAATGGTGGATAAGATGGCGGATGTGATGGATACCGCAGAAGAGCGATCGGAACGTGCTCGAAAAACTCTTAGTTAAATAACGGAGGACACGCTTAAATAACGGAGGACACGGCAATGCCGTGTCCCTACTTCACGTCACCCAGATACGTCAATGTTGTGTCCTTACTTCACATCACCCAGTGATATTAATTCTGTTTGCATTGAAATGATATAGAGGAGACGGCAGTGCCGTGTCCCTACAATTGATCGCGGTAGGGACACGGCACTGCCGTCTCCTCCGTTTATACCATTTCGATGTAAACGGGTTTGATATGAAGGACTGAAGGACTGAAATCCTTACTACAAACTGTCCATTAAATAGGTCTGACCGCAGTCGAACTTGTTTCACTCTCCACCTTTGCTTCCACTGACCAAGAATGCTCCATCTCTAGTGCTTGTTTTGGCTCATAAACTGGTAAGTCAAACCAGAAAGTCGTACCCACATTAACTTCACTAACTATATTAATTTTAGTGTGGTGCTTGTCAATAATGTTTCTGACAATAGAAAGACCTAATCCCGTTCCTTCTAGAGTGTGAACTCGGTTTTCTACTCGGAAAAAGCGCTCGAAGATTGCTTGTTGGTCTTCGGGATCTATGCCAATCCCAGTATCAGAAATTTCGATCCGCACTACCGGAAAATGTCTGGCATTTTGTGACAAATTGTGATTCCCGGATGCGCTTTCTTTATGGGCTGCTGCTTCCGACTCTAGCAAATAGGCTCGGATTCCCACTTTGCCACCGGATTCGGTAAATTTTAAGGCATTTCCGACTAAATTTGCAAATACTTGTAGCAGCAAATCGTAATGTCCTAAAGCAGGTGGCAAGTATGGATCGACATCTTGCTCTAATTCTATTCCTTTATCCCTAGCATTTAACTGATAAGTCCGCAGGGTTTGTTCCACAGCTTGCGGCAGATCCACAGCATCCAAGTGATAAACTCGGCAAGATTCCAGCCGCGACAAGTCTAACACGTCGTTGACTAAACGGGTGAGGCGATCGGTCTCTCGATTGGCAATTTCTAGGAATTCCTTGCGCTCGCTTTCTTGAAGGTCTTCTCCGTATTCATAGAGAGTTTCAATAAAGGATTTGATATTAAACAAAGGCGTTCTCAATTCGTGAGAAACATTGCTGATAAAATTGCTTTTAGCCTCATTTAGTTCTACTTCGCGAGTGATGTCCTGCACTGTCATTGCAATGCCTTTGAGACTTTCCCGGTATTGACCGGAACCTTGATGCTTGGGGGTTTGTTCGTAGAAAGTACACTCTACCGCGATCGGGCGCTGCGACTCGGTACAGGTATCTTCCTCGTGGCGGACGCAGCTTTTGCACAGCGGTTCGGCATCGGATGCTTTGTGCAGAATGACCGTAGTTAAAACAATTCGCATTGTACGGTTGACTGGTTCGCTGATCGAGATCCGAAATTCACCGCCTTCGCGATCGCCCGCAGCTATTTCTTGCAGCGGTCTTGCCAACTCCCGCTGCACTTGGGCAGGTAAGATGTGCAGGAGGTTGACTCCGATCGCATTTTTGCCTTCCCATCCAAAAATTCGCTTTCCCGTCGGGTTGACTAACATCACCTGCAAATTCGCATCCAGCAACAGCGCCCCGTCAGCAATAGTTGAAACCAAAGTTTCTAACTTGGCTTTTTCCGCTGTCAACTCTTCTATATTTTGTTCTTCATAACTTTCTAGTTTCTCGGCCATCTCGTTAAAACTGCCAATCAACTCGCCCAATTCTCCCCCCAAAGGCAGGTCAACTCGCTGCTTAAAATTCCCCGTCGCGATGTTTTTGACCCCGAAGACTAATTGTTTGATCGGCTGAGTAATTGTCAGGGCGTTAAATACAGCGCCCAAAATTACCATTACCCAAATGGTGACAAACACTGCTAAAGTGACATCCCTAGTCAGATTTGAAGAGATAACTGCTGCGGGATTTGGGTTAATGCCGATCGCCAGCACCCCCAAATATTTATCTTCATGAATTAGCGGCACAAATACATCAGTAACTTCTCCATCTGGCGTCAAATGCTGCCGCACCAAAGGCAAAGAAGTTAAATTTCTCGCCTCAATGTCGGCGATAAAATTATCCGGGAGTTTAATTTGGCGGCGCAGTGTCAGGGAAGTTTGCACCTCTGATTCCGAGAAAGGTATTCCCAGGAAAATATCCCCTGCATCGTCGGCATAAAGCATATAGCGGACGCTGGTGGTGCTGCTATAAAATTGGCGGGAAAAGCGGGCAACTTCGGAGCGATCGTTTTTCGCAATTAGTGGTGCCACATTTGCCGCCAACAGCAAGCCCAGGTCGCGACCGTAGCGAGTATCGTTAAGTCGGGCGTCTTGCTGAATAGTATTCACGGCCCAAAATGTCAGGCCGCTCATAATTAACGAAACTACGAGGGTAGCACCGGCCATCAGGCGAGTCTGGAGGGTAAAATCCGACCACCAGCGAGCAATAATTTCTCCGATTTTGTTTAGTATGGCCAACATTTTACCAGTGCAAATTTAAAATCAAAATTAAATAAAGTGGCTCCTTCTCGGATTTTTGACTGCGACTTGTGTACTGCCGCCCCAGAGATGCCAAACCTTATTGTTACACTTCTACTTGAAGATTGCTTGGCTTCCCCCAAATGGCTGATAAGCTGTTACACATCTAGATTGTTTGTGGCAATAGAAGGGGAGAGCAGGAGAAGGGGAGAGGGGGAGAGGATTTGACGATTTTTGATGTGAGAGCGAAATATACAGTTTAAATGTACAACGGCCGATCGCAATTCCTAGTTTTTGTCAGCCAGTGCTCGACGGCCGATGTCGCGGCGACAGTATACCCCTTCAAATTGGATGCAATCTACTGCTGCATAAGCTTTAGAGATAGCTTGTTCCAAAGTTTCTCCCGTCGCAGTCACCCCCAAAACGCGCCCGCCATCGCTGACTAACTGCTGTTTCAACTGAGTCCCAGCGTGAAACACTTCTGCCCCTTTAGCTTCAGCTTCCTCGATGCCGGAAATAACTTTGCCTTTTTGGTAATTTCCAGGATAGCCCCCAGAAGCCAAAACTACGCAAACAGCAGCCCCAGACTTCCAGCGAATGTTGGAATATTCACCGAGACGCTGCTGACAACAAGCCAGCAGCAAATCTTCTAGAGGAGTCTCCAGCAGAGACAAAACCGCTTGAGTTTCGGGATCTCCAAAACGGCAGTTGAATTCTAAGACTGTCGGGTTTCCTTCTGGTGTAATCATTAAACCTGCATAGAGGACGCCCCGGTAGTCGATTTTATATTTTTGCAGAGCTGCGAGGGTGGGTTCGAGAATTTCTGTTTGAATTCTGTCCATAAGTTCGGGGGTGACTATTGGCGCTGGGGCGTATGCTCCCATACCGCCAGTGTTCGCTCCCGTGTCGCCTTCGCCGATCGATTTGTGGTCTTGAGCCGGCAGCAGCGGTTCCACTGTAATGCCGTCAGTGAGGGCGAGAATCGATACTTCTTGACCTGTCAAAAATTCTTCGATGAGGACTCGGATGTTGTCGGTGCCGAATTCGCCTCGGAAAATGGTGTTGATGGCGCTGTGAGCCATTTTGACGGTGGTGGCAACGGTGACTCCTTTGCCTGATGCGAGTCCGTCTGCTTTGATAACTATGGGGATTCCTTGTTCCGCAACGTATGCTTTGGCTGCTTCTGCGTTTGTAAATACGGCAGCTTTGGGTGTTGGGATGCCTGCTTCGAGCATCAATTCTTTGGCCCAGGATTTGCTCGATTCAATTTGGGCTCCGGCTTTGGTGGGCCCGAAAATCATCAGTTTTCGCTGTTGGAAGTAGTCAACGATGCCTAGCGCTAGGGGCAATTCCGGGCCGACAATCACTAATCCGATGTTGTTGACCATCACAAAGCGTTCGATGCCTTGAAAGTCGTCGATGTTGAGCGACAGATTTTGACAGCCTTTGGTGGTAGCTGTGCCGCCGTTGCCTGGTACGCAGAATACTTGTTTAATCCGCGTAGATTCTAGCAGTTTTTTTGCGATCGCGTGTTCGCGACCTCCGTTCCCCACAACCAAAACTTTCACAGCATCCTCACCTATAACTTTTGTTCTCTGAATGTCTGATTTTCAGTGTTTGCAACTGTCTATCTGCTTTTTGCAGTGCTGTCAATTATGCCATGCTTAGTGCTACGGAATTGCTAGATGTGGCACTTTTATCGATGGGCGGGGACTGTTGCTGTTGGGCGATCGCTCAGATTGTGGAATAATTAGATGCTTTCGCAGCTCCAATATTCTGGGGTTATTCCTTGATTCAATACTTTTATTTAAGAGGTAAATTGCGATTAACTGTTGGGTGGGGGCGGGTTTATTCAGATTGTTACTACTTATTATATATTGTTGGTGAACCCGCCCCTACAGGATATTCATTGCGGTACTAATTGCGATAAAATAAGAGGGTTAACACAATCAAATTTACTGATATGAAATTCACTAAAGCTGCTAATATATCTGCAAAATTTAAGCGGGTGGGCGTTGTCGGCGGCGGCCAGCTAGCTGCGATGATGGGGGATGCTGCTAAGACGCTGGGGATTGAATTGGTAGTGCAAACTCCTGATGCTACCGATCCGGCAGTTTCTGTTGCTGCTGGTACTATTTTGGCGGCTATTGATGATGTTTTAGCTACGGCTCAATTGGCGAATGAGTGTGATGTTATTACGTTTGAAAATGAGTTTGTGGATTTGGATGGTTTGCGATCGCTAGAACAGCAAGGTGTATTATTTCAGCCGAGTTTGTCGTCGCTCGATCCTTTGTTGGACAAGTACGTCCAGCGCTGTTATTTACAAGGTTTGGGTTTGCCAACTCCGAGGTTTTGGGCGTGGGATTGCAGCCAGGATTTACACCTCGATTTTCCTTTTGTCGTCAAAGTTCGCCGCCACGGTTATGACGGGCAAGGTACTTTTATTGTCAAGGATCGGGAGAGTTTTGAGTCAATTCGTGCGGATCTGAGAGGTCAGTCTTTGCTGGTAGAAGAGTTTGTGCCGTTCGATCGCGAGTTGGCTGTAATTGCAGCTCGATCGACAACTGGCGAAATTGCGATTTACCCGATCGTCGAAACTCAACAGCAAAATCAGGTTTGTCGCCTGGTGATTGCACCGGCCCAGATTAGTCTAGACGTGAAAAGCGAAGCTGAGGCGATCGTCCGCACTCTCCTCAACAGCTTAGAAGCTGTCGGCGTATTCGGCATTGAATTATTTTTAACCACCGACAATAAACTGTTAGTCAATGAAATTGCGCCCCGCACCCACAACTCGGGACATTTTACAATCGATGCTTGCGAAACTTCACAATTTGAACAGCATTTGCGCGCAGTTTGTCAACTGCCTTTAGGCGATTGCGATTTGAAATGTGCAGGTGCTGTGATGGTAAATTTACTCGGCTACGAATCGGCTGAGTCTGATTATTTAGAGAAGCGCAAACAACTGGCACAAATAGATGGTGCTTTTGTGCATTGGTATGATAAGAAAGTATCACGCCCGGGCCGTAAACTGGGTCATGTTACTATTTTGCTCGACGGGGAATCGGGGGCTCAGGGGCCCACGCAAGCAGAGGCGATCGCTCAAACCGTTGAATCTATCTGGAATCCAAATTAGATCGATCGCAGAGTTGCCAAAATCGAGTTAGTTGCTGTATATTAAATAAAGGTTCTACTGCGACGTTGGTGACTGCCAATAATGTTTTTTTGATCTATAACTCTTAACTCTCGGGAATCAAGATGTTTGGACAGCAGTAAACTGGGCTTGTACCCAGAAACTTTAAGTCCGAGCCAACGGTGCCCACCTGGTAAAATACCAGGTCAAAAGCTGAGGTAAGACGGCGTTGCGGGGAGCCATTAAAATATTGATTGAGATAGGCGCTAATATGGCTAGCCTATTTTTTTTTGATTGGGAATTGGGAATTGGGAATTGGGAATTGGGAATTGGGAATTGGGAATTGGGAATTGGTTATTACTCCTTCTTTCTGACATCCGTTAAATCCGTTACAGAATCCGTTGCCGAACTTCTTTTCATCCGTTAAATCCGTTACAGAATCCGTTGCCGAACTTCTTTTCAACCTTCGCGTACCATCCAAACAAGCATCGACAAAATTATCTCGACTGGTGGAAACGGATAATCGCTGACATCAATAGTCACAATTTGCCCTTCGAGTTTCATAAATCTCCAAGCAGTGCCGGTAGTTACTGAACCGTAAATAATCGGAATTGAATTATTGTTAATTTCATTAAATCTTTGAGCCGCCACCATTTCAGCAATGCACTGCCCCAAACCGCTGTTAATGTTATCTCGCTTCGCTTCTACTAGCATAACAGCAGGTGCTTCTATTTCAAATTGTTCAGGAGAGCGACTGATTAAAAAGTCGCAAACTCCGTTTAATCCCGCTGCGGTATCCACGGTGAAATCAGTGCCGGAAAATACGCTGATTTGTCGGTTGAGCAACCGTTTGACTTCCAAGAGTGTGGGAGCGATAATTAGTTCTGATTTAGCTTTTTCGGTTCCTACGGCGATCGCCCAAGGCACTGTATCTTCTAGTAAACCTGCTAAAATGGCACTGGGTGCGATCGGTTCGAGTTCCGGCAAAAAGCGCCCGCCTTCAACTGCGGTCAATCCGAAGCTTTGCTTAACCTTTCGCAGTGTTGTAAAATCCCTGTATACCATGATTTTAATTTTAAATTTAATAAACTCCTACGTTAATAAAAATGGTGGTTTCAATGCCCTACAGTGAATTTACGCTCAGAAAGGCTAAACAGGCTTTCGGCTTAACAACCGTAGAAGCAGGGCGATTTTTGCCACCAACCGAACCCCTCGCCCCTAGTGTATATTTGACTGAATCGCTAATTGAAGGATTACCACTTGCTACAGCTACTGGTTCAGAAAAAGCGCGATCGGAACTGATTATTAGTCCTATTTTAGTCGAAGTCCGCAAGATTTTACAGCGGCAAGTAAGTCTATTTTCGGGAGAAGATTTTACCGTAGAGCCTGAATTGGGATTGAGCGGAGTTTGCGATTTTTTAATTAGTCGTTCTCCCGAACAAATATTAATCGAAGCACCAGCAATTGTGATTGTTGAAGCGAAAAAAGCCGATTTAAAAGTGGGATTGGGACAGTGCGCGGCCGAAATGGTGGCAGCTCAAAAGTTTAATGAAATCAACAATATTGCGATCGGCACAATCTACGGAAGTGTCAGCAGCGGTACTGTTTGGAGATTTCTGAAGTTGGAGGCAAAAACTCTGACAATTGACCTCAATGACTATCCTGTGCCGCCTGTGGAACCGTTGCTGGGGATGTTGGTTTGGATGGTTCGAGACGGTTAGGGCTGCTTTAAATCGAGCAATTGACCATCAGGGAAATCATTGGGGCTTACCCTCACTAAATAATGTAGTGATCGAAATAACAACAACGCCTAAAAAACTGCCAATATTTACCTCAATTACTTTATGAATCATTCAACAGTTGCCAATGCCGAAGCCGTCCGCCTTATTACCATTCCTATCAGCCACTACTGCGAAAAAGTGCGGTGGGCTCTTGACTTGCTAAAAATTCCCTACATCGAAGAAAGACACGTACCAGTTTTTCACCGCTTGGCCACCCGCAAATGCGGAGGCAGCAGCGTCCCCATTCTAGTTAGCAAATCAGGCAATTTTACCGATTCAACAGACATCTTGCATTACCTCGATACCCTAAATCCAGAAAGCCACGGTTTGTATCCAAAAGAGCCTGAATTGCGCCGAGAAGTCGAAGAACTTGAAGAGTTATTTGATGCTAGACTGGGAGCGGATACTCGAAATTGGGTATATTTTTATCGATCGGGCGATCGCAATACAATGCGAAGAGCTTGGTGCAACACTACCCCCGTACTTGAGCGCATAGGGTTTGAAATAGCCTTTCCCTTCATAAGCAGCAAAGTGCGGCAACTCTACACCATCACAGCAGATTCCGCCGCCGCTGCGCTGCAAGGAATCCAAGAAATTTTTGAGATTGTTGATCGCAGATTAGCGGGCGGTAAAACCTATTTAGTGGGCGATACAATATCGGCCGCAGACATAACTTTTGCAGCGCTGGTCGCTCCGGTTTTGCTACCACCTGAACATCCGATTTCGGTATCGAAAATTGCAGAATTGCCGATCGAAATGGCTGCGGTAATTAAAGAATTGCAGTCAACTGCTGCCGGACTTTACGCACTCCGCTTGTACCGTGAGCAGCGCCAAGTTCAGTAATAAAAACTCTGATCTAAAAGTGGAAAATGTCCTTCAAGATTACGATCGACGTTGTTAAAGTGTGTCGCCGTCTGTAAGTTGTGGCATTGACTCAATTAGTGCCCTTAGCACTTTATTGACCGACTCTGGTGTTGTAAAAACTTGAGCTACATCTTCATCTAAAACCACAACTTTTAGCAGTTGCTTTCCAGTTTGAGCAAAGCGGTTCGGTTTAGCCTTTTTATAATCAAAGTGGTACTCATCTAAAAGTTCGTCATCTGAATTGTGTGACTCTTCAAAAGGCGTTTTGTTCATAATCTTTACCTTCACTTCGAGTGGCTAAACGGGCACTGATAATACGAATGGTATTAGAACGTTCGGCGAAAGAAATCAACAGCAAGCGATTGTTTTGGGAGTGTCCAATAATAATCTCTCGCCTCTCACCCACTGAGTGAGCTTCATCATCAAAAATAACTGCCAGCACATTATCAAACACGGTCTTGGCTTCTTCAAAGCTGACACCGTGCTTATTTAGGTTAGCTGCTGCTTTTGACTCATCCCACTCAAACTCCATGCCCCGATCGTAACCGATCGCCCATCACACAGCCAAGAGCCGGCCGATCGCCCATCCCGATCGCCCATCCCGCAAATCCAGCTTGCAGAAACTACCACAAACGTGATACCGTTGAATCTTGTGTCCAAATAACACCAGTCCATGCCCAAACTCAAAACTCGCAAAGCAGCCGCAAAGCGCTTTAGAGCGACCGGCACAGGTAAAATTGTGCGTCGCAAAGCTTACAAAAGCCACTTGCTCTCTCACAAAAGTTCAGCTCGCAAAAGCCGCTTATCCAAATTGGTCGTCATTGACGAAACCAACGACAGTAACGTGCGGTTAATGCTTCCATACTTGTAAAGTTTAACGGTAATCAACGATGACACGGGTAAAACGCGGTAATGTCGCTAGAGCGCGCCGCAAAAAAATTCTCAAATTAGCCAAGGGATTCCGAGGCGCACAGTCGAAACAGTTCCGCACAGCTAACCAACGGGTGATGCAAGCCCTGCGTAACGGTTATCGCGATCGCAAAAAACGCAAACGCGACTTCCGCCGCCTGTGGATTGCTCGGATCAATGCTGCATCTCGCACCCACGGGACGAGCTACAGCAAACTGATCGGCAACATGAAGAAAGCCAACATCGAAATCAACCGCAAAATGCTGGCACAAATGGCGATCATTGACCCCGCAACATTCGGTAAAGTCGTGGAAATGGCAAACCGAGCCGGAGCGTGAAAGCTCGATCGGGCTTCATGAGGAAGAAAGCAGAGGTAAGAAAGATTTAACTATCTGCCAGAGAAGGAAAACTCCTGATAAATTCAGGAAATTTAGACCAAGTTTCCTTCTTTGTTCTTACTTCTGGATTCTTGCTTTTTCCGAAATTGCTATCTAATTAGTCGATCGGCATTTGAGAGTTTTTTAAACCGTTGCTTCAGGGAAATATTAGAGATTGCTAGCGCCTTAAAATAAATAAAACCTTCCACAGACTTACCTAATTAAAAAAAAACATGGATAGTAATTTGCTAATTGTTTACTTGTCAGCCCTGCTCGTTATACTGGGCAGCGCCTCTTGGTTTCTGGTGCGCCAGATTCTCAAAACTCGGAAGCTGGAAATGTCTCTCGAACGCTTAGAAAATAAGCTGACTACAGAAAAAGGAACAGGACAGGAATACTACGAATTAGCTAGTATCTATGTAGATAAGAAGCTTTACTCCCAGGCGATCGTACTGTTTCAAAAAGCCCTGAAAGCTAAAGACTTAGAAGGCGAAGAAAATCTAGCCGCTATTTACAACGCCCTGGGTTTTGCACACTTCGGGCAAGAACAGTACGACATCGCGATCCGCCAGTACAAAGAAGCCCTGAAGTTGCAGCCAGAATACGTTACATCTCTCAATAATCTAGGTCACGCCTACGAGCGCAAGAAATTAACAGCTCAAGCCTTGGAAATATACGAACAAGCTCTCGCCTGCGATCCAGACAATGCCACTGCCAAAGGGCGAGTAGAGTCCCTGCGGAAGCGTTTAGTAATCTATAACTGAGCACCGGTGTTACAAGCAATACAGATCCCGCAAACCTGGTTTCATTCAGAAACCAGGTTTTTTCTTCCCACAGTCAAACATAGTAAACAATCGCACACCTTAATGCGTTAGTTTTTAAGAACGGGAATTCGGCGCGCCGTGTTCGATCGCACACCATCCCAGTAATTTAAACTACTATCAAGATAAAAGCAGTACCTGCAACAGCGGTCAGTCCTAAACAATTGAAGGAGGAGAACGTAGTGACATCAATTCTCGTTGTCGAAGATTCGTGGTTGACTCGCAGGGTAATCTGCAAAATCCTGCGAGCAGAAGGATACGAGACTTGGGAAGCATCGAGCGGTCCCGAAGCTCTAGAACTGCTCGGGACTAAAACCCCAAACTGTATGCTCTTAGATTTGCTGATGCCAGAAATGGAAGGTAGGGAAGTCCTGCAAGCCATGCGCGATCGAGGATATAAAATTCCAGTCATCGTAATTACCGCAGACATTCAAGCTACCACCAAATCTGAGTGCATGGAACTCGGAGCCCTAGCAGTCATTCACAAAATGCCCAACTCAGACGAACTGACAGGGTGGATCAAAAAAGCTCTGGGTGCCAGCGAGGAGAGCACCCCATGAAATTAAGCCCTCGAGAGCTCGATGCTTTGCAGGAACTGGTCAACATCGGGATTGGTCAAGCAGCAGGGATTTTGAACGACATGATCGAGTCTCCCATTCGCTTGCAAATCCCCTACCTCCAAATCCTATCTCCCGCCGACATGCAAGCAGAATTAGAGCAGCACCTCAACGGCGAGCAAATCTCCGCCGTCCAGCTCAAATTCACCGGTTCATTTGGAGGCATTGCCCAGCTAGTCTTTCCCACCAACAGCGCAGCCACGCTCGTGACCATGCTGACAGGGGAAGAAGTTGGAACTCACGACCTGGATTCAGTCAAAATTGGTACGCTGAGTGAAGTGGGAAATATTGTGATCAACGGGGTGATGGGTGCAATCAGCAACGTACTTCAGCAGCGCCTGAACTACTCAATTCCCAATTACATGGAAGGGACGATCGCCAGTTTGCTGGTATCTGGCGGTTTGACTGCCGATACAGTTGTTTTATTAGCCCAGACCCGTTTCATTATTGAAAAGCTGCACATTGAAGGAGATATCATCCTCATTTTCAATGTCAGTTCGTTTGACACCTTGTTGACTGCGATCAATCAACTTGCCGGGGGTCTATGATCGAGGAGAGCAAAACTATTAAGGAAAAGTTTGGGGTTCTCGACAGCGTACCAGTCGGCGCCTGCTTGCTGCGAGATGATTTTGTGGTGCTGTTTTGGAACACTTGTCTGGAAGAGTGGACAAAAATTCCCCGCAGCCAAATGTTGGGAACAAAAATCACAACTCATTTTCCTCACCTGAGTCAGCTAAAGTACGCAACTCGCTTCAAGCAAATCTTTGCAGGAGGCCCGCCAACAATTTTTTCTTCTCAAATTCACAAATACTTGATTCCGGCAGCTTGGCAAGACGGCCAGCAGCGAATTCAGCAAACTACGGTGACTGCTGTGCCGGCCCTTTCGGCTGGCGTTGCAGAACAGGAGATTAGAGACTGGGTTCTCCAGACTCTTGAGTTGAAACGAGACGGTACTGCCGGAGTCCCAGAACTAACAAGTGCTTTTTTGTCTTCGGAATCTCCACCTTCAGTTTCGTCATCAATATGGCCGGGGGTTAATTGCCCATCGTTCTACGCGCTGCTGGTGATTCAGGACGTGACCGACCTCACCCACCGCATCCAAGCTTACCGCACCATGCGCGATCAAGCTTTGCAAGAAGTGCAAGTGCGCCAGCGGGTGGAGGAAAAATTGCGATCGAGCCAGCACTTCATCCAGCAAATTGCTGACGCAGCGCCTTATTTGCTCTACATCTACGATTTGACCGAACAACGCAACGTCTACGTCAACGGTCAAGCTTCTAAGTTGCTGGGCTACCCGCCACAGGAAATTCTAGAGATGGAAATGGCTTTGTTTTCCCGGTTAATCCATCCTGAAGATTCGCCCCTACTGGCGGGGCACCTACACAAATTTCCGCTGGCCGAGGAGGGCTGTATTTTGGAGTCGGAATACCGGCTTAAACATCGATCGGGCGAATGGCGCTGGTTCCGCTGCCGCGATCAAGTGTTCGCCCGCACAGCCGAGGGTCGGCCCAAACAAATTTTTGGTACTGCTCAAGATATTACCGAGTACAAGCGGGCAGAAGAGGCGCTGCGGCAGCAAAACGAACGGGAACTGTTGATGGCGACGATTACTCAGCACATCCGCCAGTCTCTGGATTTGGGCGAAGTGCTCAGTACGACTGTGAACGAAGTACGCCAGTTTCTGCAAGCCGATCGAGTGATGATCGTCCGCTTCAACCCCTGTACGGGTTGTCTCTGCGCTGCACCCGCGACGGGGGCGGTGACGGTGGAATCTGTAGCACCCAACTGCCGGCCGATGCTGGGAGAAACCCTGGAAAATTTCTGTTTTGACGAGTTCTATCTCGAAGCGTACCAACATCGGGCGATCCGGCCGATCGCCGATGTCTGGGCCGCCGATTTGCCACAAGATCAAATTGACTTGCTCGCACAATTTGATGTCAGAGCTTATTTAGTAGTGCCCTTGGTGCAAGGAGAGGAGTTGTGGGGGCTGCTGATGGCGCACCAGTGCAGTCCCCGACAGTGGATGCAGTTAGAAGTCGAGTTACTGTCTTCTCTCGCCGCCCAGTTGGCGATCGCCATCAAGCAAGCAGAACTCTACCAGCAGTTGCAAGCAGCCAACCTCAAATTAGAACGCTTGGCAACTTTAGACGAACTCACGCAGCTAGCAAACCGCCGCCGGTTCGATCAGTATTTAGAAATGGAGTGGCGCAGACAAACCCGGGAACAAACGCCTCTGTCCCTGATTCTGTGCGATATTGATTCTTTTAAAAGTTATAACGATACCTACGGCCATCCAGGTGGAGACGAATGTTTGCGGCAAGTCGCTGGGGCGATCGGCAATGCAGTCGATCGCCCCGCCGATTTAGTAGCTCGTTACGGAGGCGAAGAATTTGCCGTGATTTTGCCGAATACCGCGCTCCAAGGGGCCGTAGTGGTAGCCGAACACATACAAACCAAAATCGCAGCTTTGCAGCTTCCTCACGCAGGTTCTCAGGTAAGTCAGTACGTCACTGTCAGTTTGGGCGTAGCGAGTATCGTTCCTGCATCTGAATTGGTCGCCTCCATTCTGATTTCCGCCGCCGATCAAGCGCTATACCAAGCTAAACGACTTGGGCGCGATCGAATCCAACTTTACCAACCCGATCCAGCATCAGGGAAGGCAAACGGATCGCAATCGCCCCGCGTAGATTTTTCCCGCTCCAACACTAATTGGCCCTCTCCCACAAGCGCTTAACTTCTTCAAGTATTTGTGAATCGGGAGTTACTTCAGCCCCTCCTGCCGGATTTACCTCTGCCCCAGGGATATTTTGACTCCAAGGACTTTCGGGGACAGATTTCAAATCAAGGCTATTAATAATTGGCCTAAAGCCATACTTAACAAATATTTCTTGCTGCGGTTTTTCCGTCATAAAATTCAGAAATTTTCGCGCTGCTTCTGCCTTCGATCCATCAACATCACGACGAACAATAGCAGCAGTTGAAAAGGTCTCGACCGTCGGATTTAAGTAATAAATTTGATAGGGTTTTCCTTGAGAGGTATTTGACTGTTTCCACCGATGCAGTGCAATACTTTCATAAACTGTAGCCACATCAGCATCGTTAGCCCCCCTAGCAATGAATTCTTGCAACAAAATATCCGTAGAACGCGGCGGGCTACTAACAGAACGCTTAACTAGACTAAACAAAGATAGCATAGCTTGACCATTTAAATTTGTCGAATTAAGATTGCCACCTTGTTTCGACTCAGCCCACAAACTCAATGTTAATTGACCGCTGTTAGAACGATTTGGGTCAGTCATCACAAAATCAAAGCTACCCCATTTTTTTTGTCCTCCAATATTCTCCCAACTTCCTGCTAACATAGCTTGCTCTATCCTCGACCACTCAAAACGACCATTAGGGAAAAGAACTTGGCCACGTTCCGGCCAAGCAATACCCACTAAAATAGTTTTAGCTACAGGTTTAGGCACGTCGTAAAAAGGTTCGCTGTTATTATTTTGTGTCCGCCAGCGACTGTTCAATTCTTTAATAATCGCACCATTAGCTGGAATCAACATAGTTGGTTGAAAATCATTCTTATTATCAAGAAAGTTATCAGCCATTTCTTGAGAACCTCGAAATTTTAGCTCTAAATCAATGTTTGAATTTTCCCGTTGAAACTTAGCTGCGAGTTCCGGCATTATTTCTTGCAATTCCGTACCGCTGACAATCACAATTGTCTGTTTGAAACCCGGTATAGGAGCGTAAGTAAAACCGAGAGAAGCTAAGATTATACCGAGGGAAGTTAACAAAGAGTTGCGTTTTTGTGTTGTCTTCATGGTTAAATTGGTAATTGGTAATTGGTAATTGGTAATTGGGAATTGGTAATTGGTAATTGGTAATTGGTAATTGGTAATTGGTAATTGGTAATTGG
>ENA-OFDP01000285-OFDP01000285.1-metagenomes-genome-assembly--contig:-NODE-285-length-23548-cov-5.581620_pt1 | contig 23548 bp, 19 predicted proteins | sample MGYA00153389_OFDP01 | MGnify analysis MGYA00153389 | reverse complement strand
CAGCCAAATTGTGGGACTTGCAGGGCAACTGCTTGGTAACATTCACCGGACATAAGAACCCGGTATTGAGTGCCTGTTTTAGCCCGAATGGAGATGCGATCGCTACGGCCTTATATGACAACGCCAGATTGTGGGATGAGTTACAGGGCAAATGTTTGGTAACATTCACCGGACATAATGACTCGGTAACAAGTGTCAGTTTTAGCCCCACAGGAGATGCGATCGCTACTGCCTCACAAGACAAAACCGCTAAATTGTGGGACTTGCAGGGCAACTGCTTGGTAACATTCACCGGACATAATCGCTCGGTATGGAGTGTCAGTTTTAGCCCAACAGGAGATACGATCGCCACTGCATCACAAGACGGCACCGCCAAATTGTGGGACTTACAGGGGAATTTACTGGCGGATTTTAGCGGATATAAAGGCAATTTACTCAAAGGTGAGGCAGATTTTGTAGAGTTGAAAAGTCCGATTTATAGTATTTGTTTTAGTCGGGATGGGAAGTTTTTAATAACTGGTTCGCAGGATGGAAAGGTGCGGTTTTGGCCAATCGAAACTTTGGATGAGTTGTTGGCGAGGGGGAGGGAATGGCTGGGTGAGAAATTTTAATGGCTGATGTACGCGGATGGTTTTGATTCTTATTTTTCACTTGTTAAAACTGTTGTTAACTTCACCAACTTATCCAGCGTCTCCTGGGCCGATACTCTCAATTGAACCTCACCAATATCAAATCGAGGGTCTTCAATCAAATCCGGGTCGCTGCAATAAGCATCAACATCGGCAAACAATTTGTCTAAAATCTGAAATTCTCTTCCTGGCTGGAGATTATCGTCACTCTTAAATAGTTGTAGAAACCGCCGTTCAAACTCATCAGCGCTGATTTTACTGCCTGCAAAATCTTCTAATAACTTGATGTACTTATCCATATTTATCCACCTCCAATATCTCCAGTCGCACTTAATTCAGCAATTTGGGCAGAATTCAGTTTCCAGCCGCTAATAAAATTGTCTCCTGCGTCCACTATAACATTTAAATTAGTCGCAGGGTCAAAGTAGTGCTTGACTGGTTGCCTGCGATAAGTACCCGCAATCTCCTGCACTCCCTGTTTCTGGACATGAGTTTGAATAGCTGCCGCAAATGCTGCTGCTGTCTGCAAATTGTAATTGCCTGAAATACCAAAATCCGCAGCGTGTTTGAATTTCTTTTGAATTTGACGCTCTGATACAGGCAAATTTATAGACATATTGAAGTCAAGATTTGTTAAATATTTACAGCTTGCAGTGACAGAAGGCAGACTCTTATTTTAAGATAAAAAACGACTTAACCCTAAAACTAAAGGTAAGAAAATGTCTGAACTTAGACAAAATCTAATTACCAGAGATTGGGTAATCATCGCCACCGATCGCGCAAAAAGACCTGACCAATTCGCCAATCCCAAAAAGGCTAACGCACCATTGCCCCGACACCGCCCAGACTGCCCGTTTTGCGTGGGAAATGAAGAAGATGGAACAGTAGAAACATTACGTTTGGGCGATCGCACCGGCTGGAAAGTCCGCGCAATTGGCAACAAATATCCCGCCCTCTCCCCGACAGCAGAATGGATGAGAATATCATCGGGAATTCACCGCACCATGGCGGGAATCGGCGTTCACGAAGTAATTGTCGAAAACCCGCGACACGATTTGACGACAGCTTTATTGACCGTTGTAGAAGTGACAGACATACTTTTAGTATACCGCCAGCGTTATTTAGAAATCAGAAAGTATCCCCATATTGAAACTATTATCATCTTCAAAAATCACGGTGAAAGTGCCGGAACTTCTCTCGAACACCCTCACTCTCAAATAGCAGCTACGCCCGTTGTCCCCAGCCTATTTCGCAGTCGCATTGATGCAGCAATTCGCTATTTTGACGACACCGGAGAATGTCTGTTTTGCCGCACTTTGGATGATGAGTTAGCCTCCGGTGAAAGAGTGATTTTTGAGAGTGCATATTTTGTGGCTTTTATCCCTTATGCTGCACTTTCGCCGTTTCATATCTGGATTTTTCCGCGTCGCCATTCCTCTTCGTTTGATGACATTACCGATGCGGAAATTACGGATCTTGCTTATACTTTAAAAACTGTACTTGCTAAGCTTTATTACGGATTGAACGATCCTGATTACAACTATAATATTCGATCGGTTCCAACAGCCGAACGGGCGACTAAATACTTTCACTGGTATATGGCAATTATTCCCAGAGTGTCGAAGCAGGCTGGGTTTGAGTTGGGTAGCGGGATGTTTATCAATACAGCGTTGCCAGAAGAAAGTGCTGAGTTTTTGCGATCGATCGCAATTCCTAGCGACTGTAATTTCTGAACGATACTGCCATAATACCTCAAAGTCAGTGGTTGAGAATTTTTACCTCCGGCAAAATAGACTTGAGTACCATGCCGTGAACTCCTTTTTGGGGGTTATTAACAGCCTGCGTAATCCGAAAATTTACAGCAAGGGAACAAAAAACATAAGCATCTTCTTCTTTGAAGCCTGCAAACCTTTGCAGCCAATAAACCGTCTGTTTTACTGCCATGTCAAAGGCATCATCTAATGTTTGACCAAATCCCATAATTACAATATGAGTAGGCGTTTCAGCAAACGGAAATATTAGAAACAAATCCTTGCGTAAGATGATTTGAATAGTCCCATTCATCGAAGTTTCAATCGCAGTACCGTCAACTTCGCCGTCTCCTTGTGCCGAATGTCCGTCGCCGATAGATAGTAAACCACCGCGCACACAAACAGGTAAAAATAACCGCGTTCCTGGTTGGAGTTCCTGATTGTCCATATTGCCACCGTAGCGATCTGGAGGAATAGAAGAACGGTTGATTTCTGTAGTGGCAACACCGATAATTCCGAAGAATGGATGCAGGGGAATCCGAATGCCACTACCAACGGGAAATTCGGCAATCTTTTGCTCTAAATCTAGGGGAATGAACCGCAATTTAGCTTCGGGGAAATACTCAGGTAAAACTCCCCAACCGGCGCGGATTGCATTGAATCCTACTGGTAAACTTGGGTAAACTTCCTCAATGTGAATTTCTAAAACGTTTCCAGGTTCGGCATTGTTAACATAAATCGGGCCTGTTAGCAAGTGCGGGCCTGGGCCTACTTTGCGGTTGGGAGGTAAATTCTGACAAATATCTAAAAATTCGGGGGTAAGAAATTCGGGCGGTGCTTTGTCAGCAACATGATATCCTGAATAGGTTTCGATATCGATGCGATCGCCCGAATCAACGATTAAGGCTGGTTTAATATTCGGAGAAAAACCACCCAAATGTACAGTTTCGCAATTAGCTTTGAGAAGATGCCTGGTCATATCTATTTGAGATTTAAAATGGGAGATGATGTTGAGGATTTGATATCAGCCTGTTGACAATAATATAACATCTCAGTTATATTCTAGCAAACAGCACGACACGGAATTTACCGAGACAGGAATAGCTGTTATTTCATTTTCCTAATCACTGAGATATTGCACCATTTTTAACAAACTGTAGGGGCGGGTTCACCAACAGCTTTAAAGAGTGCAGACAGGTCAAATAAACCCGCCCCCACCCCACAAACAGCCTTTAAATGAATTATGTTTACACCATTACCCGAAGAAATAGAAAATTCTACACGCACTTCTCGCAACCCCTGGTTTTTTGCTGTTTTAATTCTGATTGTCCTATTGCTAGGTTTAATTATGCAATCCAATCTCAATAAACCCCAACTTCTCACAGATCCATTTTTGCAACTCCCAACAGCAAATTCCGTGCGAGTTATTTGGTTTACCGAATTTCCCGGTACTCGTAACACAGTCACTTATGGCGAAAACTTGAGTCGAGTTGTGGCTGCAAATACCACTAAACTAAGCCGCACTCGCGAAGACAAAGACTCGCGCATCTCCGATGAAATGAAACAAAGCATAATTGACAGCCAAATTGTCCGCAATATCTGGCGTCACGAAGCCGAAGTTCCCAATTTAACACCCGGTGTTCGCATTCCCTATTTAGTCACCAGCCAAAGAGAAGATGGCGAATCTGTCAATAGCAAAACTTTCACACTTTCTCCGACACCAGCAGCAGGAACACCGCTAAAAATTCTCCTAACTTCCGATCATCAATTGATGCCGATGACAGCAGCTAATCTCCAGAAAGTAGCAGAAACAATTGACAGAGTTGATGGTGTTTTCATGGCGGGTGACTTAATTAATATAGCCGATCGCGCTTCCGAATGGTTCGACGAAAATCGCGGCCGCGGTTTCTTTCCCTGTCTCCAAGGGCGCGGCTTCTCGGAACTCGACAAAAACGGCATCAAAACAGTATACACCGGCGGCGAACTGATTCAACACGCGCCACTTTTTCCCGCCATTGGCAACCACGAAATTATGGGCCGCTTTTCCAAAGCTAGCAAGCTAGATGAGCAGTTTAACGACCCTTTCCCCCGCGCTGCTGCTGAAAAAATCTACACTCAAAACAGCTCTTCCTTGAATCCCCAAAATGACCTAAAAGTACGCGAAAATTGGCTAAAAAACCAGACTTTTAATAGCGATACCTACGATGAAATTTTCACTTTTCCCAGTAACAAAAATTACTATGCTGTAACTTTTGGTGATGTCCGCTTAATTACTTTGTACGTGACAAATATTTGGCGTACGCCCAACTTAGATCCCGGCGCTAGAGGCAAATATCGGGAACGCGACGAAGACTTCAATAATCCCGAAAAATGGGGATATGGACAACATATTTTCGAGCCAATTGTCAAGGGAAGTGACCAATATAATTGGCTGCAACAAGAGTTAGATAGTCCAGAATTCAAACAGGCAAAATATAAAGTTGTGATGTTTCACCATCCGCCCCATTCTCTAGGTGATAATATTGTACCTGCTTATACTGACCCAGTGCAAATTGTCGATCGCAACGAGCAACGCAATATTAAGATGATACGTTACGAATATCCAAAAGCAAAAGATTATATCATTCGAGATGTCTTGCCACTACTAGAAAAAGCCAAAGTGCAGTTAGTATTCTACGGACATTCGCACCTGTGGAACCGCTTTAAAAGTCCTAGCGGAATGCACTTTTTAGAGACTTCTAATGTTGGCAATAGTTATGGTGCTTTCGCAGGGGAGAAGCGCAGATTTACGCCACCTGCGTATCGAGAAGATTATAGTACAATTGGAGATCCCAATGGTTTAAATCCCGTGATGCCCACAATTGCACCGTTGCTGGGAGAAAATGGCCGGCCGCTGCCATATATTGAGAGCAATGATATCACTGCTTTCAGCATTTTTGATACGGGTAATGGTGTTGTCAGCAGCTACTATTTTGATACGCGGAAACCTGAGTCAGATGTAGTAAAGTTTGATGAATTTAAATTGAAAAATTCGTAAATTGCCGATAAAAGCCGCGTAGCTCAGTGATTAACCAAAATTCAACGGATCGACATCAATAGTTAAACTAACAGAACGTGGCGTGCGATCGCGCAATCCGATCAAATCCGACAAATCCACCGACTCATCCAAGGGCAACTTCAGCAAAATCTGCCACCGATACCGATTTGCCACCCGCATAATCGCCGCAGGTGCCGGCCCCAACAACTCACATCCCGGCAAAGACAATTGCTGAATATACTCATGACAAGCAGACGCCAATTGTACCGCACACGCCGCAACTTCCGCCGCATCCAAGCTACTTAACCGCAGCAAAACCAGCCGCCCCGAAGGAGGATAATTTAGCGCAGTTCTTTCGGCTAATTCTGTTTCCACAAAACTTGTATATTCGTGCCGCCTCACTGCTTGAATTACCCGATGTTCGGGAGTATAAGTTTGCATAATTACCTTTCCTGGATCGTCGCCTCTACCCGCACGCCCCGCCACTTGAGTTAATGTTTGAAAAGCTCGTTCGCTTGCCCGATAATCGGATAAGTTGAGCAACCCATCAGCAGACACAACTCCCACCAATGTTACTCCAGCTAAATCTAACCCTTTAGTTAACATCTGTGTACCCAACAAAATATCAGCTTCTCCATTCGCAAATTGCGTTAACAATCTCCGGTGATCGCCCTTATTTCGAGTCGTATCGCTATCAAACCGAATTGCCCGCAATTCGGGAAATAATCTGGTCAATTCCTGTTCGACTCGCTGAGTGCCGCTACCAAAGTTTTTGAAGTAGGGAGAACTACATTCTGGACAATTTTGAGGATGTCTTTCCGTGTGGTTGCAGTAGTGACAGCGCAACATTTCCGCTGTGCCTTCGCCGATGTTGTGATAAGAAAGCGAAACATCACAATTCGGGCATTCCATCACATAGCCACAACTCCGACAAGAGACAAAGGTACTGTGTCCTCTTCTATGAATAAATAGAATACCTTGCTGTTGTCTTTCTTGCAACTCTTCCAGAGCATTTTGCAGCGAAACGCTAAAAATTGAGCGGTTTCCTTGGCGCAATTCTTGGCGCATATCGACTATTTCAATCGGCGGCATCGGGCGCGAGTAAATGCGTTCTGGTAATGACAAATAATGGATCTTTGGCAAGGAGTAATTATTGATTTGCGTCTCGACAAAAGTCTCTAAAGCTGGGGTGGCGGAACCTAAAATTAGGGGACAATTTTCCAATTCGGCGCGCCATTTGGCAACTGTGCGGGCGTGGTAGCAAGGGGCTGGTTGTTCTTGTTTGAAACTGGTATCGTGTTCTTCATCGAGGATAATTAAGCCGAGGTGAGGTAAAGGTGCAAAAATTGCCGATCGCGTGCCGATGACAATTTGCGGCGTTCCAGTCAGCATCTGACGCCATGTATCGTAACGTTCGCCGTCGGATAGGGCGCTGTGGTACACGCAAATTTGCTCGCCAAAACGGGCGCGGAATCTGTCGGTAAGTTGCGGTGTCAGGCCGATTTCGGGGACGAGTACGAGGGCGGATTTGCCGCTGGCTAAGATTGGGGCGATCGCCTGCAAATACACTTCGGTTTTCCCGGAACCTGTAACGCCATGCAACAGCACTTGACGAAATCCCGAAAAATTGTTGATGAATGCGAAAGCTTCAGCTTGAAAATCAGTTAATTTTTTGGGTAAATCGGGAGTTTGGGCAATTCCTCGATCGCCCCTGAGCACTTCCCTTTGATCGATTACAACGCTACCTTTTTGTTCCAAAGCTTTGATAACCGAAGAACTTGTGCAGCAAATTCTCAGCAGATCGTTCAGCCACATTTCACCACCTGCGCGCCGCAAAACTTCCAATACTTCTTGTTGTCGCTGCGTTAAATCTGGCACAAAAGCATTGATAAATGTCACTGCCGGCTTCAGTTTTGGTTTGGGAGGATTGGGAGGTTCTAAATAACTTTCTACCCAACCGCGTTTCAATAAATCTTTTAATCCCCGATAACTTCCCTTAACTTGTCGCTGAAGATATTGCCAAGTATAATCGCCGTTTTTTTGAGCTTGTAATACTTGTAAAATTTGACTAGCGGCGGGATTGAGAAATGTTTCGGCATTCGGAGAAACAGCGTCTTTAATCAACCGAATTCGGCGCACCGAACGGCTTAACAAACCAGGTGGTAGCGAGGCTCTAATTACTTGAATTAATGTCGTGCAATAATAGATAGATACTCGATCGAGCAATTCCCAGTAAGTAGGTGGGAAAAAGCCTGCACTGACAACATCTTCGACATCTTTAACCCGCGTCGGATCTAAGTCTGGCGGCAGTTGAGAAATGTAGCGAATGGCGATCGCCCCTACCTGTTGACTACCAAAGGGTACACTCAAAATATCCCCAGGCTGCACGTTCATTTCCGCAGGTAAGCGATAGGTAAATAACTTGTTTTCCTCCCCAGGCGAGTCCCCCGCGCCCCTGAAAGGAGAGTCCACCAAAACCTCGATCCACTCTGCCGACACGGTGGGGCGCAGTGGCGGTTGGCTGCTGCTGTAGGATGCCCCAGGCTCTGCCGCTACAGGGGTTGATAAACCAAAAGTGACAGTAGACATAGGTTTGCACATCAAACTAGGAGGAGCCGCGGTCAAGGGGAATTTTTATTATCCCTCAGTTTAGCTCGATCGATCGATCTTAGTTGCGGGGATTGGCGATCGGAATCTCGATCGTCAATTCAGTCCCTTCTCCAACTGCGGAAATGCACTCCAACCTCCCGCCATGTTTGTCAACAACAATTTGATAGCTAATTGACAGTCCCAAACCCGTCCCATGCCCCACTGGTTTAGTTGTGAAAAACGGATCGAAGATTTTTCCTTTTACAGCTTCACTTATGCCCATACCATTATCTTTAATGCTAATTTTTGCCCAATTTTCTGAAATAATAGAAGTAGTAATTGTAATCTCGCTGGGATTAGCTTCTATTTCGCCTAGAGAGCGTTTTCGATCTCGCTCCCGGAGGGCATCAATAGCATTATTAATTAGGTTCATAAATACCTGATTTAGTTGTCCTGGATAACATTCTACTTTTGGTAAATCGCCATAGCTTTTAACAATTTTGATAGCCCGATCGCCTAGTTTTTCTTTCGTTAAGTTCTGCAAAATCAACAGAGTGCTGTCAATTCCTTCGTGAATATTAACTGGTTTTTTTTCGGCTTCGTCTACCCGCGCAAAGTTCCGCAAAGTCAGCACAATTTCGCGGATGCGCTCAGAACCAACTTTCATAGACGAAAGAGTTTTTAACAAATCTTCGCGCAGAAAGTTTAGGTCAATTTTTTCAATAAAATCTTCAATCTCTGAATCAGTTTCGGGATAACGATTTTGGTACATTTCCAGCAATCTTAAAATGTCGGCAGTGTAGTCATTGACATAGGTAATATTACCGTAAATGAAGTTGACGGGATTGTTGATTTCGTGCGCAATACCAGCTACCAAAATCCCCAAAGCCGACATTTTTTCAGCTTCAATTAATTTGAGCTGCATTACTTGCTGATTTAAGAGAGCTTTTTCTAGTTGAGACATTTTTGCTTTTAAAATATCCTCGGAATTTCTAAATTCCTGAGTGACTGTTTTTAGCAAAGATTCTTTATTTTGATTAAGGGCTTCTAGTTGACTGCATTTGACTTCAGAAGTTTCGAGTCTTTCCCGCAGAATTAGATGAGCTTCTTCCAGCTCTTTGACTTTATTTTCCCAGTCTGTTGGTTCCATCGGCTATTGTTTTGAACCTAAAAATAGTGTCACAAAAGTTTTATTATGAAATTGAGTTTTGCACTTTTTACATATTTAGAATTTAGTCGCGGCTCGCCTCTGCAATTTTGTCAGTAAAGTTGAACACCTCTTTTATTTTGCTACGTCTAAAAATCTTATCTAATATACATTCAAAATGTCAAGATATTAATCACAAGACCTGTTAAAACCGATCGCCGCTTTTCATCTGGGCACTCACATTCGCGGGGTTTTCATCCGATTTCTGATAAATAAGCGGGGCGATCGCACATTTGTAGAGCCCGCCAGGGTAAAATTGCCCAATTCAGACAACATTTGTACACAAACAGGCGGCAATGCCAAGCGAAAATATTAGAGACGACAGTGAATGTGACGGAGATCGACAGGGCGATCGCCCACAAGCAATCTCAAGTAACAAGCCAATTACTCTCTCCCAGAACGCAATCGCACTATACCATTCCTCAGAAATCTCACTGCAATGTGTCGATCGCACTTCCACACCCGCACCATTTTGTGCTAATAAATACTACTTGTGACAACATCGACACAGCAATTTACATTTGGAGAGTATTGAATGTCAGGTAGCGAAGTTCGTGCAGATTTTTGGATGAGTGAATACATTACCCCTTGGGATATCTACGTTCACGGTATCACACAGGTGCTTGCTTACAAAAAAACAGCCTATCAGGAAATGTATGTCGTTCAAACCGGTATCTACGGCAAAGGCTTAGTTTTGGACGGCAAATGGCAATCCTGTACAGGCGACGAGTTTCTGTATCACGAACCGCTGGTTCACCCAGCCATGATTTGTCACGGTTCACCCAAAAAAGTCCTGGTTCTCGGTGGCGGCGAAGGAGCTACAATTAGAGAAGTGCTGCGCTGGAAAAGCGTTGAAAAAGTAGTAATGATTGATATCGACGGCGAAGTAGTAGATGCTTGCCGCGAACACCTGCCAGAAATGCACCAAAATGCCTTTGATGACCCCCGCTGCGAAGTGGTAATCGGCGATGCTTTGGACTATTTAGACAACACTGACAAAGATTGGGATATTGTGATTTCTGACTTGTCAGATCCCATTGAAGAAGGCCCATCTTTCCAGTTGTTTACAAAAGAGTATTTTGAGAAAGTTCGCAGCATAATGTCGCCTAACGGATATTTTGTAGTGCAAGCCGGGCCAGTTTCTCCAGCAGAAATGAAAATGCACGCCCGCATTGTGAATACCCTGAAGTCAGTTTTCCCCAACGTTCAATCCTGCACCAGCTTTATTTCTACTTACGGAGCTCCTTGGGGTTTCGCCATAGCTTCAACTCAGGAAATCAACACCCGCCCCGAACCAGAAGTTACGGACAAATTACTCGCTGAAAAAACCACTGGCGGGTTTCGGATGTTAGATGGCATTACCCTGCTAGGATTGATGCAAGTTCCCGGCCACTTACGAAAAGTAATCGCCGAGGAAACCGAAGTTTACACTATGGCGGCACCGCCTAAGTTTTTCGGGAAAGGTTCTGTCGGTCAATGAAGTTAAATTGAAAGAGAAAAGTCGTTTGGAGTAACTCACATGGGTAGTTTAGTACGCATAGTCGCTGCAATTTTCATTCCCCCCCTGGGCGTATTTCTAACAGTCGGAATTGGTACTGATTTTTGGATCAACCTTCTTCTAACCTGTTTTTTCTGGTTTCCAGGTATGATCCACGCCATTTGGGTGATTGCCAAGCACGATCGAGGTTAAGTTATTGTAGGGGCGGGTTTCACCAGCAATAATTGCCATCCGCGAAAGGGACAGATAAACCCGCCCTCTTTCTTCTTCCTAACATCGTTTCCGGTTACATCGGAATTATTAGCCGAAATTAGGAGACGGCAGTGCCGTTTCCCTACGCCAGATTAATCGTAGGGAAACGGCACGTGCAGTCTCCTCTATCATTCCGGTGCAACCGGAATTGATATTATTGATTATTACAAATCAATTTCTTCACACACCAATTGAGCGATTTTATGCGCCGCACCCGATTCTCCCCGCACCGATCGCAAACGATCGCCCATTTGTGCTAATTTTTCAGGATGGCTCAAATAGTCGATCGCCAATTTAGCCACAACTTCCGGCTCCAACTTTCCCATCAACTCAGGCACAATCTCTTCCTGTGCCCAAATATTCGGCCAAGCATACAATTTTCGCTTCCCAAATTGCCAGATTAGCCAATTAATCGCCGTCGCAAAAACAGAACCAACTAACGGCAAATTTGCCAACAATCCCGGCAAACCATCCCAAGCTTTCATCGCATCCAACTGCTGCGTCGGTAGCAACACAATCATCGGTACAGCTAACGAACCCAATTCCGCAGTATTCGCTCCCACAGTAGTCAAACAGAGACTGCATTTTGATAGTAAATCGTAGGCCGGTGTCTCAGTCCAAAGTTCGATTTGCAAGCCATTTGCTGTTTGCAAAAATGGCGATTCTGTTACATGAAGTTCTGCTGCTGAATTGGCAAATAAATGCAGGCAGGGATTTTGTGCGGGGTCGGCGAAACGTGCTAGAGTTTGCACATCAATGGTGGGAGCAACCGGAATTACAAAGCGAGTTTCAGGGCGGATGCGGTGGATCGATTGGGCGATCGACAAACACAACGGCACACCTAGAGCTAGTTTTGCAGCCTTGGAGCCTGGTAACAATCCAATTAGTTCTTTTGGAGGAGTTGGACGAGGCAGAGCCTCTGGATCTGCGTTTCCAGGCAGAGCCTGGAAACGAGCTACTTCGGCTATTAAGTCTCCGACAACTGTAAATTTATGAGCATATTTTTCGGGAATTTTATCAAAAACTTCCGGTTTCATAGCAGCAAATTTGTCAATCCAGCGATACCACCGCGCATCCCATTCAGCATAAATAACAGTGCGATATTTGAGTCTTTTGCCAATCACAACTGTAAAAAATTGGTCGCCGCCTAAAAATAAAACAACTCCTTTTTCGTGCCAATCCCAATTTGCAGCAGTTTTGCCAGATAATAGAAATGGCAAAAAATCCTCCGGTGCTTGAACTCTGTCAATTTCTGGGTAAGAACTTGCGATTTGTGCTTCTTTCCCGGTGGCGTGGGGACAGGGGGACAGGACAACGGAAATACGGGCTTCAGTCGCGTTTCCCAATTGCTCGCGCAAGGCTTGCACAACGGGACGTACCCAGGTTGCTAATTCTCCGGGCCCATTCGAGAGGATTAAAATGTCTACTGTCATTGGATTTTAAATTTTATAGGATGTAAAGGAGAATATGACAGATTTAATTAATGCCGCCAAGACTGGTGATGTTTCTACTGTAGAAAGTGCGATCGAACAATGTGCAGATATCAATGCCAAAGATGAGGAAGGGGCGACGGCTTTGACGGCTGCGGCTGAGGCTGGCAATGCTGAAATTGTCCAAAAATTGGTCGCTGCTGGTGCGGATGTCAACTGTCAGGATAATGACGGATGGACGGCGTTAATGAGCGCCGCTGCGGCGGGACATAAGGAGATTGTACAGCTTTTGTTGGAGGCAGGATCGGATGTGAATGCTAAAACTAATTTTGGTTTGACAGCTTTGATGAGTGCGGCTGGTAGCGGGCGTACTGAAGTTGTGGAGGTTTTAGTGGATAAAGGAGCTGATATTAAGGCTAAAGACAATAATACTTGGACTGCGTTAATTTGGGCATCTTCTGAGGGGCACAAAGATGCGGTTGAGGTTTTGAAGCTGGCGCGCGATCGCCCTTAAAGACTTAGCAACCGGGTTTATTCGAGAAACCCGGTTTCTGGATGGTAGAATTAATTATCGGAGTTTCAGGAGCGATCGGGCAAATCCTGAATAGCTTCGAGATTTCTACCCAATTAAAAATGTAAAAACGTTAGATGACGGTAATGATGGTAATACATTCAAACTAAGATCTCCGCCACCTTCAATAACCGCGAGCGTGTCAAGCGGAGCAGTTCCGGGAACAGCGAAGGGTGAAGCTTTCTTTTGGATAGCTAAATCTCGATTGTTGTTGATGGGCAATATCAAGTATTCATCTAAGACAGGTGGCGAAAAATTACTTAGTAGCTGAATGCTATCCTGACCTTTGGTAAAGTTCCGAATTGTAGCAAAGCCCGGCCCGATGTAGAGCGCTTGCGTGACTGGAGTCAACCGTGGAAAGTCGAAGTAAGCATTACTCAGTATAAATGTATCGCTGCCACTACCGCCAATGAGAGTATCGAATTCATCGCTGCCCCTACTTTCAGCTACGACGCTGTTGGCTCGGAAGTTGCTGGGATACAAGCCTACTTCAACTCCAATTAATTCAACTTTCCCTACCCCAAAACTGGTGAGGATGTCATTCCCAGAAGTTCCGACAAAAGTTGCAGACCGACTAGGTTCATCTTTCCCGAAATTGAAGTAATGTTCCCGACCACTTTTCAAAGCTCCCGATTGGACAACCGGTAGAACGTCGAGGTTGTTTTGCAAGTATCGTATTTCAAAAAATGAATTTGCAATCAATTGACCATATTTGACTTGGGCAAACGGTTGTTGAACGCTGGGTTCAGTTAGTAAGTATCCCGTTTCTAAAAATGAAGTTCCAGATGCACTATCTTTGATGCCGAATTGAATGAAGTGCTGGTAGGCACTTTTAAAAATTCCATTCTGAATAAACGGCTGCAAGTTTCGGTTATTTGCCAGATAAAATGCTTCGTCATAATCTGGCGATACGCGCGATCGACCTTCTTCGTAACCAAATTTGATAAAGTGGTCTAGTCCGGTCGCAAAAGGCGCGTTTGGGTTGCTAGGAGTGCGGACTAAGGCAGCGATGTCTGGGTTGCCAGCAAGGTAAGTAGCTTCGTCAAAATACCGCGATACTTTAGTTAAGCCGGCAGCTTGACCAAATTTTTCAAAGTGTTCTCTCCCAGATTTAATGGTTCCTGCGTCAATGGCTGGTTTCAGCCACGGATATTGGGCAAGGTAGTATTTTTCGTCAAAAATTGCGTAATTCATGGTTGCTTCTTTAAAAACGTAAAGTACGATCGCAAAAAGTCATCACTCATCAGCATTACCTAATACTGATGAGTGATGACTAATGACCAATGACTAATGACTAATGACTATCCGATCGAGAAAGTACCGTTACCGTTAGATTGTTGGAATACCAAATTCAAACTTCCTCCTCCTTCAATCACGGCGAGCACATCTCCAAAACGCTGGATGGACAAATTGTTGCCAACCGGAGTCAGGCTGTAGCCGTCGTTTAAAGAATTTCCTTGCAGTTGGATCAAATCGTCTGCTGCGTTGAAGTTCCGAATAGTAGCTTGACCGTTATTCAAATACAGCGGTACTGCGACGCCATTCCCGGCTGTAGCAGGAACTCCGAGCACGAATGTATCAACTCCTGGCCCGCCAGTCAGGACATCGAACTCATTGGTTCCAAAGCTTTCGTATTGCCGATTACCTCGGGGATCAATACCTACTTCCACTCCAATCAGTTCGTTATTCCCCACGCCAACACCTGTGAGAATATCGTTGCTGCGGCTACCGACAAAAGTAGCTGAGCGGCTGGGCTCGTTTTTCCCGAAATTGAAGTAATGTTCGCGACCAGTTCTCAAATTTCCAGAGTTGACAAACGGCACAATGTCGGGGTTTTTCCTTAAGTATTCCGGCTCAAAAAATGCAGTCCCAAACCGACCTTCTTTGACGCCGAATTGAATGAAATGCTGGTATCCTGATTTGAAAGGTGCATTGGGGCCGATAAACGATCGCAAATCCGAGTTATTTGCTAAATAAAAATCTTCGCTGTACTCAGGCGATACTGCGCTGCGGCGCTGTCCTTCTTCGTAACCGAACTGAATAAAGTGATCGAGACCAGTCGCAAAAGGCGCGTTTGGATTGACTGTGCGGACGAAAGGTCTGATGTCTGTGTTGACAGTAAGGTAAGCAGTTTCATCAAAGTAGCGCGATACTTTTGTTAAACCGCCTGCTTGACCGAATTTTTCAAAGTGTTCTTTCCCGGATTTGATGACTCCTGCATCGATGGCTGGTTTGATCCAAGGATATGAGGCCAGGTAAAATTGTTCGTCAAAAATTGCGTAGTTAGCCATGTTTTCCCCCTAGGGTTTTGATGAGCTTGATTGTGAATACTAATGAACTTTTCATTCACTCGATCGCTGACCCGGAACTTATAGAATTCAGAAGTTATAAAATAGTTTTAAGTTCCTAGGCAAATATTAAGTTTTGTGAAACTGAAATGATCCTATTTGTTTATTCTACATTCATAAATTATCGTATTTTTACATCAGTTAATTGCTCTATCGCAAGTCTGATCTGTTATACAAAAGTTCTAGCTTGTTTCGGGATTTTTTTTCTCAAAGGTTTGTTGATTTTTAGGGATTTTTTTCTGACGCTTGGTTTTAATTCATGTTTTATCAAAAATGTCAAGTAAATTTTTGTAAACAAAATTTGGAGTGTTTGCTCAAGGAATTCAGCAAAAAATGTAACGAAAAGTTGCAATAAATTTGTCGAATTGTGTAATTGGCAGGATCAAATCGCCAAATTGCCAGCGTTTTCTGGTAAAAATGCTTATGGGGTAAAAAATTCCCGCTTCCCGAAAACAGCATCTCAAAGGAGCCTAACCGGATGTTCACTCACGTCAAGCCCACCGTTCGCCACATCGTGCCGGAAAACTTGCAAGGACGATCGCTGCTCAAGGTGGTCTATGTCGTACTCGAACCGCAGTATCAAAGCGCCCTGTCGGCGGCGGTTCGATCGATAAATAAGAAAAATCCAAATTTGGCGATCGAAATCAGCGGCTACCTGATCGAAGAACTCCGCAGCCCAGAAAACTACGAAGCTTTCAAGCGGGATGTCGCGGATGCCAACGTATTTATAGCTTCTCTAATTTTTATCGAAGATTTGGCCGAAAAAGTGGTCGCGGCAGTTGAACCGCTGCGCGACAGCTTGGATGTCGCCGTCGTCTTCCCGTCGATGCCTGGGGTGATGCGCCTGAATAAAATGGGCAGTTTCTCGATGGCACAGTTGGGACAAAGCAAAAGTGCGATCGGCGAATTCATGAAAAAACGGAAGGAAAAATCCGGTAGTTCCTTCCAAGACGGAATGCTGAAACTGCTGCAAACTTTGCCAAAAGTGCTGAAATATTTGCCTCTTGACAAAGCCCAAGATGCCCGCAACTTCATGCTGAGTTTCCAATATTGGCTAGGAGGTTCCCAAGAAAACTTGGAAAACTTCTTGCTGATGTTGTCACAGAAATATGTCTTCAAAGACTTGTCAAAAACAACTTTCCACGATCCAGTTGTTTACCTAGACATGGGAATTTGGCATCCTTTGGCACCGTCCATGTTTGAGGATGTAAAATCATATCTGAACTGGTTTAATGCCCGTACAGATATTTCTGCGGATCTCAAAGATCCCCTCGCACCTTGCATTGGTTTAGTGTTGCAACGCACTCACTTAGTCACAGGAGATGACGCGCACTATGTAGCGATGGTGCAGGAATTGGAGGCAATGGGCGCGCGGGTAATTCCGATTTTTGCGGGCGGTTTGGACTTCTCGAAACCTGTGGAAACTTTCTTCTTGGAAGTTGCGGCAAAAGGTGTGACGCCTCTGCCGATTGTTGATGCGGTGGTTTCTCTAACTGGTTTTGCTTTGGTGGGTGGCCCGGCGAAACAAGATCACCCGAAGGCGATCGAATGTTTGAAAAAATTAAATTGCCCTTACATGGTGGCTTTGCCGCTGGTTTTCCAAACAACAGAAGAATGGGAAGATAGCGATTTAGGTTTGCACCCGATTCAAGTTGCGCTGCAAGTGGCGATTCCTGAGTTGGATGGTGCGATCGAACCGATTATTGTGTCGGGACGTGATGGCGCAACTGGAAAGGCGATCGCCCTGCAAGATAGAATTGAGACGATCGCCCAGCGTGCTATGAAGTGGGCAATGCTGCGCCGCAAACCGAAATTAGACAAGAAAGTTGCCATCACAGTTTTCAGTTTCCCTCCCGACAAAGGTAACGTCGGAACGGCCGCTTACTTGGACGTTTTTGGCTCGATTTACGAAGTCATGAAAGCCTTAAAAGGCAACGGCTACGACTTGCCAGAATTGCCTGAGTCAGCCGAAAAACTGATGCAAGAAGTCATCCACGATGCCACAGCCCAATACCAAAGCCCGGAATTGAATGTTGCTTACCGGATGTCCGTAGCTGAGTATGAAGAATTCACTCCTTACTCGGAACGTTTGGAAGAAAATTGGGGGCCACCTCCAGGGAATTTGAACAGTGACGGACAAAATTTGCTAATTTATGGCAAACACTTTGGCAATCTGTTTATCGGAGTGCAACCTACTTTTGGATACGAAGGCGATCCGATGCGGTTGTTATTCTCTCGTTCTGCTAGCCCGCACCACGGTTTTGCTGCTTACTACACATATTTAGAGCGCATTTGGGGTGCAGATGCGGTGCTGCACTTTGGCACTCACGGTTCGCTAGAATTTATGCCTGGTAAGCAGATGGGAATGTCGGTGGATTGTTATCCTGACAGTTTGATCGGCAAGATTCCTAACCTCTATTATTACGCTGCTAATAATCCCAGTGAGGCAACAATTGCTAAGCGTCGCAGTTATGCTGAAACGATTAGCTATCTAACTCCTCCGGCTGAAAATGCTGGGTTGTACAAAGGTTTGCAGGAGCTCAGCGAGTTGATTGCTTCTTATCAAACTTTGAAGGGTACTGGCCGCGGCATATCGATCGTAGATGCGATCGTTGAAAAATGCCGTTTGGTGAATTTGGATAAGGATATCGCCCTACCTCCCGAACAAGAAAGAGGGGTTGCGGTGGGTATGACTGCGGAGGAACGGGATAATTTAGTTGGCTTGGTTTACCGCAAGTTGATGGAGATTGAGTCGCGGTTGTTACCTTGTGGTTTGCACGTTGTTGGGAAGCCACCGACTGCGGAAGAGGCGATCGCAACACTCGTCAATATCGCTAATTTAGACCGGGAAGAAGACGGATTAGTCAGTTTGTCGCGGATTATTGCTCTAAGTTGCGATCGGAATATTGACGATATCTACACCAACAACGACAAAGGCATTTTAGTAGATGTCGAATTGCTGCAAAACATCACCTTAGCTTGTCGCGACGCAGTTAGCGCTTTAGTGAAAGAACAAACCGATGCTGAGGGTCGAGTTTCCCTGGTTTCCAAGTTGAATTTCTTCAACATGGGCAAGAAAACACCTTGGATTGAATCCTTACACGCAGCCGGTTACAAAAAGGTCGATTCAGACCTGATTAAACCGCTGTTTGAGTATCTGGAATTCTGCTTGCAGCAAGTTTGCGCCGATAACGAATTAGGCGCACTGTTGCGCGCGTTAGAGGGCGAATACATTATCCCCGGCCCAGGCGGCGATCCGATTCGCAACCCGGATGTTTTGCCGACTGGCAAGAATATGCACGCTTTGGACCCGCAGTCAATCCCCACCACGGGGGCGATTAAGTCTGCTAAGGTTGTAGTCGATCGGCTATTAGAAAGACAGCGCACCGATAACGACGGCAACTATCCCGAAACCATCGCCGTTGTGCTGTGGGGAACCGACAACATCAAGACTTACGGCGAATCCCTCGCGCAAGTAATGTGGATGGTGGGAGTGAAGCCAGTACCCGACGCTTTGGGCCGAGTCAACAAACTGGAATTGCTGTCTTTAGAAGAATTGGGACGGCCTCGAATTGACGTAGTAATTAACTGTTCCGGCGTCTTCCGCGACTTGTTCATCAACCAAATGAATTTGTTAGATAAAGCCGTGAAAATGGCAGCCGAAGCCGACGAACCCTTAGAAATGAACTTCGTCCGCAAACACGCATTGAAGCAAGCCGAAGAAATGGGAATCAACCTGCGACAAGCAGCAACCCGCGTATTTTCCAATGCTTCCGGTTCCTATTCATCTAACGTCAACTTGGCGGTAGAAAACAGCACATGGGAAAGCGAAGCCGAGTTGCAGGAAATGTACCTAACCCGCAAATCCTTCGCCTTTTCTTCCGACAATCCCGGAACAATGGAACAAGACAGGCAGATTTTTGAATCATCCTTAAAAACTGCTGAAGTCACCTTCCAGAACTTGGATTCTGCGGAGATTTCGCTAACCGACGTGTCGCACTATTTTGACTCCGATCCAACTAAATTAATCGGCAGTTTGCGCGCAGATGGCAAGAAACCAACATCCTTTGTTGCTGACACAACAACAGCGAACGCGCAGGTACGGACGCTATCAGAAACCGTGCGTTTAGATTCGCGGACTAAGCTGCTGAATCCGAAGTGGTACGAAGGGATGTTATCGCACGGATATGAAGGCGTGCGGGAGATTTCTAAGCGTCTGGTGAACACGACTGGATGGAGTGCGACTGCGGGCGCGGTGGATAATTGGGTGTATGAGGATGTGAACGGTACGTTTATCCAAGATGAGGAGATGCAGAAGCGTTTGCTGAATCTGAATCCTCATTCTTTCCGCAAGATTGTGAGCACTTTGCTTGAGGTGAATGGCCGGGGTTATTGGGAGACTTCGGAGAGTAATTTGGACAGGTTGCGCGAACTTTATCAGGAGGTGGAAGACCGGATTGAAGGGGTAGAGTAGGATAGTTTGGGGCAGGCTTTCGGGCCTGCCTCTTCACTATAATTGGAATATTCGAGTTAGTACCGATACCTGCGACTGGGTAAGTGATGAACAAATTTTAGATATATTTGGAGTGATTGGCAGTGAAAGCAGATAGTTGGAAAATTTCAAAAGTTTTCAGTTCCGGTGGTGAGATTCATTATGTTATGCCCCACTTTCAACGCCAATATAGCTGGGGGAAAACTGAATGGGAAGTGTTATTAAAGGATGCGATCGCAATTTATGAGGAATACGATCCAGAAAAAGAAACAGAACATTTTATAGGGTCTTTGGTAGTCATCAATGATGGAACACGCGGCACAATAACAGCTTTTAAGTTGGTTGATGGTCAGCAACGTTTGACCACCCTATCCTTACTATTTCTTGTTTTACGGGATATTGTCAAGACCACCGATCCAAAGCTTTCTAAAAAAATTGAAAAATTTGTAGTCAATTCAGATGAAGAAGGGGAAGGGGAGGTCTATTTTAAACTTTTGCCAACAAATAAATATGGCGATCGCCAAGCTTATGAAACGATTATTTTACAAGAAAATTCTCCTAAAACTGAATCGGGTATCCCGAAAGCTTATGATTATTTTTATCACGAGATTGAATCTAAAGTTAAAGAAGGTGAACTAGATATTGGTAGGTTTTTTACAGTTTTACAGAACTGCTTTCAAGTTGTTTTCATAGAACTCAATAAAAATGAAAGCCCTTATCATATTTTTGAAAGTCTGAATGCTAAAGGTAAACCGTTAACTCAGCCAGATTTAGTACGCAACTATATGGCGATGATGCTACCAACATCTCAGCAGGAAATTGCTTTTACTAAATGGGAAAAAATTGAAAAGTTATTGCAAGAGGATCGAAAAGTTGGTAAATCAGGCATGGGGGAATTAACAGCTTTTATTCGACATTATTTAGCAATGGAAACGAGAAATCTTTGTGCCGAATCCCATATTTATGCACGATTTCGTGATTATTGTAAAAAATTAGATGACCAAGAATTTGTCCTGGAAATTGCTAATCTCCTAAAATTTGCTGAATATTATAACAAACTACTGCGACCAGAAAATGAAGTAAACCAAGATATTAAAACAGCATTAATTCGCCTCAATACTTTCGACCTTTCTACTGCTTATCCGTTTTTATTAACGCTCTATAATGAGTATAACTCTCAAAAAAATAATTTTGAGGAGTTTATCGAATGCTTAAAATTACTAGAAAATTATTTAGTTCGTCGCTACATTTGTGGAGAACCAACTAACTATATTACTAGAATGTTTACATCCATTTGGAAAGATGTAATAGCAATGAAAGATGAAGATGAATCAGTTACTTTACCAGAAGCTTTACAGAAAGTCTTGATTGCCAAGCAATATCCTAATGATAATGATGTCAGGAAATCGATTCATAGTCATAAATGTTACGATCCCAAAAATGCCAAATATAACAAAAAAATAGATCTTGTTATAAGCACAATTAATCGCCACTTGTCTAAAGGAACAGGCGGGTTTACTGTCCTTGATAAAGAATCAACTATTGAGCATATTTTGCCACAAACGTTAAGTAAAGAGTGGAAGAATTACCTTGGAGATGAATTTAAACAAATCTACCTAAATTACTTACATACGTTGGGAAACTTAACTTTAGTTACTCCTGAGTGGAATGGACAACTTTCTAATTCAGCATTTTTGGTGAAAAAGCAAAAACTAGCTGAACACGCTTTGCGAATTAATAGTGATTATTTTTCTCTAACTATTGACCGATGGGATGACAAAGCTATTCTCGAACGAGCGAAATTCCTAACCAGTAAGTTTATAGAAATTTGGCCATCTCTTGGAGAACATCAAGCATTTCCTACTCGCACATCCGGTAAGCCAAAGCTGATTCAAATCTGTAGTAACGAAATTCCACTTTCTAAGCAAACTTGGCGACAAGTTACAATTCAATGCTGTGAGTGGGTGATTGAACATCGCTCAGATAGCTTTGAAAAGGCTAGAAATTTACTTAAATCTCATTTCCAAGATAATCGCCCGGATGGAAATAGTGATGGAAAAAAATGGCAGAAGTTATCAAATGGATATTGGGTTAATTTACACAAATCTTCGGATGCTCATAAAGAATTTTGTCGTCGTTTTCTAGAAGCAGTTGGGATTTCAGAAGACGATTGGAGTATCGAATATGTCAGTGATTAGGAATGATTATTTAGAGTTTTGCTAAAAGGAAGAAGTATTACAGCCATGATGACTTACAAAGGTTACACTGCTAACATTGAAGTAGATTTAGAAGCGTCCATTCTTTTCGGGCGAGTGCTTGATATTAATGACGTAGTGACTTTCAAAGCACAAACTATTGAAGAAGCTCGCCAAGAATTCCAAAACTCGATCGATGATTATCTAGAGTTTTGCCAAGAATTAGGACAGGAACCCGATCAACAATCTAATTAAATTAGATCCATTAACGAGGTAAACTATGCCACTAACTGCAACAGAATATAAATATGTAGAATTAGATGAGAAGAATGTGCCTATCATCACAGGGACTACGATGAAAGTAGTTGAATTAATGACTTCGGTAAAAGCTTACAGCTTGAGTCCTGAAGAATTACTGGAAAGCTATCCTCACCTAACTTTGAGTAAAATTTACTCTGCTTTAGCTTACTACTGGGATCATAAACAAGAGCTTGATGCAGATATGCAGCGCCGATTTGAGTATGCGGAAAAGTTGCGATTAGAAGCGGGTGAATCTCCTTTGGCTAAAAAACTCCGCGCCCAAGGACTAATTAAATGAGTATAGCTTTGTACATGGATGAGAATGTGCCTCTACCGATTGCAAATGGATTGAGACAAAGAGATGTAGATGTTTTGAGAGCTCAAGAAGATAACCACCAAAATACGCCAGACCCTATTATACTCGATCGCGCAACCGATCTTCAGCGCGTTGTTTTTACACAAGACGAAGATTTTTTAGCCATAGCTAACAGTCGCCAGCAAGAAGCAGTAAATTTTGCTGGCGTTATCTATGCCCATCAACAGAATGTAACTTTTGGTGATTGCATTCGTGACTTAGAAATTGTTGCTAAGGTGAGCGAACCTGAAGATTTAGTTAACCGCGTTCAGTACCTACCTTTATAGCCAACTTCTGATTGGGATAGGGGTAAAATCTGCCTTACCCCTAACACAAAATTACTTCAGCGTCGTCACATTTTTTGGCGGTTTTCGATCGTTATGTTGTTCGCGGCAAGCGTCAATTATTTCTACAGTACACCCTGCAATCATTGACGCGAATGTACCGACTATTACACTTTGTTGATAGCAAATAGTCACACCACCTGCAAAGCAAATAATTGCCATCTTGACCAGTAGAATTTGGGTATCTAAAAACTGACGGCGTTGAGAGTTGGGAACTCTGACACCATGAGAACGTTTGAGCTGTCGCATATGTTAGAATGACTGTGTGTTTTATTCAATGCAGGCACCCGGTTAGTTAGCGGTGCCTTTTTTCTGAGATTTCCACCCTTGCTTGTTAGCTGTAGCGTCTATCCCAAGAAAACCTTTTTTGCTCTGGTCATCCATCGTGAAACAAACTTATCAACTTCTAACCAGAGATAAGACTGAATTAAACCTAAACCTGTGAGTAAGGTTATGAAATATACCTTCCACAGTGGATTGCCATCCTCGATTAACAGATAATGCTGCTCTTGCAAATCACCGAGCCACTCTTCCTGAAATTGTATTGGAA
>ENA-OFDP01000284-OFDP01000284.1-metagenomes-genome-assembly--contig:-NODE-284-length-23601-cov-5.274909_pt1 | contig 23601 bp, 27 predicted proteins | sample MGYA00153389_OFDP01 | MGnify analysis MGYA00153389 | reverse complement strand
GCAGGAGTGTCGATAGCCCAAGTAGTACCCAACGTTACTTCGCCACTTCCAGTAGTGCGTGAATGTGCCAAAGCCATGCAGGATTCGGGCATATCGACGCCCATAAACAGCACGCACCTAGAGGCATGCATTGGCGCGAAAGTGCTTACCGAAGCAATACGGCGTGCCAAAAAGCCGGGCAACGCCGAAGGCCTTATCGCTTCTATGCGGAGTTTAGGCAGTTATGACACCGGAGGCTTCGTTGTGTCTTATGGTCCAGCCAGGCAGCACGGCAGCAAGTTTGTCGAGCTGTCGATGGTTTCGCGCGACGGTCGCCTGCGAAATTAAACCAATCCCAGCTTTTGAGCCAATCCGATCCGCTGCAGCTTTCCAGTGGCACCTTTGGGAATCTCATCCATGATGAGAATCTTCTTCGGCACTTTGAAGTCTGCGAGCTTGGTGGCAACGAATGCACGGATTTCCTGCTCTGTTGCAGCTATGCCTTCGCGGAGCACCACAGCGGCTGCGACTTCTTCTCCGAGTTTGTCGTGCGGCATGCCAAACGTGACCACTTGAGCCACAGCGGGGTGGTCCATCAAAACTTCGTCGACTTCGCGGGGCGAAATCTTTTCGCCGCCGCGGTTGATGATCTCTTTCAAACGACCCGTTAACGTCAAGTAGCCTTCGGCAGTCATGGTGCCTTGGTCGCCTGTACGAAACCAACCGTTGGTAAACCCTTCCGCATTGGCTTTTTCGTTGTTCTCATAGCCCAGCGTGACGTTTTCACCGCGAATCACGATCTCGCCGATTTCACCTGGCACCAACAGAGTGCCTGCCAGGTCCATGATGGCTACTTCCGGGCCAGCGGCAATGCCCACAGAACCTGGAATGCGCTTTGCTGGCGGTAACGGGCTGCTGGCCATCTGGTGCGCAGCCTCAGTCATACCGTAAGACTCAATCAAGGGCGCTTTGAATACGCGTTCAAGCTCGGCAATCACTTGCGGCGGCATGGACGATGAAGACGAGCGGATAAAACGCAGCGGATTGGCCTCGATGACTTCCATGTTGCCTGCGGCCCTTGCCAGAATAGTTTGGTGCATGGTCGGTACCGCGGTGTACCAGGTCGGCTTGCATTCTTTCATCCAGCTAAAAAATTTGAGCGCATTAAAACCAGGCGTACAGAAAATCTGGCTGCCAACCGCCATCGGTGCCAGCACACCGGCAATCAAACCGTGAATATGGAACAGCGGCATCACATGCAGTTCACGGTCAGCAGAAGTCAGCTGCAACGTTACGCTAATATTGCGCGCTGAAGCGCACACATTGCGATGGGACAAAGGCACAATTTTGGGCCGCGAGGTGGTACCCGATGTATGCAAAATAAGCGCCACGTCATCCGGCTGCGCCGGCCCTGGCGATGTGGCTTTGCCGGTTTGGCTGGATACCAAAGCATAGTGGCCGGCACCGTGCTCAGGCAGAGCTTTCAGTTCAATCACTGCCATGCCAAGCTTGGCAGCAACTGATCGCGCCGGAGTTTCACTTCCTGCAGCAACAATCAGCGCCTTGGCATTCAGGTCGTTCAAGTAAAACTCAAACTCATCGGCGCGGTAAGCCATGTTCAATGGCGCTGCCGTACAGGCACTGGCTACAGCGACAAATGCGGTAGCCATCTCGGGGCAGTTGGGCAGCACGATACCGACGCGGTCCCCACGACCAATGCCCATGGCATTCAATTGCGTAGTGGTTTGCCCAATGAGCTCGTTCAACGAACCGTAGGAAAGCGGAACGCCATTTGGCGAAGTCATGGCGGTTGATGTCGGCGTTTGCAGCGCAATCATTTCGTGGAGCGTGGTGAATGGGGTCATACTGAATTTGTTTAAATTTTTAAATCAGGGAGTCGGGGAGTCGGGGAATTTGGAAACGAAAAGCGTAAAGTTCAAGAAATCTTCAGTGTTGCACCATGCTGTTGCAAGTTTTTTGCCAGCAGGCTGGTCAGCGCGTAAACGGCGTCGATGGTGGGCGTGGGCGTTCCGGTCATTTGCCCCATTTGCATAACGCTGGCCACCAAGGCCTGCAGCTCAAGCGCCCGACCCTGTTCCACATCTTGCAGCATGGAGGTTTTGTGTTGCCCAACTGCCTGAGCGCCAGCGATTCGCTTTTCAAGGCTGACCTTGAACTGCACGCCGAGCTTCTCGCCGATGGCTTGTGCCTCGGTCATCATGGACGCAGCCAGTTGCCGGGTGGGCGCATGGGTGCAGATGTCTTCAAGTGTGGCGTGGGTCAGCGCGCTGATGGGGTTAAAGCTCAGGTTGCCCCACAGCTTGAGCCAAATCTCTGAGCGAATATCGCCAGATACCGGAGCTTTGAATCCAGCGGCCTTGAAGGCGTCACTTATGGCGCGGATACTGGGTGTGTCCGACCCATCAATTTCCCCCAACGTGAAGCGGTTGCCTTCGATGACTTTTATAACGCCGGGCCGAATCACCTCGCTTGCAGGGTACACCACGCTGCCAATCACGCTGTCAATGGGGATGGACCTGGCAATAAGTCCGTCAGGGTCAACAGAGCGGACAGGCATTCCGGTGTACTCGCCGGGCAGCTTGTGAAAGTACCACCACGGTATGCCGTTCTGCATGGTCACAACGCGTGTTGCGCTGTGCATCAAAGTGGGCAGCTCGGGCGCAACCGCTGCAACCTGGTGCGCTTTCAGGCCGAGGATGACCACGTCTTGCGCCCCAACTTCAGCGATATTGGAGGTAGCCGTGATCGGCTTAGCCAGTAGCTCGTTGCCGCTTTCTTCAATCAGCATCAGCCCGTTTTCCTGAACCGCCCGCAGATTGGCTCCGCGCAAAATTAAACTGACTTCATGGCCGCTTAAAGCCAGCTTGACACCCAACATGCCGCCGATGGCGCCAGCACCCACTACGCAAATTTTCATTGTGCAACTTCTATTTTTTTAAACTCTGGAGCGAACGTATTTCGCAATACGCCGATCCCGTCTATTGAAACCTCAACAACTGTACCGGGCTTGATGGGCAGCACCCCAAGCGAGGTACCGCACGCAATCACATCGCCCGGATACAACGTCATTTCTTGCGACAAGCGGGAAACAATCTGCGCTGGAGAAAAAATCATGTCGCTGCATGGATAGTTTTGCCGTTCGCGCCCATTCACCATGGTCCTTACTGTAAGCCGGTTCCAGTCTAGCCCAGTGGCAATCACGGGCCCAAAAATCCCGAACGTGTCAAAGCTTTTCGCGCGGGTCCATTGTGCAAAGGACGTGTCCCGCGTGAGCAGGTCCAGTGCCGTGACATCGTTGACGCAGGTCATGCCAAATATGGCCCCTGCGGACTCCTCAATGCTCAGGTTTTTGCACTGCTGACCAATCACCAGCCCCAACTCGCCTTCATAAACAACCCTGCCGTCGTAGGTCGCGGGCGAGCTGAAGGGATGCCCATGCGCGCAGTAGCTGCTGGCGGCTTTTAGAAAGTAGAGCGGCTCTGCAGGAACGATCAGACCCTGTTTGGCAGCCTGCGCATGGTAGTTGTTCCACAGCCCGATGAATTTGGTAGGGTGGCACGGCAACGCAACGTGAACGCTGCTTAGTGCCAGTGTTTGACCAGTTGGTACTGGTTTGTCAAACATATCGCCTTCGCAAACAGCGATCGTTTCACCATCAAGCCGACCAAACCCCGCAACGCCGAGTGCCTCAAAACGAATCCACAGCGCCATGGTCAGGCCTTGGCGCCTTTAAACCACCGCAGGGCAAAACCCACAATCGGCCAAAACAGCATGACCAACGCCAATACCGTAATGCTTGTGACCAACGGGTTGGACACAAACACCAGCAAACTGCCGCTGGAGCCTAACAACGATTGCCTGAACGCGTTTTCAGCCATGTCTCCAAGGACCAGTGCCAGCACCAATGGCGCCAGCGGGTATTCGAGCTTTTTAAAGACATAACCCACCACCCCAAAACCCATCATCATCCAAACATCGAACATCGAGCTGTGCACTGTGTAGGCACCTACCGCACAAATTACCAAAATCACTGGCGCAATAATCGAAAATGGAATTCGTAAAATAGCGGCAAACCAGGGCACTGTCAGCAGCACCACAATCAATCCAACGATGTTGCCAAGGTACATGCTGGCAATCAGTCCCCAGACAAAATCCTTTTGCTCTACAAAAAGCAGTGGCCCCGGCTGGAGGCCCCACACCAGCAAACCGCCCAACAACACGGCTGCGGTTGGCGAACCCGGAATTCCCAGCGTTAACATTGGCAACAGGGCGGCTGTACCTGCCGCGTGGGCGGCGGTTTCTGGCGCTAAAACGCCTTCAATATCGCCTTTGCCGAATTGTTCAGGCGTTTTAGAAAAGCGCTTGGCAATGCCGTATCCCATGAAAGATGCAGGGGTTGCCCCGCCCGGTGTAATGCCCATCCAGCAACCAACCGCTGAACTGCGGACATAGGTTAGCCAGTAACGGGGAAGCTTTTTCCAGGTTTCAAGCACCACCTTGCTGTTGATTCTTCCGTCTTTGCCTTTGAAGGCCAGTCCTTCCTCCATCGTCAGCAAAATTTCGCCAATTCCGAACAGGCCAATCACGGCAATCAGGAAGTCAAAACCCTTCATCATGGGCTCAAAACCGAATGTCAAGCGCAGCTGGCCGGTAACGTTGTCCATGCCAACAGCCGCCAGCGAAAAGCCCAAAAACATTGCCGCCAACGTTTTCCAGGGCGCGCCTTTGCTCATGCCCACAAAGCTGCAAAAAGTCAGCAGCTGCACTGCAAAAAACTCCGGCGGTCCGAACTTGAGCGCAAACTTGGCAACCAGCGGCGCCAGAAAAGTAATCATCAATACCGCAACGAAAGCGCCGATAAACGACGAGGTAAACGCTGCAGTCAACGCCTGCCCCGCCTGACCTTGTTGCGCCATCGGATAACCATCAAAAGTGGTCGCCACCGACCATGGCTCGCCAGGAATATTAAACAAAATAGAGGTAATTGCGCCACCAAACAGCGCGCCCCAGTAAATGCACGACAGCAAAATAATGCCCGACACTGGACTCATGGTGAACGTCAGCGGCAGCAAAATTGCGACCCCGTTTGCGCCGCCCAAACCCGGCAGCACACCAATCAAAATCCCGAGCACGATGCCTAAAAACATCAACCCGATATTGACGGGCGACAAAGCAACGGCAAAGCCCTGAAACAGCGCCTGAACTTCTTCCATACTAAAACCCCAGTGCAGCTTCGAGGGGGCCTTTTATCAGCGGCACCTTGAACCAGATTTCAAACATCACGAAGAGCACAGCCACCACAATCAGCGCCGTTAACGCAGATTTGAGGACACTGAACTTCCCTTGCAGCCGCATGAACAAAGCAATAAAAATAACGGAGGCCACGTACAAACCCACCCACTGCATGAGCGCAACATACGCCAGGCAAGGCAAAAATATTGCCATCACCAGTTTGATCTGTGTTTTCGAAACGAACGACTCTGCTTTGTCAGACTTCAGCGCCAACCCGAGGTTAATCAAGCTGGCGATGTTCATCAAAAGCCCAATGTAAAAAGGAAAGTACCCGCTCTGTGGGCCGTCGGTGCCCCAACCCGCGCCAATGCGCGAGCTGTCCCACATGACTACGCTGCCAATTGCCAAAATACACAGCGAGGTGACAATTTCGAGCGTACGTTTAGAGGCCGCGCTCGGCTCGGGGGTGTTGCTAGCCATTGTTGTCAGTACGCGAAGTTACTTCGCAACAAAGCCAGCTTCTTGCATAAGCAACCTGTGCCGAATGTCTTCGTTAGCAGCCCAGCGTGCGAACTCTGCGCCTTCCATAAAAGTTTGGTTAAACGCGCCCTCTTCCATAAACTTTTTCCATTCAGGCGTTGCACGTACTTTTTTCATCAAGTCAACGTAGTAAGCGGTTTGCTCTGGCGTTACGCCTGGCGCCATGAAAATGCCGCGCAGCATTAAATACTCAACATCCAGACCGTTTTCCTTGCAGGTCGGAATGTCCGACCACGCCTTGTCAGCAATTTTGTCTTTGTATGCCAAACGCTTGCCGTCGAACACGCAGAGTGGGCGCAACTTGCCCCCACGCCATTGGGCAACTGCTTCGATCGGGTTGTTGACTGTGGAATCAATGTGCTTGCCCACCAGCTGAACAGCAACTTCACCGCCGCCTTTGTAGGGCACATAAATAAATTTGGAGCCGGTAGACTTTTCAATCAGCGCAGTGATGATCTGGTCTTCCTGCTTGGAACCGGTACCACCCATTTTCAGCTTGCCGCCAGATGCTTTGACAGCAGCCAGGTATTCCTGCGTGGTTTTGTACGGTGACTCTGCATTGACCCAAAGCACAAACTCGTCCAAACCCAACATCGCCACTGGCGTCATGTCCTTCCAGCTGAACGGAACGCCCGTTGCCAGAGGGGTGGTGAACATGTTTGACAGAGTAATAATGATTTTATGCGGGTCACCTTTGGCATTCTTCACATCCAAAAACCCTTCTGCACCTGCGCCGCCTCCTTTGTTGACCACAATCATGGATGATTTCATCAGGTTGTTTTTCGTAATGACGCCCTGTATCAACCGGGCCATCTGGTCTGCGCCGCCTCCAGTGCCGGCTGGCACGATGAACTCTACATTTTTAGTGGGCTGCCAAGGCGCAGCGCTTGCGCAGAAGCTGGCAGCAAGCGATACCGTTAAGCCAACATTTCGGGCGAGCGAAAAAAGAGTTTGACCACGCATAAATAAATCCCCAGATTAGACAAGCTGTATTGCACAATGGCCGACACAGTGTAGATATAAACCACCTGGTATTTTTTTCAAATTCACAGGGAAAAACCCGCGAAGTGCGCTCTTTAAATGTAAGTACTCAGTGCCGATAGAGCTTTTACTCATTGCCGAGTTGGCGCTTTTAGGGGTTTGCACTGGCTTTATGGCTGGCTTGCTGGGCATCGGCGGAGGAATGTTGATGGTGCCGTTTTTAACGGTCATCCTTTCAAACCGCGGGGTTGCGCCAGATCTGGCCATCAAGATGGCCATCGCAACTGCGATGGCATGCATCATTTTCACGTCCGTATCCAGCGTATGGGCGCATCACAGGCGCGGCGCAGTGCGTTGGGACATCGTCAAACGGCTTGCACCGGGAATTGTGTTGGGCAGCTTGCTCGGAAGTCTTGGCATTTTTGCGCTGCTCAAAGGCGCATACCTGGCTGTCTTTTTCGGGCTGTTTGTCGGCTTTTGCGCAACCCAGTTGTTTATTGATAAAAAACCTGCTCCCAGCCGGGAAATGCCCGGGGCCGCGGGCCAGTTTGCCGTTGGCGGATTGATTGGCCTGTTGTCTGGACTGGTTGGCGCTGGCGGCGGGTTTATCAGCGTTCCATTTATGACATCACGCAACATAGCGATTCACCAAGCGGTAGCCACTTCGGCAGCCCTGGGGTTCCCGATAGCCGCTGCCAACGTCGCGGGCTACATCATCGGAGGCCAGAACGTTCAAGGCTTGCCGCCCAGCGCATTTGGCTATATCTGGCTCCCGGCGCTTGCGGTAATTGCCCTGTGCAGCTTTGTTATGGCTCCTTTGGGCGCCATGGCCGGGCACGGATTGCCCGTGAGAAAGCTGAAAAGAATTTTTGCCAGCATGCTCTACTTACTGGCGGCATACATGCTTTACCGGGGCCTGGTGGGTGATTAGCCGGGCTGGTCTGCAGCCTTGGCGGAGCGCACGACCACTACGCGGTCAACGGCGCAGGCAACACCACAATGCCGTCTTCATCGGCGTACAACCACTCACCGGGCCGCACCCATTGCCCTTGAATTTGTACGTCGATTCCGGTTTGCCCTTCTCCGCGCTTTTGTGTCGGAAAAGGCATTGCAGCTAACGCACATATGCCCACAGAGCAGCCAGCCAGCTCGATCACATCGCGCACGCAGCCGTTTATAACTACCCCCGCCCAACCATTTTTTGCGGCGGCGCTACCCAAATTGCCACCCAGCAGAGCTCGCCTGAGCGAAGCGCCACCATCGACTACCAGCACACGGTCAAACCCTTGAGATTCTACTTGCGCCTTCACCAGCGTGTTGTCCTCAAAGCACTTGACAGTGACTACCGGGCCGCAAAACTTCGCAGTGGCACCATAGCTTTTAAACACGGGCGGCAACACGCGCAGGGCGCTTGTGGTGTCTGCCCTGTGCGTATCGCACAGGTCGCAGGTAGAAAATTTGATGCTGTTTTTAGTCGTCATTGCTGTGGCTTTCAACAAAATGGTGTGCCTGATTTTCACGCTACAAGGACGCTACTTTGCACCGAACACGCGCTTTTTGTGTTTCTCAGGGGCGAATCTGCTATCAATTTCATCAAATAAGCTGTTTTCCCCTATGAAAACGCTACTTTCTCCAGTAGCATCCGCAGTGCCAACGATGAGTAGTTATCTTCATTGGTGATTTAACAACTTCTAGAAGGAAAATCAATCATGGCAACTGCAAAAAAAGCACCGGCTAAAAAAGCGCCTGCAACAAAGGCTGCTCCGGCAAAGAAAGTAGCTGCGAAGAAAGCAGCTCCCGCGAAAAAAGCTGCACCAGCTAAAAAAGTAGCCGCAAAAAAAGCAGCTCCGGCCAAAACGCCAGCAGCCAAAAAAGCGCCTGCCAAAAAGCGCACCCCGAACGCAGCGTTCATGAAGGCATTGACACTGAGCCCGGCATTGGCCGCAGTGTTGGGCGACAAGCCACTGCCGCGCACTGAGATTGTCAGCAAGCTGTGGGTCTACATCAAGGCCAACAAACTGCAAGACAGCATCAACAAGCGCATGATCAACGCTGACGCCAAGCTCAAAGCCGTTTTCGGCAAAGCCCAAGTGTCAATGTTCGAGATGGCTGGCCTGATCGGCAAGCACGTCAAATAGTCTGCTTTCGAGCTAGAAATTAAAAAGCCGGTGCAAGCCGGCTTTTTTTATGCTTTTTAGGTATGTTTTAGGGCTCTAGGCCAATTAATACGGGCACAAGCAGCTATAAATTTAATAGTGTATTGGTATGGGCATAACTGCGACGATCGGGTAGCCTGATTCCACACCTTAATCAAAACAGCATTCAGCTAAATTTAATCTTCAAATAGTAAACCGAATGACCGCCATAGCATCGCCACCTCAATATGGCATTAAACACAACCATTCCCGAGGCAACGTCGCTGACTACCTGGCCGCCAAGCTGGCCGATGGCAGCCGCGTGTCAGCGGTGTCAGCGGTGTCAGCGGTGTCAGCGGTGTCAGCTTACTTCATCATTTATGTGTGTGAGGCTTAGAGCAAAGAACTTGACGGCATTGAGTCACTGCGCTTCATCCAGTCGCTTGACCCTGACAAAATCGATAAAAAAGCCTTCAGAATTGAAGACGAAGATTTGGAGCTTGCCAATCGCTTGCAGCAAAAAGAAGTGGCCCGTAGTTGTGCAGATTGGATTGCCAGCAAAGTCGAGATCAGGTCAGCTCTATCACATTGATGACGGTAGCCCTTTAAAGCCAAAGGCGGAACGGGATACCGCGCTGAATCAACTGCAACTGCTGAAAGACGTGGTGATGAATCCCTACTCGGACCCCAATGCGCCCAACATTCCCAAACAAGAAGTTGTGGATGCAGCCGACGCAGTGGACGAGTTTTTAAAATTGGTACGAAGAAAATGAAACAAAAACCACCCGACCCCGATACGCCAGCCGCGCGGATTGAAACGCCTGGCGGCTACGCCGACTGGCTTGCAGATCTGAAGCTGCGCATTCACGCCGCGCAGCAGCGGGCGTTACTGGTCGTTGACCGTGAGGTGGTACTGCTGTATTGGCAAATTGAGCGGGACATTCTGGAACGGCAAAGTGCGCAGGGCTGGGGGGCCAAGGTGATTGGTTGAGCTAGGTGCTGGTTTTGCATTCGTCGGGCGGCAAGTACACATTGAGGTGGGTAGCGACGACTTCTACATGGACTTGCTGTTTTATCAACTCAAGCTGCGCTGCTGTGTGGTGGTTGAGCAAAAAGCGGGCGCATTCAAACCAGAACACGCCGGGCAATTGGGCTTTTACCTGAGCGCGGTGAACTCGCAAGTCAAGGCAGAGCAAGACAACCCGACCATTGGCTTGCTGCTGTGCAAGAGCAAAAACCGAGTGGTGGCTGAATGCGCGTTGCGCGACTCCAACAAGCCGATTGGTGTGGCTGAATACCAATTGATGGAAGCGCTGCCAGCCGAGCTGCAAACCAGCCTGCCCAGCATTGAGCAGATTGAGCGCGAGTTGGCGGGTAGTGCTGCAGCGCCGCAAAACGCAAAAGCGTGACGTTTTGTCACGGTTTGAAACGCCAAGCGCTAGTCGGAAAATTACGCGAAAGCAATTGCGCCGATGCCGAAGGGAAGTGGCGATCTGCCCGCACTCCTAGCGTAAAGCTTGGCTCAAACTGACAGCTTAAAAAGAGCTCGAAAAAATTAAAATTTACACCAAAATTAGCTCATAGCCCAATAAATATCTACGTTAGCAGCTTCTTTTTTAATAGCAAATGCAAGGCTGCAGTATGACCGTGCCTTCCATCCGCCAATCGTTGAAAATTGCGCAAACTTTGGGTCTGGACAGACTGGATGCACAACTGCTGCTGCTCTTTGCGTTCGGCAAACCAGCTGACGCCCGTGCCTGGCTGCTGGCGCATGACGACGACGCGCTGCCAGCCCAAGTGGCGGCCCTCTTTCGCAGTTTTAGCCTGCGCCGCTTAGCGGGTGAGCCACTGGCCTACATCGTGGGCTACAAAGAATTTTTTGGATTGCCGTTTGCAGTCGATGCGCGGGTGCTGGTACCGCGCCCTGATACCGAAACGCTGGTGCAGTGGGCGCTGGACGCCGCGAGCGACATGGTAGCGCCTGAAATTCTTGACCTGGGCACGGGCAGCGGTGCAGTGGGTATTGCTGTCGCGCACAACCTGAAAGCCCGCGTTACGGCCACTGACTTTAGTGAAGCAGCCTTGGCAGTCGCATCAAAAAACGCCAGGCAGTTAAGTGTTGACGTGCAATTTATCCAGAGCAACTGGTTTGACAAAGTCAGCGGTCACTATCACGTCATTGTCAGCAATCCTCCGTACATCGCAAGCAATGACCCGCACCTGTCGGCACTGGCTCATGAGCCCTTGAATGCGCTGATTGCCGGGCACGACGGGCTGGATGACATCCGGCGGATAGTCGAGCAAGCCCCTCAGTATTTGCAGCCCGGCGGCTGGCTGCTGCTGGAGCATGGCTACGACCAGGCGAGCGCGGTTTTCGAATTGCTGGCTCAGCGCGGCTTTAACCAGGTACAAAGCCGCCGTGATCTGGCGGGCATTGCGCGTTGCTCAGGCGGCCAGTGGGATAATCAACAAATTGCTTTTTAAAGGACATGACCATGGATCAGACCCAAACGCGAATTGACCAGATCGTTAAAACCAGCGACGTGGTGCTGTTCATGAAGGGCAACCCCAACTTTCCGCAGTGCGGCTTTTCAGGCAAGGCAATTGCCGTGCTTAAAGCTTGCGGCGTGCCCAAGCCCGTCACAGTGAACGTGCTGGAAGACGGCGAAATTCGCCAAGGCATCAAGGAATACAGCAACTGGCCGACGATTCCCCAGCTTTACGTCAAAGGAGAATTTGTTGGCGGCTCAGACATCATGATGGAGATGTATGAGAGCGGTGAGCTGCAGCAGCTGTTGAGCGCGCCTGCTGCATAAAAGCAGTTTGTTCAGCGGGTGTAGCCGGTACAGGCGCCCGCGTTTACTTCGCCCTTGCACTCGCGTGTCAAACGGGTACTGCGCTCTTTTTTGGTTTCTTGTGAACCGGGTATAAATTTCGCTTTCGCGCCTGCTGCATGCTTGGAGGTTTTTGCTTTTTTCTTGGCGGTGCTTTTGGCGGGCGGATTCAATACCTCAGGAGTTTGTGCATACGCTCCAGTTGCAAACAAGAATCCAAGCAGCGCGGAGATCCACAGAATTTTGTTGGTCATAGTACGCCTTTGTAAAAGTTATTGAAGCTTTGCATCACTGTCAGGTTCGCCATCGGCCGGCGTGTCTGCTGGCATCCGAAAACCTTCGCTGGCCCAGGCGCCAAAGTCTATGTTTTTGCAGCGCTGACTGCAAAATGGCCGATACGGATTGCTGGGCGCGTACACACTGTCGCCCTTGCACTCCGGACAAACCACTATCTTGTTCATCGCTTGATCTGAGGCCACGACGCCCGGCTCAGGCGCAAAGCGTCAGTTCAAAAGACGCGTCAGTGTTGGCTGCATGCAGACGGTCGTCGCTTTCATGGCGCATCAATCGCACTGACACAATTAGCCGGTTGCCACTTATCTCGGGGATCATGCCCAGCGCCGGGTCAATGCGAAGGCGCAGTAACTGAAAGGTACGGCCTTGCGGCAGGTTTTGCTGATACACGCCTTCAGGCGCGGTGACCATTTGTGCGGCGCCAGAATCACGCAGCAGTTGCAGTAGCAGACGGATGGACTCCGCAAGCGGCACCAGAGTGGCCGTCCAGCGCTGCAGGTCCTGCTGGCGAGCTTGCGCATCCAGGTGCTGCCACGCGTAGTAGGCGGGCAAGTCGAACTCGCAAGTGCCTCCGGGAATACCCACGCGGCTTCTGATGCTCATCAACCAGTCGTTCTCCAGCAACGAATGCCCCGCTTTGCCGGGCAAAGAATTAACATTTGAAAAGCAGGCTTCAAGCTGCCCCGTCACATTGTCGAGGACGCCCTCAGCAATTGCAGGGTTGCCACGGTAGCCATTCAAAATGTGTTTTTGCTTTTCCAGGTCTTTAAGCACATCAGTTTTCAAATCGGCCCGGGCAGCAACATCCATCACTTCAAAAATAGTGGTGATGGCGTAATGGTGGTCCGTCGGGTGTTCGCGCGCTACCAGTTCGCCCAAGCGGCGAAACAGGTGCTCCAGTCGCAAATAAGTACGTGTGCGTTCGTTAAAAGGGTATTCGTAAAGAATCACGGCGCAGTCTTTGTCAGCAGGTGGCGATAGTGAATACGAATCATAGCTTGATGCGCAACAGGATTTCACGGACTTGCCCGGCCAAGTCGTCAAGTGTTAACGCATTGTTATAAATCACCAGGTCAGCAGCTGCCAGGCGTTGAGTTCTGGTTGCTTGGCTGGCAATCACATTTTCAACCATGGCTTGCGTCCAGCCGCTACGTTGCATGACACGGCTAATTTGTGTGGCCACTTCGCAATCCACCACCAGCACTCTGTCCAGCTGCTTTCGCCAACGGCTGGACTCCACCAGCAATGGAATATCAAACACTAACAAAGCGCAACCCGCCTTACGGGCAGCTTCCGTTTGCCCTGCTGATTCGCGGCTGACCAACGGATGAATGATGGCTTCAAGTTGTTGCCTGGCGCTTGGGTCTGCAAATACGCGTTGACGCATGGCCTCACGGTTCATTGAACCGTCCGCATTGACGACGTCAGGCCCGAACTGTGCAATTATTGACTTGATGGCCGCGCCGCCTGATGCTGTTGTAGCACGCGATATGCCATCAGCATCAATTAATGTCGCGCCGTGCTCCACCAGCATTTTTGCAACCGTGCTTTTGCCACTGCCTATCCCGCCTGTCAAGCCAAGACGCAGCACCTAAAGCCCGATAAACCGGAGGATTGACTGCGGGCCAAACGCCATGGCGGTAAAACCAGCTCCGGCAAGAAACGGGCCGAATGGTATGTAACCACCTTCACGTAAACCGCTAGAAAATTTCATGCCAATGCCCACCACTGCACCAATCACCGAGGCCATCAAAATAATCGGCACCAGCGCCGACCAGCCAAACCAGGCACCGAGCGCTGCAAATAACTTGAAATCGCCATAACCCATGCCTTCTTTTCCGGTAACTAATTTAAACACCCAGTACACCGACCAGAGCGACAGGTAGCCTGCCACTGCACCCCACAGGGCATCGGGCAAACTGGCCTGCGGATTGAACTGCAAAGCTGCAAAAACAAGTCCGGCCCACATCAGTGGCAACGTGATGTCATCCGGCAGCAGGGTGGTGTCCCAGTCAATGACCGCCAAAGCAAGTAGCGCAGACGAAAATCCGCACCAGGCGAGAGTTGCAGGCGTATTGCCCCAGCGCCATAAGCAAAAAGCAAACAGCAAGCCAGTGCTGATTTCAACAACGGGATAGCGAATGCCAAAAGGTTTGCCACAAACCGAGCATTTGCCGCGCAAAAAAATATAGCTCAAGACGGGTAAGTTCTCGTACCAGGCAATTGTGTGACCGCAATTGGAGCAGCGCGAGCGCGGTGAAATGAGGCTGAGCTTTTCTGTTATTGGCTCACTGGCCTGGCCCATAAGCTCTGCGCACTCAGCCGCCCATTGCTGCTCCATCATTTTCGGCAGGCGGTAAATCACCACATTTAAAAAACTGCCAACCAGTAATCCCAAAAAACCAAACAACGCGACCCGCGCTTCTTGCGGCAAACCATCCAGCATCAAACGACTTGACCCAGCTTGAAAATCGGCAGGTACATGGCTACCACAATACCGCCAATCAAACCACCCAAAAACACAATAATGATCGGTTCCATGAGGCTGGACAAACCTGCCACCATTTCATCTACCTCAGCCTCATAAAAATCAGCCGCCTTGCCCAGCATGTGGTCAACTGAACCTGATTCCTCACCAATTGCACACATTTGCAGCACCATGGTCGGGAATAAATTGGCGTTGGTCATGGCCGCCGTCAGGCTGGTGCCGGTGGAGACTTCCTGCTGGATTTTTTCTGTCGCATCGGCGTACTTGGAATTGCCCGCTGCGCCTCCAACAGAATCCAGCGCTTCGACCAGCGGTACACCCGCGGCAAACATGGTGGCCAGGGTTCGCGTCCATCGGGCGATGCATGATTTTTCAATTAAAACGCCGAACACAGGGACTTTGAGCAAAGCCCTGTCCATAAAACGCTGCACTTTCACGTTGCGCTGCCAGGCTTGCATAAAAAAGTAAATGCTTCCGCCAACACCGCCAAAAATCAGCCACCAATAAGCCACGAAAATCTCGCTGACAGCCATAACAAATAAGGTCGGCGCGGGAAGGTCTGCACCAAACGACGAAAACACGCTCTTGAAAGCTGGAATCACAAAAATCATGATGACCGCTACCACTACAAAAGCGACTATGACCACGGCAGCCGGATACATCAAGGCAGATTTAATTTTGGATTTGATAGCCTCGGTTTTTTCCATGTAAACCGCGAGCCGGTCCAGCAGAGCCTCCAGAATACCTGCCGCCTCGCCTGCCTCGACCAGGTTGCAGTACAACGCACTAAAGTAAAGAGGATATTTGCGGAAAGCCGCACTCAAGGATGTTCCTGTTTCAACATCGGTGCGCACATCGTTTAGCAACTTGGTCACGCTGGCGTTGGGGTTGCCCCGGCCGACAATATCAAAGGATTGCAGCAGTGGTACGCCTGCCTTCATCATGGTGGCGAGCTGGCGGGTAAAAATGGCAATGTCCCTGGGTTTGATGGACTTGCCCGAGCGCATGCGACGTTTTTTGATTTTGACGGGCAACACACCCTGCCTGCGCAGTGCGGCTTTGACCTGGTTTTCACCAGCGGCGCGAATCTCACCCTTGACCTGTTTGCCGCCGCGGTCCTTGCCTTCCCACTCGAAGACAAACTCCTGAATACCTTTGGATGCAGTTGCCATAAAGCTTTCTCGTTTTTAGAGGTACCGCAAGTTATACACGCCGTCAGGCATTGGTGCAGCCCAAAACTTCTTCTAGAGAAGTCATGCCAAGTTTAACTTTATACAAGCCAGACTGGCGCAGACTATTAACACCCTCAAGTTGAGACTGCTCGGCAATTTCAAGTGCCGTACCGTCGCGCAGAATGATGCGCTGGATTTCTTCAGTGATCGGCATGACCTGATAAATACCGACACGCCCCTTGTAGCCGTTGTTGCACATGGAGCAACCGACCGGGCGATACGGTGTCCAGCTGCCGTCTACATCATCTTCCTTGAAACCTGCTTCAAGCAGCGTTTCGCGCGGAATATCTGCCACCGCTTTGCAGTTGGGGCACAAGCGCCTGGCAAGGCGCTGGGCGGTGATCAAAATCACGCTGGATGCAATATTGAAAGGCGCAATGCCCATGTTGCGCATCCGCGTAAGGGTGGTCGGCGCATCATTGGTATGCAAAGTTGACAGCACCAGGTGACCTGTTTGTGCAGCCTTTATCGAGATATCTGCCGTCTCCAGATCGCGAATTTCACCAACCATGATGATGTCAGGATCCTGTCGCAAAAAGGCCTTGAGCGCGACCGGAAAGGTCATGCCGGCCTTCTCGTTCATGCTGACCTGATTCACGCCCGGTAAAGTGATCTCTGCCGGGTCTTCTGCTGTGGCAATGTTGATGCCGGGCTTATTCAAAATATTTAGGCAGGTGTAGAGCGACACAGTTTTACCTGAGCCCGTCGGCCCAGTCACCAGCACCATGCCGTAAGGCCTGCCAATAGCAGTAAGCAAACGCTCCTTTTCAACTGGATCGTAGCCCAGCGCGTCAATGCCCAGCTTCGCGCTGCTCGGGTCCAGAATACGAATCACGATTTTTTCGCCAAACATGGTGGGCAGCGTGCTGACGCGAAAATCAATAACGCGATCGGGCCCGATTTTCAACTTCATCTTGCCGTCTTGCGGCACGCGTTTTTCAGATATATCGAGTTTTGAAATAACCTTGATCCGGGCGGCCAGCTTTTCCTTGATGGCCACCGGCGGTGAGGCAATTTCACGCAGTTCACCGTCTACCCTGAAGCGCACGCGGTAGTAGTGTTCAAAGGGTTCAAAGTGCAAGTCAGAAGCGCGCATGCTGAAGGCGTCGAGCAGCATTTTTTGCAAAAATTTGACAACTGGCGCGTCCTCAACCTCAGACACGGCAGCGTCTGGACTTTCACTTTGCATGTCAGCGCTGGACTCGTCAAACTCAAAGTCATCGCCAATAATGCTTTCCATAGCCTCGGCAGCCGTGGTGGTAGATGCTTCTACAAGTTTGGACAGCTTGTCATATTCAGCAATGACCCAGTCCACGCCCATTTGGGTGGAGAACTTGATTTTTTCAGCTGCTTCCTGGTCTGACGGATCGGCGGTGGCAACGATCAAACGATTATTTCGCTTGCTGAGTACAACAATTCGGTACGTCTGGCAAATTTTGGCGTCCAGCAGGCCTTTCGGCAGCCTCTGGGTATCAATGGCTTCCAGGTCCAGCAAGGGGGCGGCAAACGCTGTCGACATGGTGTGTGCCAGGTCAAAAGGCGACACCACGCCAGAGCCGGTTAGCTCGGCAATAAAACTGGTACGCCCGCTCTTGGCTTTGTTGAATATGTCTTCCGCCGCTTTTTGACCCAATTTACCTGCAATGACAAGTGCCCTGCCCAGTCCGGGCAATGCGACCGTTGCAGTTACTTTGGTCAATGTTTCAACAGCGGCCATGGTTAGTTCAATGTTTTGGTTTTTCGATCGTATTAACGGCGGTGGCGCCATTCATCAAGCGCGCCTTTCAAGCAACTGCGAAGCCAGTTGCCTCAAAGCATCAGCATAGGTATTTTGCGGCAGGTTTTGCAAAGCGTCTAGCGCACGTTGCGCCTCGGCGGCAGCGGCGGCGCGGGTTGCAGTTAGAGCACCAGTTTTTTGCACAATCTTGACGATTTGCTGCATTTGGTCGATGCCCCCTGTCACGATGGCCTGCTCAATGACAGTTCGTTCAGCGGGTGCAGCCCGCTGCATGGCGATGATGAGGGGCATGGTGGCTTTGCCCTCACGCAAATCATCACCCAGGTTTTTGCCCATTTCCTGAACATCGCCGTCATAGTCCAACACATCGTCGATCACCTGAAAAGCTGTGCCCAGCGCCTGGCCGTAGTCAGCGCAATTTTGTTCGATAGCAGGCGATGATTTGGCCAGCAATGCCGCCAGCCGGGCACTGGCTTCAAACAGTTTTGCCGTTTTGGAGCGAATCACCAGCAAATAACCATTTTCAGACAGGCTTGCATCATTCATGTTCATGAGCTGTTGCACCTCGCCCTCGGCAATCACATTGGTCGCCTCTGCCAAGGTCTGCATGATGCGCATGTCACCTGCGTCAACCATCATTTGAAACGCACGGGAATAAAGAAAATCGCCCACCAATACGCTGGCGGGGTTACCAAATGCCTCATTGGCAGTAGCTCTGCCCCTGCGCAGCGTAGACTCGTCAACAACATCATCGTGTAGCAAAGTTGCTGTATGAATGAACTCCACCACCGCCGCCATATTAAATCGCTGCTCACCGCTGTAACCCAGCGCGCCACACATCAGCAGCAACAAGGCTGGGCGCAGCCGCTTGCCGCCTGCCGCAATGATGTACCGGGACACCTGGCTGACCAACGGTACGTCAGATACCAGGCGGCGCTCTATCACCATATCCATTGCGTGCATGTCCTTGGCAATCAGGGCGAGCGCGGCAGCGGTGCTGGATGAATTGGCAGACAAAAGAGATAAGTCCCGGCGATGAAGTTGACCGATTATAAGAAGCCAAACGATGCCCGGTGCCTGTAATGTGGGGCGTATTTCGCTAACATGGCTATTTTCAGCCCTACATGCTAGAATCTTGGGCTCTGTAGAAATCCGTCTGCAGAACTCAATTTAAGAGGTCTTACATGTACGCGGTCATAAAAACCGGCGGCAAACAATACAAAGTTGCTGCTGGTGAAAAAATTAAAGTAGAACAGATTGCTGCGGACGTAGGCCAAGAGATCGTTATTGACCAGGTGTTGGCTGTCGGGAACGGCGCTGATATCAAAGTCGGAACGCCCTTGGTGCTAGGTGCCAGTGTTACTGCGGTAGTCATCTCTCATGGCAGAGGTGACAAAATTCGCATTTTTAAAATGCGCAGGCGCAAGCATTATCAAAAGCGCCAGGGTCATCGGCAGAACTACACAGAGCTGCAAATCGGCGCTATTGCCGGTTGATGTCGTAAACATCAGGAGTAACTGAAAAATGGCACAGAAAAAAGGCGGCGGCTCTACGCGAAACGGGCGTGATTCACAGCCCAAAATGCTTGGCGTCAAAAAATTTGGCGGCGAAGTCATCAATGCAGGCAGCATCATTGTCCGTCAGCGCGGTACACGCTTTCACCCCGGCACCAATGTTGGTATTGGCAAAGATCACACCCTGTTTGCATTGGTAGACGGTCAAGTCTCTTTTGCCATCAAGGGTGCGTTATCCAAGCAGACTGTCAGCGTAACGGCTGTTGCCACCCCGGCATAAGCTTGTCCCTTCGATATTTCCTTGCGACTCATCATCGCAACATTATTGAAGCCCCGAGTAGTCGGGGCTTTTTTGTTTGTAGACTACTTATTCTTGCGCAGCAACGCCGAGCCACACCATGAAATTCGTTGACGAAGCCTTTATTGACATTGCCGCTGGCGATGGCGGGGCGGGCTGCGTCTCGTTCAGTCATGAAAAGTACAAAGAATTTGGCGGTCCCAATGGCGGCGATGGCGGACGTGGTGGCCATGTCTATGCGGTGGCCGACATCAACCTGAACACGCTGGTTGACTTCCGGTTTTCACGCCGCCATGATGCCAAAAATGGTGGTCACGGCATGGGCTCAGACATGTTCGGCGCCAAGGGCGATGACGTGATTCTGAAGATGCCGGTCGGCAGCATTCTGAGTGATGCGGAAACAGGTGACGTGCTGTTTGAGCTGATGGAGCCCGGCGAGCAGATTTTGATCGCCAAGGGCGGCGATGGCGGTTTTGGCAATCTGCGTTTTAAAAGCTCAACGAATCGCGCGCCGCGCAGCAAAACGCCCGGTTGGCCGGGCGAGCGCAAAAGTTTAAAACTCGAACTTAAGGTTCTGGCTGACGTTGGCTTGCTGGGTATGCCCAATGCGGGCAAATCAACCTTTATCACCGCCGTGTCCAATGCCAGGCCGCGCATTGCCGACTATCCTTTCACTACCCTGCACCCGAATCTGGGTGTGGTGCGCGTTGCGCCCGAGCAAAGCTTTGTGGTGGCCGACTTGCCAGGATTGATTGAAGGCGCATCCGAAGGAGCAGGTTTGGGGCATTTGTTCTTGCGACACCTGGAACGCACCCGTTTGCTGCTGCACATTGTCGATTTGGCCCCGTTTGACGAAAGCGTGGACCCGGTGGCGCAGGCCAAGGCCATTGTGGGCGAGCTGAAAAAATACGATGACGCGCTGTATAAAAAACCGCGCTGGCTGGTACTGAATAAGCTGGACATGATTGACAACGACAAACGTGCCGAAATCGTCAAAGATTTCGTCAAGCGCTTCAAGTTTAAAGGCCCGGTGTTTGAGATTTCGGCCTTGACACGCGAAGGCTGCGAACATTTGATCAAAACGATTTACCAGCACGTCAAGAAAGTGCAAAAAAGCGAGCAGCCAGTGGAAGAAATTGATCCACGCTTTGTGGTGTTGCCGCCTGAATAAGCTGGCGACGCATTCAATTGCTATTACTTTGGTAGCTGCTTGCGCCCGTATTCATTGGTCAAGAGTTATAAAACAATCTTAAAAATGCAAGAAACTCCCGGTGCCAGCGTCCTTTTGAATGCCAAACGCATTGTGGTCAAGGTCGGCTCCAGTCTGGTCACCAATGAAGGGCGTGGGCTGGACTCTGAGGGCATTGGCCAGTGGTGCGAGCAGCTGGCGGCGCTGGCTAAAGGCGGGCGTGAGGTCATCATGGTCAGCAGCGGTGCGATTGCTGAAGGCATGAAGCGACTGGGCTGGGCAACACGGCCCAAAGCGATTCATGAGTTGCAAGCCGCCGCCGCTGTCGGGCAAATGGGGCTGGTGCAGATGTATGAAACCAAGCTGCGGGAAAACGGCATTGGCAGCGCTCAGGTGCTGCTGACCCATGCTGACCTGGCCGACCGCGAGCGCTACTTGAACGCACGCTCCACCTTGCTCACCCTACTGAGCTTGGGCATCGTGCCTGTGATCAATGAGAACGACACTGTCGTCAACGACGAAATCAAGTTTGGCGACAACGACACACTGGGCGCGCTGGTGGCCAATCTGGTCGAGGCCGATGCGCTGATTATTTTGACCGATCAAAAAGGTCTGTATACAGCTGACCCGCGCAAAGACCCAGGCGCCCTTTTTGTAAACATCGGCAAAGCCGGTGACGTGGCGCTGGAGGCGATGGCGGGTGGCGCAGGGTCCAGCATTGGCAGCGGTGGCATGTTCACCAAAATTTTGGCGGCCAAGCGGGCTGCTGGTTCCGGTGCATCGACTGTGATTGCGTGGGGGCGTGAGCCTTTAGTGCTGCTGCGGTTAACGCAGGGTGAAGCCATCGGCACACTGCTGGTGGCGCAAACCGCTAAAAATCAGGCCCGCAAACAATGGATGGCCGACCACCTGCAAATGCGGGGTTCGGTGACGGTGGACGCAGGTGCAGCAGCCAAGGTGCGTGACGAAGGCAAGAGTCTGCTGCCGATTGGCATGACTGTCGTGCAAGGCGAGTTTTCACGCGGTGATGTGATTGCCATCAAAAGCCCAGACGGCGTGGAAATTGCCCGGGGGCTGGCCAATTATTCAGGCACTGAGGCGCGGCTAATTTGCCGCAAGGCTTCTACCGAATTTGAAAAATTGCTGGGCTACACTGGCGAGCCGGAAATGGTTCACCGAACCAATCTTGTGTTAACCCGCTGAAAACACCGCTTTAATCGGCGCTTGGATTTTTCAACTTTCTCACCAGCTCGCGCACACTGCTGACGGGCGCTGCTTGCTGACATGCAGCAACTTTTGCAAAGCGCAAAGAGTGCCTTGGCAAGGAAATGTCATAAGCTGACTTCCATTCTGAATTGGCTACAGGCACCCAGGAACCGTCAGGTTTGGCGCGCGCGTAGGTCCTGACCTCACCCGTTGAGCATCGCAGGCCTTCATAAATCACGTTTTTTGCGCCAGCAGATGTTGTTGCCACCACCACGTATCGCACAATGCCGTCGCTGTTTGAAATACTGACCGAGGCCGGGTCAACGCCATACACCAGCGGTGATGAGCGCGTGACTTCAAACGTCAGCAATTTGCCCATGTCATAGGCGGGTGGCGGCGGAACGTCTGATTCTTTCCAGTCTGCGGGGTCAGTAAACATTTGTGCGTTGGCCAAATTGCCTGCCAGCAAACCCAACAGCAGCAACCTGCAAACTCTGACAAAAGCAAAATTCATCATCAGAACTCCAGATTCTTCATGGCAGGCGCACTGGTGCAGGGGTCTGGCTCAAAGGTGGCGCCGGGCGGCAGCTCAAACGCCGCGCCTGAGCGACTGTGAAAGTGCCCCGACCCAGCCGAATGGTCGTGCGGCGCTTGTTGCCGCAAGTCAGGTCTGTTGTCCATTCTTTCCACACGGTCACTTTTTCCTGACCTGAATTCCAGATATGGCACAAACCGGGCCAGCTCCAGCAAAGCCATTTCATATACGCCGCGTTTGAAATCAACAACCACATCAAGTGGCACCCAATAATCGTTCCAGCGCCAGGCATCAAACTCTGGGTGATCAGTGGCGCGCAAGTTCAAGTCCCAGTCGTGCCCAACCAGTTGCAGCAGAAACCAGATTTGTTTCTGGCCTTTGTAATGGCCGCGCGCATCGCGGCGAATGAATCTGTCAGGCACCTCATAGCGCAACCAGTCACGGGTTCGGGCCAGCACGCTAACGTGCTGCGGATGCAATCCGACCTCTTCATGCAATTCACGGAACATCGCCTGCTCGGGGTTTTCACCCCGGTCAATGCCGCCCTGTGGAAACTGCCACGAGTGGGTGCGGATACGCTTGCCCCAAAATACCTGACTTTTCTGGTTGAGCAAGATGATGCCGACGTTGGGCCTGAAGCCGTCCCGGTCGAGCATAATCAAACCTCAAATTTTTTAAACTGATTGCATTATGCACAGTGAAATCAGCAATGCCAAGCGCCAAGCGGCTGGACAGAACACCCAGCAAGCAAAACTATCCAGAAAACCATCCAGAAAAAAGCCCATGAAAGCCTCGCAGTTTTACATCTCCACCCTGAAAGAAGCACCCGCTGACGCAGAAATTGCCAGCCACCAACTCATGACGCGCGCCGGCATGATCAAAAAACTGGGTGCTGGCATTTACAGCTACATGCCGATGGGTCTGCGGGTGATTCGCAAGGTTGAAGCCATCGTGCGCGACGAGATGAACAAGGCTGGCGCAATTGAAATGACCATGCCCGTCATTCAGCCTGCCGAGCTGTGGCAAGAGACAAAGCGCTTTGACGAAATGGGCCCCGAGCTGCTGCGAATACAGGACCGCCATGGACGCGACTTTATTGTGCAGCCAACGAGTGAAGAAGTAGCCACTGACGTGATGCGCCAGGACATCAAGAGCTACAAGCAGTTGCCGAAAAATATCTACCAGATTCAAACCAAATTCAGGGATGAACGCCGCCCCCGTTTTGGCCTGATGCGCGGGCGCGAGTTCATCATGAAGGACGCCTACAGCTTTGACCGCGACGAGGCATCAGCCAAAGTCAGCTACCAGAACATGGCGGCGGCGTACCGAAAGATTTTTGACCGCTTTGGCCTGAGCTACCGCGCTGTGGCCGCCGACAGTGGCGC
>ENA-OFDP01000281-OFDP01000281.1-metagenomes-genome-assembly--contig:-NODE-281-length-23659-cov-4.941196_pt1 | contig 23659 bp, 20 predicted proteins | sample MGYA00153389_OFDP01 | MGnify analysis MGYA00153389 | reverse complement strand
CCGCACGCGCTCCGCATATCTCGCCATCGGCATGCTGCATGCCGCTCATGCCGGTCGGTGCAATGGCGACGGGCATAGATACGTTTTGACCAATCATTTGGGTGGCGGTGCTGCGTCCTTCCATGTTGACAGCGACACGCTGGCGAAATTTGATTTTTTGAAAATCTGCCTCATTAGCGCGGTAGGTGCCCTCAGTCCACGAGCCGGAATCGGCGTAGTCGTAAAACATGCGTGGCACGCGTTTTTTGTGCAAGATACGCAGGTCTTCGATGTTGGTAATGATGGTCATGATGTTGTCTTCGTTTGATGTATTTAATACTGCATCGTAGCGGCGTGCGGCGTGCTGCGTTGTGAAAAGCGTTAGCTGGGCGTTGAAATTATTTTGATGTCCCCGCCGATGCGGTTTTGAGGCCTGCGCCGCGCACCTCAACTCTCACCTCGTCCAGCACTTGCCCGCTGCTGCTCACCAGTTGCACGACATGGCGCCCCGGCCACGGCAGCCACTGCGCCTGCGCGCCGCGTGCAAAGGGTTTGCCATCAATGTGCCAGCGCAGGTTTTGCCCCTCGGCCTTGAAGCTGACGCGCTGGCGATTGGGTGGAATGTCGGGGTCTAGCGCGATGATGCTGCCAGAGGCAGGTGAGGTAATTTTAGCTTTAATCTCAGTCTCAATTGTGCTTTTTTGGGTATCTTTTGAGCCTGTAGCCCCATCAATACGGGTGTAAGTAGCTCCTGAATTAATAGCAAATAAATTCTGCTCTGTACTTTTGATAAACCACTCGTTACGGGCGGACTCCAGTCCATCAAACGCCACACGGACTTGCACCAGCCCTGCAGGCGGCGTGGGTGCGCGGCTTGGCTCGGTTCGGTGCAGATGGTTCATCACGGCTGCCCATATCGGCGCTGCGCCGCTGGTGCCGCTTACGTCCCACATGGGTGCGCCGCTGGCGTTGCCCACCCAAACGCCAACCGTGTAGCGCTGCGAATAACCCAGCGCCCAGTTGTCCCGCATGTCTTTGCTGGTGCCGGTTTTAACGGCTGTCCAGAAGCGTGTGGCCAGGACGCTGTCAGTGCCGAAGGTGCGGGCGCGTGCCATGGGGTCGGCCAGGATGTCGGTCACGATGAAGGCAGCTCGCGGGTCGATGGCGGTTTTTAGCTCGGGTTTGGTGTGTAAAGCCAGAGTTACAGCGCTAACCCGCCCGCCGTTGGCCAGCGTGCGGTAGGCATTTGTCAAGTTCAGCAGCGATGTCTCACTGCTGCCCAGCGCCAGGCTGTAGCCGTAATAGTCACCACTTTCCTTTAAAGGCAAGCCTGCCGAGCGCAGCTGCCTGGCAAACGCCTCGGGCGACACCATTACCAGTGTGCGCTCCGCAGGCACATTGAGCGATGCGCCCAGCGCGGTGCGCGTACTGACCATGCCTTTAAACTGGCGGTCGTAGTTTTGCGGAATATACAGGCCGCTGGCGGTGGGGATTTGGGTGGACGAGTCTTCAAGCAGTGAAGCGGCAGTGATGCGATTTTCAGCAATCGCCTGGGCATATAGAAATGGCTTGAGGGTAGAGCTCGGCTGGCGCAGCGCAGTGACCGCATCCACGTCAGCTGCCTGGCTGAGTTCGTTCGACGAGCCGACCCAAGCGAGCACTTCGCCTGTGCCGTTGTCCAGGACCAGCACTGCGGCGTCTTCAACATGGCGGCCGCGTAGTTCGCGCAGGTGTTGCTGCACGGTTTTCGCGGCAAAGCGCTGCAGAGGTGCGCGCAGGGTAGATTGAATCGATTGCCCCTTCGTTTGCGCAACCAGTCGCCGCGCCAAATGCGGAGCTACGCCCTCCCTGGTATCAAACGCCTTGCGCTGCAAAGCACCCGTGGTGAACAAATCAAGGCTGTCGCAATCGGGCTTGGTTTGCATCAATTTCAATACGCCGCAAGCTCGTTGAGCAACTTGCGCCGCTTTTGCATTCGGCCCCCGCACCAGCGCCGCTGTCACGGCCGCTTCACGCTCATCCAGCCCATGCGCGGCCTTGCCAAATAGCGTTCGGCTCAGTGCGTCAATGCCGACAATTTCGCCACGAAAAGGTACCAGATTCAAATATGCTTCCAGAATCTGGTCTTTACGCCAGCGCGCCTCCAGCCCTTGAGTTGACAAGGTTTGTCCGATTTTTTGTCCCATGCTACGGCCACCAGCGCCCGCGCGTAAATCATCGTCCAGCAGCCCGGCCAGTTGCATGCTCAGGGTCGATGCGCCGCGCGTTTTGGTGTTCCACAAATTGGCCCAGGCGGCAGATGACACTGCCCGCCAGTCAACGCCGCTGTGTTCATAAAAGCGCTTGTCTTCGCTTAATATCAGCGCCGTGCGGAGCGCTGGCGAGACGTCAGCCAAAACCACCCATTGCCCACGCCGCACGGTGCTATCAGTGCGCAGTCGTTGGATGACTTCACCATCCCTTGAGAAAATCAGCGTGTCAGACGGCTTGAAACCCTGTTTTACAGCATCAAAAGAGGCTGTAGCCCAAGAAATACGGGCGCAAAGAGCTACTATAAACAGAGTAAACAGGGTGCGTTTGTACATTACGCAACCAGCTCAACACCTGTCATGCGGGCTGCTTTGGCATCGAAGGTCAACATCGTGTCACAGCCGAGTTGCTGGTAATGAGCGAGGAACAGGCACTCGCTGAAATCTGCGGTGCTTTTCTCGTAGGTGCGTAGCGCCTGTTCCAGTACGGCTTCATTGTTAATCTCAATGTCCCGGGCCTCAAGCAATTGCCGGGCTAAACCCAAAAACTCCAACTTCGTTTTTTTCGCGCTGCTGCGCAGCACCCATTCGACCTCCTGAATCACTTCAAGAGTCAATATGACTTCTGTGCCACGCGTTTGTGCAGTTTTTAAAAACTTGACCGCACTTTGCGTTTGGGCATGATCATCAGCCAGCAGCAATCGCACCACAACATTTGTGTCCAAGCCAATCATTTCTTTGTCCAGAAGTTTGACTAGCGACCAAAGCGCATTTTTTCGACGGGAATAACGGGGCCGTTGTACTTCGCAGCGCCGACCAGGTCAAGCATGCTTTTGTTTTTTACCCGCATGATCACTGTTCCGTCGTGTAGCAAAGTGAAATTCAGCCGATCTTTAGGTTTCAGACCCAAGCTGTCCCGAATCTCTTTGGGGATGGTGGTTTGACCTTTGGACGTTAATGTGGCATTTGCCATACATTCCTTTCAAAATTAGATATTGTAAGGATTTTATCTTTGTTGCGGATTTTGCGGTAATGCAATGGGGAGTGAAAACGTTCGCGAGCCTCAGATAAAAATCCACGCTGTAACGCAAACACTGAGTGCACCTAATATAAGAAATGCAGATGTCTTGACATCAGGCGCGCGAGGTGTTTTCCGCTTCCTGTCAAACAGATAAGCCATCAGTGCCTCAAATAAACCGGCGAGGCCAACTAGCAATATGAAACTAGCGCCGACGAGCACCACAAAAGCAATTTCATTAAAATTCATTAATTACTTTCTTGCAACTGACTCACTTCACCGCCTCTACCTTCACTCGAGCATTCGGCGCTTCGCCAAACATCTCCGGCGCGTACATCGCCTCCACCCGACTCGGCGGCAGGGCAAAGTCGCCGACGTTGTTCAGGCGTACGGTGTATTGCATCTTGACCACCCCTTTAGGCAAATACTCGTAGTAGCTGCGAAAGGCTTCAAAGCTGCGTTCTTCGAAAGCTGGCCATCCCGAGCCGGATTTTTTCTCGCCCTTGGTAGCGATTTCTGAATCTCTGCCCAGACCGCTGCCCAGAATCGTTGCGCCACCGGGCACGGGGTCGGTAATGGCTACCCAGGTCATGTCGCTCGACGCATTCACTTCAAGGGTGATGCGCACCACGTCGCCGCGTGTGTAGATGCCCTTGGACGCTTGCTCAATCGGCGTGATGGTTTTTTTGATTTGGTAACCCGCATTGAACGGCTCTTTGAGCTGCACCGCCGCCAGAGATTGCAGCGTCAGCCACGGTTTACCAGCCCCGGTGTGGGTGATGCTCAAGCTCTCTTTGCCGGCTGAACCGGCTTTGGTCCACGGCAAAAACATGCTGTTGTTGGTCAGATTGCCGGGCGATGCCGGCGCGCCGAACATCGTGGTCTGGTTAGGTGCGCCGCCCGCATCAGTGGTTTTGACCCGGCCCAGTTTTGCCCAGTCAACGTTTGCGGCGGCGGCAGCCAGCGCAGCTTTGGTCACGCCGGTAACGGGCGTGGCTTCAAACCTGGCTGAGAACTTGTCCAATGCCAAACCGCCCCACAAATTGGCCGTGGTGGTGTGCCAGGCACCTTTTTGCTGTCGCGCAATAAATCCATTGGCAATGCGGCCCATGTCGTCCTTCCATGCCGGGTCTTCCATCACGGCCAGCATCAATCTGGCAGTGTTGACATCGCCATTGACCATCAGCCACCACCAGTAGTCGTCTTTTTCGGTGCTGAAAATAACCTTGGTGCCTTGGTACGAAAGACGTGACTTCAAAATCTGATTCGCCTCGGCTATTTTTTCATCGCGCTTGGGTACATCCGCTACGCGCTTCAAAATACTCAGCCAGTCAATCACCGCGCTGGTTGGCCACTGGTTGGGCGCAATCGTGATGCTGCCCAGCATGCGGCCTTGCGCTTTACCGTAGCGCGACAGCGCTTCAAGCGCAGCGAGTTTGCGCACGTCCAGGTCTTTGCGGGGGCTCCAGAATTCGCGCTGAATTTTTCCTTCAACAAACGCGATCAAACCGCGCTCCATCGGCGCGCGCACATCGTCCGGCAAAGCGAATGCCGGGTTGATGCTGGCCGCTTCATGCGTAGCTGCCAGCAGGTACGCCGTCAGCGCGTCACTGCCGCGCGCGGCTTCGCCATCACGCGGCGGAAAGTAATTGGCCAGACCATCGGTGTCGAGGTAACCGGGGATTTGCCCGACCACCGACTGCCATAGTGCGCCATTGCGCAGGCCCACTGCCTTGCTGGTTTTTTGTTCCAGACAAATGAAGGGGTAGAGCGCAAACCAGTCACGCACGCCGTCCATGCCTTCGGCCAGATTAGGCTGCAACGACATCTTCAAACCGCCTCTTAAAACTCCATTCGCGGGAAGCGCATCAGCGGGCGGGTTCACGTCAAGATTAAATGTGCCATCGATCTGAACCAGCGTCGCTTGTTGCACAGTAAGCGGCACAGCAGGGACGATGCGCTGGCGGGCTTTCAGGCCATCGCGCGCGCCAGTGATCGTGTCTTTCGCTTCAATCTCCCACAAGATTGCTTCCTGGCGCGTGAACGCAAGCTGCGCGGGGGCAGTCACCATCCACGCGACTTCGCGCGCTTCCCCTGCTGGAATGTCGATGGTCTGCGGCTTCAGTTCGAGCAGCGTCGCCCGGGGCGCAACTTCCACTTTCATCGCCGCTTTGGTCGTGTTGCGCAGCGTTATTTGTGCGCGAAACTGGTCGTCTTCACGCACCAGTGGCGGCAAGCCGCTGATGATTTGCAAATCTTGTGTGGTCTTGATGGACGTTTGCCCGGTACCGAACAAACCGGTTGCGGCATCTGCCACCGCGACGATTTTGAAAGTCGTCAGCGCGTCATTCAGCGGCACAGTCACCACGGCTTGGCCCTGCGCATCCAGCTGCACACGCGGGTTCCACAGCAGCAGCGTGTCAAGCAACTCGCGCGTGCCGCTGCGCCCGCCACCACCGCCCGGCGCCACAGCCTTGCGGCCATAGTGCCTGCGGCCAATGATTTCCATTTGCGCTGTGGAGGTTTCAACGCCCCAGCTGCGGCGCTGCAGCATCGCGTCCAGCAAGCCCCAAGAGCTATTGGGCATCAGTTCCAGCAGCGCCTGATCAACCGCCGCCAGTGCGACTTCAGCGTTCGCAGCAGGTTGGCCGTTAGGCAGCTTGACGGCAATCGTGACTTTGGCTTGGCTGCGCACCGCGTAGCTTTCCTTGTCGGCCTTCACGCTCACATCGAGCTGATGCGTCTTGGTACCCACGCGGATTTCAGCCAGCCCCAGCCTGAAGGCTGGCTTGCTCAAATCAACCAGCGCAGTCGGCGCCACATACTCACGGCCTTCGTACCAAAACGATGTCCACCATTCTTTGGGCGCTTTAAAACCCCAGGTAAAAAAGCTGTACCAGGGCACTTCACGCAGGCGGCCACGTAGCGCCAGCACACTCACGTACACATTGGGCCCCCAGCCTTCTTTAATTTTCAGGCTGATGGTCGGGTCTTGCCCATTGAGCTGAACGACTTGCGTGTCAATGATGCCTTCACGTTCTACAGCCACCAGCGCTGTCGCAAACCTGAAGGGCATGCGCACCTGAAACTTGGCCACTTCACCCGGCTGATAACTTTTCTTTTCTGGCAGCACGTCCATGCGGTCATGATTTTCGCCGCCAAACCACAGCTCGCCCTGCTTGGTCACGTATACCGAGCTGGCCGCCTGAATGGTGTTGCCTTCCCTGTCTTTGGCGGTCACGATCAGTTCAACCTCACCGGCCTCACCCAATTTGGTTTCGCACAACAGCAGTCCGCGCGAATCGCTTTTGCCGCTGCACACACTGCCCAGATCCTTGGTTTCTGTTTTGTTGTCGTAGGTGTAAAAGCCGCCCACCATGCGCTTGCGGCTGGTGGTGACGATGCGGGCCACGGCTTTGACTTCAAGCGATACATCGGCTGACGCCTTGCCCGTCAGGTCAAGCGCCAGTGCTTGAAATTTTATTTTTTGCGAGTTTGAGACCCAGCCTTCGGTCTTGATGCCCGCCACCACACCCGCAGGCCACAGCGTGCTGACGCTGCGAATGGTTTGTACCTCGCCGTTGGGGTCGGCGTAGGTGGCTTCCAGCAACAGCTCTTGCGGCTGCCTGGCGGTGGGCACGTCAGCGATGGTGACTTTGCCTGCACCATTTTTATCGAGCGTGAGCGGCAGCTTGTCTGCAATCACACGCTGGTCTTGCGAGGCTGTGACTTCTTCCTCGCCCTGGTTGTTATTGGCCTGTTTGCCGCGCGGTGGATTGAAGCTGAAGTCGTCGTAGTCGCTGTAGCTCAAGTATTTGCTGCGCACCAAGGCTGACACGCGCACTGGTAAATTGACTGCGCCGCCGCCTGCGACATAGTTGATCTGTACGTCGGTGGGCACAGTCTTCACATTGACCAATGCTTTTTTCTCGGTAGGCGTGACCCTGCCCTCAAGCACCGGCAGACGGAACTCTTCAACCCTGAACTGGCCACTGGTAAAGCTGCGGTTTTTGTCTGGGTCTTGCGCCCGCAACTCAACCGAGTACATGCCCAGCTTGGCCGCTGGCGGTATGGCAAATGTGTTCTCTGCGCTTTGCCCGCCGGTAGCTGTCTTTCGCCAGACGATGGGCTGGGTGTACTGCTGGCCGCTGCCGATGTGGGTCACAGCCAGTGTTGCAGGCTGCGCTGCTGTCAGGCCGAAGCCCTGTGAGTTTTCCGTCCGCAAAATGTGCTTCATCGACACGGTTTCTCCAGCACGAAGCAACGTGCGGTCAAAAATCGTGTGGGCGCGTTCGTCAGGCCGCACCTCACGGCTGGTGGGCACGTTAAAGCGCCAAGGCTCAATGCCCTTGTGCCAGTCGCTCCAGGTAAAGGCCAAATCATCTGCCGAGCGGGCGCTGACAAAATAGGCATTCCCTCTGTCTCCACAGCGCCCCGGGTCAGGCGACAAGCCTGTGAAGTTGGCAATGCCCTGCGCGTTGGTGGCAGCTTTGGCAAGCTGCTTGCCATTGCAGTCCGACACCGCCACCTGGGCGTTGGCGACAGGCGTGCCTTTGTCAAGTGTGGTCACCCAGGCCATCGCGTTTTCACGACCCAGTTTGAAATGCACCGCCAGGTTAGTGACCAGAGCAGACGTTCGTACGTACATGGTTCGGCTTGTGCCATGTCGCTCGTCGAGCAAGGACGTGCCGAGCTTTTGTGAGGTAATTTCAACGACGTGAAAGCCAGGCGTCAATGGGATGCCAATGACTTCAAAGGGGCGTGGGTCAGAACTGACTGGCTTTGGCAAGTCCAATGTTTTCACACCGGGTTGACCTTGTAACAGCGACACCATGCGGGACTGCACATAATCCTTGTCGCGCTTTTCGAGTGCTTTGGGCAGCGCGCCTTTAACGTCGGCACTGGCCATGCTGCGGGATACTTGATAGTCGTCGTAGCGCTGTACTTTGCGAAACCAGGCAATGATGTCCTGATCAGTTTTAGGCTGCAAGTCACTGACTTTTCCGGGCGCTAAGCCTTTGACTTGAAGAGCAGCCTCAACATTGCGCAGCGTCACGGGCAGTAGCGCCATGTCACCTGGTTTGCTGCCCGGCTCGGCATAACGCTCCACAATGCCAAATGGCGCTGCGGCAAACTTGGCCAATGGCGGCATCGCGCCTGTGGCTACTTTTAACGGGAAGCTGTCAGCATTGCGCAGCGTGCGGCCTGATGCGTCCTTGAAGTCTTTTGGCAGCTCAAGGATGTAAGGCGTTGATTCATTGAACAATGGCTTGAACGTGATGTTGCTCACCACGTCAGCCGCATCACCTTCGCCTTCAAATGTTGGCCTCAAGGCGTCTTTGCCGCCCGTCAACCGAATCGCCTCGGCCAGTTTGCGCGGCACGGGCGCATTAAAGTTCAGGCTCATGGGACGTATCGGCAGGCAAGCCGACTGGGCGTTTTCGCGCTCGCAGTTAAAGCTGGCTGAAAACGGCTCGCGTACCTGGTAGTTGTAGCGTTTTTCAACGCTGTTTGGCACACCGCTGGGCGTGCTGACACCTTTGCCATAGACAAGTTGTATCTTGCTGGCGGGGGTCAAGCGGCGGTTGCAAGCGAGGGTGACAAACTTCAAAGGCTCCGCGATCGCCGCTTTCTCCAAGCCTTGCGACTTCAAAAGCGCATCACGTTCTTTGCCTTCAATCAGTTTGACGGGTACGGGCTCACCCAAACCTTCAACACTGCACCACATGTTGTCTTGAATGCTCTTGAGTGTGGCCGCGCCATTGAGCTGCAACAAAAAATACTGTTCTTCGTCAATCTTCTCGTACGAACCTGGCCGCAAGTTCTGGATGAACGGCCCGCCACTATTAAATTTATAGCTGCTTGCGCCCGTTAACAGGGTGCCAGAGCCCGATTTAAACCCTGTACGCACCTGCAAAATGCAACTGACACCTGGCGGCAAATCGTTTTCAAACTCAAACGCCCATTCGCGGTCACTGATCCAGCGGCCACTGCCTTTGGTGGCTTGGGCATCGCTACAGCTCAAGCCAAGCGGCGCAGGCGCTTTCGGGTCACCAAAATTAACCGCAGATGTGTCAAACTTGGCCACCACCTGGCGTACTCGCGCCACCTCTCCCTGCGGCATCAAGCTGGTGATTTGTAGGGCGTGTGCTTGGGTTGCCAGCAGCCCAAGCAGGACAGCAGTCGCGTAGCTGCGGATGATCATGTTTTGTATCCCTCCAGATGGAGTAGACAGCATATCGGCAAACGATGAACTAAGGCTGATGTTTTGTTACAGAAACACTTTTTGATGTTAACATGTTAATACCTACATTTAAAGGTCTTGCCATGCCACTTGTCTCCGTCAAAATTACTGAAAGTACCCGGCAGCAGGTTGCCAATCTGGCTGCTGCACACCACACAACGGCTCACGCAGTAATGGTGCGAGCCATTGAGTCTGCGGTTGAGCGTCTTGAGTCCTACGACGCATTTGTGAGCGACGCATTGGCTGCGCGTGAAGCAGTTTATGAAACGGGCAAGGTGTATGACGGTGCTGAGTTTGCAGCCTATCTGCGTGCAAAAGTTCGGGGTGACAAGGCCGTCAAGCCACGCATGAAATCACTCAATAGTTATCTGAAAGCAGCCGCATGACCCGTTGGGTGCTGGGTGCAGATGCTGCGCTCGATCTGACACGATTAACAGAATTCCTCATTGAGCAGCTGCCTGCTGAGGCTGAAAAAACTGTTGATATTGTTTTGAATGCGCTGGAGATTCTGGCACGTCACCCCCAAATCGGTCGCCCCGTTAAAGCCGGGTTGCGTGAGCTGGTGATTTCACGCGGTACGTCTGGCTATCTGGCCTTGTACCAGTACGATGAGGCGCAAGATTTAGCCTTGGTATTGCGTGTTAGACATCAGCGCGAGAGCGGCTATCCGCAGGTCTAGGCGGGCAGAAAAGTGGTTTGTGCAACCTATCTTTTTGCAGTTCATCGATAACTTTACGAAACACGACATGCAGGGAGGAGAGCATCATTGCCTTTCTCTAGCTCAGCAAGCCAGTCGTCAGCATCAGCTTGTGTGACATGCCGCCCAGTGGTCTGGTATTCGTCAAATGCGCGCAAGCCGTCTCTGCGAAAGCACTGAAACTTGTTGTCTCGCTCGATCTTATTGCGCGTGGGGTGGAGTCGAAACTGGTGCTCAAGCATTTTCGGACGATCAGCTTTTTAGCTTGTATTGTTCAGAGGTCACTGTGGTCACGCTATTTTGTTTCTTTTTTCGTTGGCTTTTTGAGCAGCGTAGCGTCTTTGTTTGGCGGTCGAATTTCTAGCAGTGGCTCTGCTGTACAGTTATACGCCAGCAGGTTGCACAGCCAAGTGGACTTGAAATCAACCCAGGCTTTCGGGGTGCATTGCGGGATTGATGCAGTCGCAATGATGACTCCAATAAAGGTGATCCAAAAAGATCGTTTTGCTGTACTTGACGCATTTGCCTCAGCCCTTTCGATATGCGCGAGCTCAGCCACAATTTTCAATTGTTCTGTCACTTCCGCATACTGTGTGCTGATGCGTTGCCTTCTTTGTATGCTTTGGTAGAAATCTATCAATTCAATCGTTGATGCGCGGACGGGTTCTATAAAGTAATACGAAGCCAAAAATGCGGACCAACGTCGAATCTGTTGCTCGGCTTGGCCGCCTGCTTTATCGCCTACAGCTGCTAGCGAATCAATTGCATCGTTAAGTACAGCTTGATAAGCACAGGATAGAGCCAGTACAGACATCAAGTTGTAGCATCGCGCTTCGGAATCATTGCTGGTGTCGATCAGCGCAGCACCTTTTGCATCAGAAGCAAAGTTCGACTGATTGATGTGGATAAAACTTTCTCCACGCAAGGAATTTGATCCACGAAGAAATTGTGAAGCAATTGGGATCTGCTCGTCAAAATTACCTCGTAGCCAAATCAACTTTGATTTGATAGGAGGCTTATCAAACTCGCCAGCTCGGCCAATCGCTTTTCCAATCGCTGTATAAACAGCATGCCAGTCATCTCTTGATTCGCTTGTACCGTCCTCTTCTTTGCGAGGCGCACTCCTGAATTTTTCAAGATATTCAATTGCTACGCCTTCCTTCTTGAAAGTGCAAGCAACATGACGAGTCTGCAATTCAGTGAAAAACTGAAATATTAATATTGACCATCCATCGACATCAGGAGCTGACCAAATTTTCAGCGACTGATTTATCGGCTTTCTATAAAACTTGTCGGTGTCAACGGTGACTTCTCTGAAGTTTTTCTTATTTGAAAAATCACCTGACTTGAGCGTTATCAAATATGAACAAAACATTTTCTCCCCTTATTGATTGCATCAACTAGCCATGGCTTCAGATAATTATTAAATTACCCCAGCCGCAACCGATGCCGTTCAATCTGCGCCCGCACCTGCACAGGCGCTGTGCCGCCCAGCGTGTTGCGTGCGTTCAATGAGCCCCGCAAACTCAAGCATTCGTACACGTCTTTTTCAATTTTCGGATTAAAGCTCTTCAGCACTTCCAGCGGCAACTCAGACAGGTCGACGTTGTGCGACATGGCGGCTTTCACGGCATGGGCCACCGCTTCATGCGCGTCCCTGAACGGCAGCCCCTTTTTTACCATGTAGTCGGCCAGGTCAGTTGCGGTGGCGTAGCCGCGCAGGGTGGCTTGCTCCATTGCTTCGGGTTTGACAGTGATGCCGGCCACCATTTCAGCAAAAATACGCAGCGTGTCTTTGAGCGTATCGACGGTGTCAAACAATGGCTCTTTGTCTTCCTGATTGTCTTTGTTGTAGGCCAGCGGCTGGCCTTTCATCAGGGTGATCAAACCCATCAAATGGCCGACAACACGGCCAGTTTTGCCGCGCGCCAACTCGGGTACGTCGGGGTTTTTCTTTTGCGGCATGATGGACGAGCCGGTGGTGAAGCGATCAGGAATATGAATGAAACCAAAGTTCTGGCTCATCCACAAAATCAGTTCCTCGCTCATGCGGCTGATGTGCACCATGGCAATCGATGCAGCGGCGGTGAATTCAATCGCAAAGTCACGGTCGCTCACCGCGTCGAGCGAGTTTTGGCACACGCAAGGTTGGCCATTTTCATCGACCATGCTCAGTGATTTGGCAACGCGTTCCCGGTCCAGTGGATAGCTGGTACCCGCCAAAGCGGCAGAGCCCAGCGGCAAAAAATTAACGCGTTTGCGCACATCAGCCATGCGCGCTGCGTCGCGTGCAAACATTTCTACATAGGCCATCATGTGGTGGCCAAAGCTGACGGGTTGCGCCACTTGCAGGTGGGTAAAGCCGGGCAAAATCACATCGATATTGTTGTCTGCAATATCCATCAGTGCTTTTTGCAAGTCACACAATAACCCGTTAATCAAATCAATTTCACCGCGCAGCCACAGCCGGACATCGGTAGCAACTTGATCATTGCGACTGCGGCCCGTGTGCAGGCGCTTGCCTGCATCGCCTGCCAGCGCTGTCAGGCGAGCTTCAATGTTCAGGTGCACGTCTTCCAGATCGAGCTTCCATTCAAACGCACCCGATTCAATCTCCGCCGTGATTGTTGCCATGCCTTCTTTGATGGACGCATGGTCAGCCGCGTTGATGATGCCCTGCGCAGCCAGCATGTCAGCATGCGCCAACGAACCCTGAATGTCGGCTTGCCACAAGCGCTTGTCAAAGAAAACGCTGGACGTGTAGCGCTTGACCAAGTCACTCATGGGCTCCGAGAACAGAGCAGACCAGGCTTGGGATTTTTTGTCGAATTGGTTCACTTTTAACTTTCAGGGTGCATTTTGCTTGTTTGTACGCTCTGGCAATGCAATACTCATGCGGTTGATCACACGGGATTGATTTTATCTGCCCAGCTCTTGCCACTCATGAAGACACGCCACTCAGCTTTTGCTGAATCCACCCTACAGGGCAGCTTGACGCCGCTTGAAGACGGTTTGGTCACGTCTCAAAATGTGCCAACTCGCCCGAATATGTTTGACGCCTGTCATGTGGGCGTGGTGCTCCGGGCGGTGCTGTTTGTTGAAGGCGTGGTGGGTGTCGGTGCCATGTTTGTTGCCAGCCAGCCACTCGACTGGCTGCTCCGCTTTTCATTATTGACGGGCGGCGTCTTGCCCGCCACACTGGCTTGGCTGATTGCAGCGTGTGCTTTAAAAACCCGTCTGGCACGGCTCAAACCTTCTGGCCAATGGCTGGCGGGCATCAGCTTGGGCGGAGTAGCTGGTCTGTACGGTTGCGGCCTGCTGGGCTTTATGGGCTTGCTCCAGCCTGCGCCGTGGTTGGCCAGCGCTGCTGCGGGCGCACTGCTATCCGGCATGTTGTTGGCGGGGCTTTACTGGCGTACCAGAGCGCGCACACCTGCCGCCACAGCAGCGCGGCTGGCTGAGCTGCAATCACGCATCCGTCCACACTTTTTATTCAACACGCTGAACAGCGCCATCGCCCTGGTACGCGCCGAGCCGTTAAAGGCCGAGGCAGTGCTGGAAGATTTAAGCGAGCTGTTTCGCAGTGCGCTGGCTGACCCGGCAGAATCCGTCACGCTGGGCCAGGAAATCACGCTGGCCCAACGCTACCTGGCGATTGAAGCCATCCGCTTTGGCGAGCGTCTGCAAATCAGCTGGAATCTGGATCCCCATGCCATGCAAGCCCGGCTGCCGCCGCTGCTCTTGCAGCCATTGGTTGAAAACGCCATCAAACACGGCGTAGAGCCCAGCGCAACAGGTGCGCAGGTCAAAATTTCAACAGAACTACGGGGCAGTGTGGTGGTGGTCAAGGTCAGCAACACCACACCTGCTGGTGTGGGCGAGCGCGGCAACGGGCTGGCGTTGGCCAATGTGCGCGAACGTTTGCTGTTGCTGCATGATGTGCAGGCGCGTTTCCAAACGGTCTACAAAGACGGCGTTTTTCAAGTACGGCTGGAGCTACCTGCATGAATTTAAAAGTGTTGCTGGTTGACGATGAAGTGCTGGCCAGGCAGCGCCTGCGCACGCTGCTGGCTGACTGCACCGAGCCTGGTGCCGACGTGCTGGCAGAGGCTGCCAACGGCCCGCAGGCTATCGTGGCGCTCAGGCAGGGCGTTTTTGACTTGGTGCTGCTGGACGTGCGCATGCCCGGCATGGACGGCGTGCAACTTGCGCAAACCATTGCCAGCTTGCCTCAACCACCGGCAGTGGTGTTTGTGACGGCGCACGCCGAGCATGCCGTGCAAGCCTTTGATGTGGCTGCAGTGGACTACCTGACAAAACCTGTGCGGCTCGAGCGCCTGCAACAAGCGCTACAAAAAGTAGAGCGTCTTGTGCAATCAAAAAAAGCACAAACAGCCAATTTCGCAGGTGACATGCTGATCATTCAAGACCGTGGCCGGACTGAAAGAGTGCCTTTGGGCGAAGTGCTTTACCTGAAGGCCGAGTTGAAATACATCACCGTCCGCACGGCTGCCCGCAGCTATATTCTGGATGGCGCCTTGAACGAGCTGGAAGAAAAATACGCCACGCAGTTCATGCGCATTCACCGTAACGCGCTGATTGCCCGGCGGGCGGTGCGCGCACTTGAAAAGCATTACGACGCGGAAGAAGGCGAGGGCTGGGCGGTACGGCTCAATGGCATTCCTGAACTGCTGGCGGTGTCCAGGCGCCAACTCAGTGCGGTGCGTGACGCGATTGCGCATTGAACGAACAAGACTTGCCAGAGCGGCGGTGATTTTGTCCTACAGGTTTTGAGCTTTCACGATGCTCCAATAATGATTTCGTTTACGTTTGAATAACCTTCATCAGGAAATGCATGAACACTGAGCCTGCCGCTGACCAGCCGATCGCTGAAATTCAACCTGCCAATCTGCCTCCAGCTGCTGCATCGGTCGCCGTACAGGCAACGCATTTGCAAATGCCTGTCAGCATTCGCAGCCTGTCGCTGGCCCTCATTGCTCTGCTGGCTGGCTTGTTTGTGTTGCATTGGGCGAAAGCGGTATTTATTCCTTTCATGCTGGGGCTGGTTTTTAGTTATGCGTTGTCGCCTATCGTCAACTGGATGGAGTCCCGCCGCATACCCCGCGCGCTTGGTGCTGGCGTGTTGATGCTGAGTCTCTTGGCTGCCATGGGCACGACGACCTATGCGCTGTCTGATGAAGCGGTTAAATTGGTGGAGTCTTTGCCCGCCGCTGCGCAAAAATTCAGGCAAACCATCAAAACCCGGCAGGGCGGTACGGGCAGCACGCTGGACACGGTACAAAAAGCTGCCACGCAAATTGAGCAGGCAGCCCAGGAAACGGCAATACCAGCAACCAGCAGAGGCGTGATGCGCGTTGTTGTTGAGCCTGCCCGCTTCAATATCAAAGACTATCTATGGTCGGGCACGATTGGCCTGGCCACCTTGGTTGGCCAAATCACGGTGGTAGTTTTTTTGACTTATTTTTTAATGGTGTCAGGCAATACCTTCAGGCGCAAGCTGATCAAGCTGGCCGGGCCATCACTGAGCAGCAAAAAGGTCACCTTGCAGGCGCTGGACGAAATCACCGGGCAAATCCAGCGCTATTTGCAGGTTCAATTGGCTACCAGTGCGTTGGTCGGCGTGCTGACTGGCCTGGCACTGTGGGCGATAGGGCTTGAGAACGCCGCCGTCTGGGGCATTGCTGCTGCGGTGCTGAACCTGGTGCCGTATGTTGGCTCGCTGATCACTGCCATTGCGTCGGGTGGTGTGGCGTTTTTACAGTTTGGGTCCAGCAACATGGCCCTGCTGGTGGCGGGTGCATCATTGGTGATTCATACCATCGTCGGCAACCTCATCACACCTTGGCTCACCAGCCGCGCCAGCCGCATGAACCCAGTGGCCGTGTTTGTGGGTCTGCTGGCCTGGGGCTGGTTGTGGGGTGTTTGGGGTTTGCTGCTGGGCTTGCCGATATTGATGATTGTCAAAGCGGTGTGTGACCGGGTCGATGACTTGAAGCCAGTCGGTGAGTTTTTGGGTGCCTGACATTGCAGGTGCTTGATAAGCCACCGGCATTCATGGGATTCATGAATATTTTTTATTTAGTCGCCATCGGCATTGGTTAACATATCGGATTGTCTTTATTACAAAGTAAAAAACATGCTTGAGCTACTGTCTGACCCGCAAATCTGGATCGCCTTTGCCACTTTGACCCTGCTGGAACTGGTTTTGGGCATTGACAACATCATCTTTATCTCAATCCTGGTCGACAAGCTGCCCAAAGCGCAGCAAGAGCTGGCCCGCAAAATTGGTCTGTTCATGGCCATGTTCATGCGCATTGGCTTGCTGTTCATCTTGTCCTGGATTGTGGGTTTGACCGAACCGCTTTTCACCGCCTTTGGCAAATCCGTTTCTGGCCGTGATTTGATTTTGATTTTGGGCGGCCTGTTTTTGATATGGAAAAGCACGGGTGAGATTCACCAATCGCTAGAAGGTCAAGAGGCGCATACGTCCAGCGCCGTCAAGGCCACGTTTGGCGCAGTCATTGTGCAAATCATGATCATCGACATGGTGTTCTCGCTCGACTCCATCATCACCGCTGTCGGCATGGTTGACGAGCTGGCCGTGATGGTAGCCGCCGTGGTGGTGTCCGTCGGTTTGATGATGCTGTTTGCGTCCGCCATTGGCCGCTTTGTGTCAAACCACCCGACCATCAAAATGCTTGCGCTGGCCTTTTTGGTGGTGGTCGGCGTGGTGCTGGTGGCAGAAGGCTTTGGCACCAAAGTGCCTAAAGGTTATGTCTACTTTGCCATGGCGTTTTCTCTCGGCGTTGAGATGCTCAACATCTGGATGCGCAAGCGTTCAGCCAAGCCTGTGCATCTGCATGATGCCTACCGGCCCGCTGAAACCGATAAGAAGTGATTTGAAACGGCTTGAATCTTGTTTCCAAGCCTTTTTTAAGCATAATTCAAGCCTCCAATTCAATAAATACGGGCGTAAGCAGCTACTATTTCCATAGCGCCCGTATTTTATAAATCATGTGTCACTCAGCGTTCGCAGCTGTAGGCATTGCCTGACAGATGAAAGCCCTCCTGCCCCGCGCTAAACGCCAGGGCTAACTTGCAAGATAGGTATTCATTCAAAAGGATACCTATGCAAGTTCTGTTGAACACTGACCACCACACCGACGGCAACCGTCAAATGGCTGACCATTTAACGGTTGTCGTGAAAGACGCAGTTGCCCAATTCGGTGCGCATGTCACGCGGGTGGTGGCTCACATTGCTGATGAAAACAGCAATTCCAAAACCACTCCGGACGAGATTCAATGCACGCTGGAAGCACGCTTGGTAGGGTTTGAGCCTGTGGTTGTCAAAGACCGTGCAGGCAGTGTTCACCAGGCAATTCATGGCGCTGCAGGCAAGCTCAAACGCGCCGTTGGCACAGTGCTGGCCAAGCATGACCCAAGGCAAACCCACCAGCGCACGCACGCTTTGCCCGACGAGCTTCCGTGAGCTGACCGTCAAAACGCGGTTTAAACAATAGTTCCGCGCGCTGAGCCTGTTTTGACTGTGTTTTCCCCAGGATGAGGTTTGCCTGTCTCAGCCTAATATATTTGGTGTCACCCAGTGCCAGATTATTCTAATCGAGGGAAACCATGCAACATCATTTCTTGACAATACTCGGCCGTTCGGCTCTGTACACGGCTGCTGCGGTCACGCTCGCATCTTGCGCCAGTATGCAGGGCGAAAGCGCCAGCGCTGCACTGCAGCGCGCCAACATCGCCATGGGTGGCGCATCACTTAAAAGCATTTCTTTTGCGGGCAGCGGCACAGGCGCAACTTTCGGCCAAGCCTATCTGGCGGGCCAGGCCTGGCCCAAAATTACTTATTCAACTTTTTCCCGTGTCGCTGACTATGAAAACGCCGCTTTCAGAGAAGACGCCGCCCGCAGCCGTGCCGAGCCCAACGGCGGCGGTGCCTTACCGTTGATGGGCCTGGGCGAACAGCGCACCACAGGCCTGATGCGCGGTGCCAGCGCCTGGAACATGGTTGGCCCTGCGCCTGTGGCCGCACCGGTTACTTATGACATGCGTGTGCATGACTTGTGGACAACGCCGCACGGCGTGATCAAGGCGGCGATGGCCAACAAAGCCACCTCTGGCATGCGTACTGTCGACGGCAAAACATTGACGGCGGTGTCTTTTAATGTGCCCGGAAAGTACCGCGCCACTGCCTTGATCAATACTGCGGGCATGGTCGAGCAGATTGAATCCACCCAGCCGCATCCTGTGACTGGCGACACCGCATCAGTCATCCGCTTTTCAGACTATAAAGACACAGCCGGGGTGAAGTTCCCGATGCGCATTCAGCAAAGCATGGGTGGCCATCCCGTATTGGACCTGACGGTCAACGACGTCAAACCCAACCTGCCAGCCGGTATTGAAGTGCCCGCACTGGTGACTGCTTTTGCAGAAAACGTTGTTGCCGCCAAAGTAGCTGATGGCGTGTGGCACATGGCTGGCGGGTCACACAACAGCGTGGCGATTGAAATGAAAGACCACATCATGGTGGTTGAAAGTCCGTTGTACGACGGCCGCGCTGTACCCATGCTGGCCGAGGTTAAAAAACTCAGCCCCGGCAAGCCCATTCGCTTTGTTGTCAACTCACACCACCACTTTGACCACTCCGGCGGCTTGCGCAGTGCCGTGGCTGAAGGCGCAACGCTGGTGACCAGCGAGCTGTCCCGGCCGTTTTTTGAAACCACCATGGCCAACCCCAACAGCATCAAACCCGATGCCATGCAACTGTCTGGCAAAAAAGCCAGCGTGACAGGCGTCAGCGGCAAACGCAGCTTTACCGATGGCGCAAGGGTGGTGGACGTTTATTACATTGAAGGCAGTGTGCACGCCAACGGCTTTTTGATGGTGCATATGCCCAAGGAAAAACTGCTGATTGAAGCCGACGCCTACACCCCCGGTGCGCCCAACACACCACCGCCAGCCGTGCCTAACGCCCTGCATGTGAACCTGGTTGAAAACATTGAGCGCCTCAGGCTGGGTGTCGACCAAATCCTGCCTTTGCACGGCCGCGTGGTGCCCCTCAGCGAGCTGTACGTCGCCATTGGCAAGAAAATGTGAGTTTGAAGGCTGAAAAATGGCATTTGCTGCCGTTTTTCAGCATGGTTTATAGTTGTAGATCAATGAATTAGGGCGAAAGCAGCTCCTGAAATAAGAGCAATGAAAGCATCTAAAGCAATGGAACCAGCAGAACTGTAGCTTGCTGTAGAAATGAAAACTCGTCATCACTGATGAGCTGTTCCTCATAGTCGTAGTGGCACAGGATGCCAAACAAATCACCTGTTGGACGCATCAACGGAAGGCCTGCATAATTGGTGATGATGCTCTGGTAAGGTGCGCTGTCAAGCACTTTTGTCAAGTGCTGAATTGGACGTGACAAGTGCGCCATCCCGCATGGCAACCTCACAAAAGCTTTGTGAAAGCGGCACACGTGACAAGGGTGCGGTTGACGGGTCGTTGAATTTGTCGACCAGCTCAACAATTTCCATGCTGTCCTTGTTCAGGTGATAAATGGCAGTGAAGCGATGCGTCACTTGCTGGTTTAAAAATTCCAGAGCCGCATGCAAGCCCTGACTGTAAAAAATTTGTTCAAGCGGTTGGAATTAAGTATTAACCATCGTTCATCCTGGGCTGGATTTGGGAGTGGATTTCCATCCGTCGAATTGAGCTTACACACTGGCTGTACTTTCGCCGACGTACAAAACTTTTAAATCCCTCACCATCCAATTATCTAAATTCTGGGGATAGAACATGAGCGGTTATTTGCCAAATTCTGAAACCAATCGCTACGACGATGAGCCTAGTGCTGTCTCTTGGAGCGCTGTGTTTGCAGGCGCTTTGGCCGCTGCGGCATTGTCATTGATCATGCTTATCCTGGGTGCCGGGCTGGGTTTGTCTGTCGTGTCGCCATGGTCGCTCAGTGGTATCAGCGCTGGCACATTTGGTGTAGCTGCCATTGCCTGGATCACCTTCACCCAATTAGTGGCATCCGGTATGGGTGGCTATATGGCTGGGCGGCTGCGCACCAAGTGGGTGTCTGTGCATACTGATGAGGTGTATTTCAGGGACACAGCGCATGGCTTTTTGGCATGGGCGGCAGCTTCCTTGGTCACAGCCGCCGTGCTGGCATCGGCTACTGGCGCGATTCTTGGCAGCGGCGTGCAGGCAGGGGCAACGGTGGCCAGTACGGCTGTCTCTGGCGCTGCCGGTGCAGCAGGTATGGCGGCTGCCAAGGCTGGCTCACTTGAGAGTTCTTCCAGCGATGTCAGCGCATATTTTATTGATGCGCTGTTTCGTAAAGATGTTGCTGCATCCGCAGCATCTGGGGGCACGCCAACATTAGCGGTTGATGTGGTCACAGGCTCCGCGCCAGCAGCTGAGATTGGCCGTATTTATATCAACAGCCTTCGCTCAGGCAGCATGGCCGCTGAAGACACCCGTTATGTGGGCCAGCTTGTGTCGCTGCGAACGGGCTTGGCTCAGGTCGATGCTGAAAAGCGTGTGAGCGACAGCTTTACCCGCCTGCAAACAAAATTGAAAGAGGCTGAAACCGCCGCTAAAGACGCCGCAGACAAGGCTCGCAAAGCGTCTGCTTACGCCGCGCTGTGGGTGTTCATTTCGCTGCTGGCAGGCGCATTTGTTGCCAGTTTGGCCGCTACTTTCGGCGGCCGTCAGCGTGATGTGCAAATGCCTGCCGTTGTCCGGTTTCAACCAGTAAATTAATCAGGAGTTCCACCATGCGTTCATTGCTTTTGCTGTTTTTAGGTATTCCACTTCCCATCATCATTTTGATTGCACTTTTTACTTGACCCACGGTGTATTTGTTCCAACCCAAGTCTTGAAAGATATAAAAATGTTGAGGAAAACCAAACCTTTAGCCGCACCCAAAGAAGCTATTGCGTTGCTGCGTGCTGACCACAAGCACGTGAGTGATTAATTTGCTGAATATGAAAAAGCACGATCAGCCGCTAAAAAAACGCAGCTGGTTAAAAACATATGCACTGAACTGACGGTGCATGCACAGGTTGAAGAAGAAATTTTTTACCCGGCCGTCAAGACTGCATTGAAAGACAAAGAACTGATTCCAGAAGCGATTGTTAAACAGGCAACTATGAAAGAGCTGATTGGCCAGATTCAAGGCAAGCAGCCCGATGGTGAAATGTTTGATGCAAAGGACAAAGTGTTGTCTGAATATGTCAAGCATCACGTCAAGGAAAAGCACACCGAGATGTTTCCCAAAGCCAACGCTACCAGGTTGGACATGCTGGCTCTGGGTGGGCAAATGGCATCGCGTAAGTCCGAGTTGATGGCGCAACGCGTTTAACTGCAATGGCTCGTTATTGGGTCTGTACGTCTGTGTTTAGTTTAATATTTAGTAATAAGTTATTTTTAAGGCTTTACCTTTTGTATCGCACCGCACATATAACTCGAAGCGGAATATTCTTTGCGCATGATTTTACAAATGAATTATTCATCACCCACTAAAGAAAAGCTTAGAAAAGCGCTGGAGTCTGAAAAAGTTGATGCCAATGCGCGTTTGCTTCGTTACAAATCATTGACGGCCAAAATAGCGGACTATCAACTCGGTAAGGGAGCCGCACCAACAGAGGAAGAATTCAACCAATGGTTGGCTGATGTCAAGCATGCGGTTGATTTAAAAACGATGATGAGTGGCGGATAGCCTACGCCACTGAAGTTTCCAGTTTCTTCTTTTTTATCTAAATGCTTCAGTTTTGGCATGGCTGGCCACACCCATGCAACCTGTCTGAACATTGTTGGTGACCCTGAATCGCTTCACGCCAATGTGGTGGAGGTTGAAACCCAAACTTTGGTTTTTCGCGACATCGACCCCAACCTTACTGAGCGCATCATCAAGGCAGCGTGCCCAGCTGCTGGTCGTTGAGCATCAGATTTACGACATCCAAAGCGCAGATGTAGGCGCCACCATGTCCCGAACAAAGTTTGGTAACGCCATCGCCGCCTGATGTGTGTGGCCGTTGTAATATTGCAAATGCCGCAGTTTTCGGCTGCGTATGACAGTGTCGACTTGCCCAACGCTTAATGCTGCCGGGTCCAGCGATTGTGATGCGCTGGCCATCATCCATTGCCCGCCAGACAGCGGAATCGACACCATATAAGGCCGCACCGTGCTGAAGGTTTTGGTCAGGGCCGTCAGGGTGCTGGCAACCCTTTCAGGTTGCGCAAACGGTGAGGCGACTTGCAGGCTGAGTAAACCGCCAGCCTTTAAACGTGCGGCGCAATGACGGTAAAAGTCAGTGGTGTACAGACTCTGAGACGGCCCACCGGGGTCGGTCAAGTCAAGAATGATCAAGTCATACAAGGCTTGGCTGCTGCGCATGTATTCCAGCCCGTCAGCCACAAAAACCTCCAGCCTGGGGTCGCCGCCCACCTCGTCCAACACGCCGTGGTGGACGCCACGCAAATACGGCCGCGACACGTCCAGCACGGCTTGGTCAATCTCAACCAGCTTGATGCTTTGAATAGTGTTGTGTTTGAGCAGCTCTTCAGCCGAGCCGCCATCACCACCGCCAATGATCAGCGCGGATTCTGGCCGCGCGTGCGTGCAGGCGGGTATGTGCACCAGGTTCTCGTGGTAAAAAAACTCGTCTTTCTCACTGGCCATGAAAGAGCCGTCAATGCGTAGCAAATGGCCAAAGCTGGGGGTGTCGTGCACCTCAATGTGTTGAAACTTGCTCTGGCGCTGGCACAGCCGCTGGTTTGACGAAATGGCGTAACTAAAACCCGCATCCAGCGCTTCGTTTAACCAAGTCTTTTCGTGGGCTTGATTGGAGGTATTGTCAAGCATGGCGCAGCCCGCGTGGCGCTTGCACAAAGCTTTCTTGAGCCGGTTTGAAGTGGTCTTTTAACGCCGCGTACAGGCTCAGCGCTTTTTGCGTGTTGTCTGCCAGGTAGTTGCACACGTACACGTCAACCGTGACAAAACCCTCTTCTGGCCAGGTGTGAATGGCCAAGTGCGATTCCGCCAGCAGAACCGTGCCTGTCACGCCTTGGGGCTGAAACTGGTGAAAAACGTCACCGACGATGTTCAGGCCAGACTCAATGGCTGCGTTCATGCAGAGCATGCGCAAGCTGCTGGCCTGGTTCAGTGAAGGCGCAGAAAAGTCGCAGCCGTACCATTCGCACAGCAGGTGCGTGCCTTGCCCGGCTTTAGGTGGCAGGTGTATGGGCTGACTGATGGCAGATGATTCAAGTACTTGCATGGGTGTCTTTCAAAGTGTCGGTTTTCGTTGGATCGTTTTTCATTGCGCCGCGCAGGTTCAGCGCAAAAAGTCCTATTTGCAGTGCTATCAAGGCAGTAGCACCGTCGTGCCAGCCCCAAACAACCCAAAGCAGGTTGCTGGAAATAAATAACCAGA
>ENA-OFDP01000280-OFDP01000280.1-metagenomes-genome-assembly--contig:-NODE-280-length-23667-cov-2.984711_pt1 | contig 23667 bp, 24 predicted proteins | sample MGYA00153389_OFDP01 | MGnify analysis MGYA00153389 | reverse complement strand
GAGGGGAACTGCGGCGTGGAGATCGGACGGGAGTCGGTGTGCCCTTCGACGACAACGCCGTTGGGAATCTGCGCCAGCGCGTTCGCGACCACGTCGAGGATCGCCTCGCCGCCGGGTTGCACGTCCGCGCGCCCGGGGCCGAACAGGACCTTGTCGGTCACGATCGTGACCACGAGACCACGGGCCTCCCGTCGGAATCCGATGGACTCGAGCAGACCGGTGCCTTCGGCCTGGTCGCGTACCACCTGCTCGACCACGCTCAATGGGTCGCCGAGGAGCTCGTCGACACCCTCGACCGCGTCGAAGGACGGATCCTCCAAATCGGTCGCGTTGTCACCGACCGGGTCGAGCACGACGACATCGGCTTCTTCCGGTTCGCTGGTGGCCGGTGGAGGCAGTGTGGGTGGCGCGTTCGAAAGAGGGGTGGGGCCGGCTCCGAGCACGTAGGCACCGGCGCCCGAAAGCGGTCCTGCTCCCCCACCGAGATCGACAGGTGACGTCATGCCCAACTCACGTCGGAACGAGTCCGCAACGACGGTGAGCTTCGCTTCGTCCGTGCGACCCAGCGCGAAGAGCACCAGGAACAACGCCATCAGCAGCGTCAACACGTCGGCGTAGGGAATCACCCACGCTTCATGGTTGACGTGCTCCTCGTGTTCTTCGTGGTGTTCACGCCTGCCGCCACGGGAGCTAGACATCCTGCGCGGCCCTCAGTGCCTTCGCGTCGGCAGGAGGCAGATACGTGAGCAACATCTCTTCGATCACCCGGGGGTTCTGGCCACCCTGGATCGACAGCACGCCCTCCATCACCATCTCGCGGCCGGCCACTTCTTCGGACGACATGCGCTTGAGCTTGTTGGCGAGCGGCAACATCATCCCGTTGGCGATGAACACACCCCAGAACGTCGCCACGAACGCCGCCGAAATGCCCTTTCCGAGCTTCTCGGGCTCGTCGAGGTGGCCCAACGTTGCGATCAGGCCCATGACGGCTCCGATGATGCCGAAGGTCGGTGCGAAGATGCCGTAGGCCATGCACCAGTCGGCGGACACCTTGTGGCGGGCTTTCAGTGTGCGGATGTCGGTGCGCATCACATCGGCCACCGAATCCGGGTCGTTGCCGTCGATGGCGAGCTGCAGGGCTTTGCGCATGAACGGATCGTCGAGCTGGGCGACGTCGGACTCGAGCGACAAGATGCCTTCGTGACGGGCGCGGGTGGCGTAGTCGACCAGGCGCTCGAGGCTCACCTTGGGGTCCGGTAACGGCTTGGGGAAGATCGCCTTCATGATCGCCGAGAAAACGTTCGTGGTGACCTTCATCTCGAAGCTCGCCACGGTGGCGCCCATTGCCCCGACGACCACGATCATGATCGCCGGAATGTTGGTCATCAAGTAGACCGGGCTGACGCCCTTGACCAGGCCTCCGACCACCGTGCCGAACAGCGCGATGAGCAGACCGATGAGTGTTGCCTTCATTGCGATGCGCCGATCTGCTCTGCGTCGATGCCGGCGGCCTCGATCGGTTCGTTGTCGTCCACGTCTCCCGGCACCAGTTCTCGCGGGGCCCAGTCGGAGTCGTCGGCGGTGACCGAGACGCCATCGTGGCGTGGCATGTGTGCGCTGACGTCGATCAGCGATGCCAAGGCGATGATCGACGCACGGAACGACACGATTCGGTGCAGGATCTCGACGGCATCCTCGACGACCACGAACTCGCTGCCGCTGGTGAGCCGCACGACCGTGTCGACGTGGGTGTCGACCCGCTCGATGAGGTCGGGGTTGAGGAAGAAGGTGTCGTCGTGTCGAAGGCGCGTGAGCTGGATCACAGCGACGACCGTCCCCAACCCGCAAGATTGCGCCAGGGAGTCACCACAACGAGCGCGCTGCTCGGCTGACGTCACACGCGATGTCCGACCTACGGGACCCGACGACTCGTCTACGGACGGTTGTCGAGGTGGATCACCGTCAAGAACTCTCGCGCCGGTTGTGGCTGCTTCGTGAGCAACTGGAACAACTCGTGTGCGCGCTCGACATCCAACAGCTGGTTCTGGCCAACAACCGTCTGCGGTGGCTACCGATCGTGACCGAGGATGTCGAGCAGTTGGTCGACGACATCCGAGCCTCGGAGACCGAACGAGCGATGCTGTCTGCTCACGTTGCGGTCGAACTCGGTCTTCCAGAGTACGCATCACTCGCCGACCTGGTCGAAGCCGTCGGCGAGCCGCATCAGGCGATCTGGCGACGTCATCGGCTCTCGCTGCTGTCACTTCGGGCCGAGATCGAGGATCTCTCGGCGGCGAACCGCTCGGTCGGGCTGCGTGGCATGTCCTCCAACCGCGAAGCGCTCGCCGCCATCAGCGGCGACGCGCTCGACACCTACGACCCCCGTGGCGGCACGACGCCCTTGGCCACGGCGTCCAGCAACTTCGACAGGTCCGCATGACATGAACGTCTCCGGCCTGTACACAGCGCTGTCGGGAATGAACGCCCAGAAGCGCATCCTCGACGTGACGGCGCACAACGTCGCCAACGTCACGACCCCCGGTTATCACCGCCAGCGTGTCACTCTCGAACCGGCCGGGGTGGCGTCGGTGTCGGCGATCTTTGCCGGACGCAACCTGGGCGCCGGCGGCGTCAGCGTCGTCTCGGTCGATCGGGTGCTCGACGATCTCGCCGAAAGCCGGTTGCTGCGCGAGACCGCGATGCAGGGCCAGACCTCGCTCACCAGCACCACGCTCGACCGCATCGAGCAGGCATTCCCCGAGCCCTCCGACATCGGCATCGCCGCCCAGCTCGACGACTTCTGGGCGGGCTGGTCGGACCTGTCGACGAATCCGGGAGATCTCGCGAACCGCACCCAGCTGCTCGAGCGTTCTCAAACCGTGATCGACGCGCTGCGTCGGGCCTCGGTCGAGCTCGATGGGCTCGAGGACAGCTCGAAGGAGTCGGTTGTCCGCCTGGCGACCGACATCAACGACATCGCCGGGCGGATCGCCGAACTGAACCGCAACGTCGTCGGCAGCGACGGCGGCGCCAACGATCTTCTCGACCAACGCGACGAGCTCGTCATGAAACTCGCCGAACTCAGCGGGGCGGTCACCCGGCCGGCCGGCGGCGGCCAGATCGACGTGTACATCGGCGGGCGCATCATCGTGTCCGGCAGCACCACGCAGAGCATCAACGGCACCGGTGGTCAACTCACGTGGGCCAGCGATGGCGCTGCTGTCACAGCGCCACCCAGCAGGGCCGCAGCGCTGGCGGAAACAATCAACGACACGGTGCCTCGCTACCGCGCCTCGCTCGACGCCGTGGCCCAGTCGCTGGTCACGTCGGTGAACACCCTGCACACCACCGGCTACGACCTCACCGGTCCCCCCGGCGCCACCGGCCGCAACTTCTTCGACCCGGCCGGGGTGACGGCGGCGACGATCTCGCTGTCTACCGACGTGGCCGGCCAGCCGGATCGCATTGCGGCCGGGGCACCTGGGCCTGGCGTTCCAGGGCGCCTCGACGGCGAGCTCGCCCGTGCCATGGCCGGCCTGGCAAGCGGCCCAGCCGGGCCGGACGCCCTCTACCGCTCGATGGTGTCGACGCTCGGAGTCGAGGTGCGCACCGCAATTCGACGTGACGAGATCCAAGGTCAGCTCGTGCAGGCTGCGGCCAACCGTGCCGACTCGGTCGGAGGCGTCAGCATCGACGAGGAGATGGCCAACATGATGTCGGCACAACGTGCATTCGAAGCGTCGGCCCGTGTGCTCACCGCCGTCGACGAGATGATGGGCGTGCTCCTGCGTACCGGGGTGGTCGGTCGATGAACCGGGTGACGAACTCGATGACGTCGCGCACCACACTGCGCGATCTCAACATGTCGCTCGGGCGGCTGCAGCAGCATCAGGCCAATCTGTCGACCGGCCGCGTGATCCGCAAGGTGTCCGACGACCCGACCGCCGCCGTGGATGCGATGGCGATCCGCAACGAGCTTCGCCGCGCCGATCAGCGCAACCGATCGCTCAACGACGCCCAAGGCTGGCTGCAGACCGCCGACACCGCGCTCGTGTCGGGTCTCGACATTCTGGCCCGAGTGAAGGAACTCACCGTTCGAGCATCGAGCACCGGCGTGGGAGACCCGAGCGTGCAGTACGCGATCGCCACCGAAATCTCCGGTTTGCGCAGTGAGCTGCTGTCGATCGGCAACACCAAGTACCTCGACCGCCCAGTCTTCAACGGCACCGCCGAGGGGGTTGCGTACAACACGACCACGGGCGTGTATCAAGGCAATGACTCGGTCGTGCTACGCGAGGTGGCCCCGGGCACCGTGATGTCGGCGAACCTGACCGGCGAGCAGGTGTTCGGCACCCAAGCTGGTGTCGGCGGTGATCTGTTCGCCGTGCTCGATCGACTGCAGACGGCGATCCTGGCCAGCGACTCCACGGCGATGGCCGCAGAGCACAGCAATCTCGACACAGCGACGAAGCGTCTCGCGGCGGCGGCCGCCGAGATCGGCACACGAGGGGGTCGCATCGACAACCTGCGCAACCGCGCTGCGGTCGACCAACTGAGCATGAGTGAGCGGCTGTCCGGCCTCGAGGACGCCGACATCGCTGAAGCACTGCTCGACGTCAGGGCCAGCGAGAACGCCCACAACGCCGCGTTGCAAGCCGCCGCCCGAGTCCTCCCCGCGTCGCTGCTCGACTACCTCCGCTGAGACGCTCTCAACGCGGATCGGACCGCAGCCTTTCGACCAATCCCGATCAACGAAAGGAACTGCGAGCTGACCTTTCGTTGATCGACTTTGACGAAAGGTTACGTGCAAGCCGAGACGACCAATCGCCCCACCACCACCCGAACCATCGTGGACCGCAGTCGACTACGAACGCCTCGAATGGAAATCGAAAATCGACACTGGCCGACTCACCGACATGATCGCCAGCCGTTACCAGGCTGCCATCCCACCCTCCATCTCGAACCTCGATGTCAAGGTCAGCAGTGACGTCGCGACGCTCTGCCGTGAAGCGTCAACGGAGGTCACCCGGTTCGGCACCGAACTCGGCACCGAACTCGGACCGTTCGCCTCGATCGTGATGCGCTGCGAATCAGCTTCCTCGTCACAGGTCGAACAACTCACGGCGTCAGCCGAACGCGTCCTCATGGCCGAAGCAGGCGACACGTCACGCAAGAACGCCACCCTCATCGCATCGAACACTGCGGCGATGAGATCCTCACTGTCGATGGCCGACGATCTCACCTCACACAGCAACCTCGACAGGCACTCCTCCCTGCTCGGCGACCGACACCCCGAACGGGCGGGTAAATGGCGCACCGAACCGGTGTGGATCGGTGGTTCCGCAACCAACCCACAACGTGCGAGTTTCGTGCCCCCCTACCACGAACGCGTCCCCACCCTCATCGACGACCTGATCCGTTTCCACCAACGAACCGACATCGACCCCTCGCCAAAGCGCTGCTCGCGCACGCTCAGTTCGAGACGATCCACCCGTTCCCCGACGGCAATGGTCGCACCGGGCGGGCGCTCATCCACGCGATGCCCCGTCGCGACCGCCTCACGCCCAACGTCACGGTCCCGGTCTCATCCGGTCTGCTCACCGAAATCGATCGGTACTTCGATGCGCTCGGGGCCCACCGCAACGGCGACCCGAACCCGATCATCGAAATCGGCGCCCACGCATCGTTGGAGGCCATCGACAACAGACGCCAACTCGCCACGGAAATGCGTGAGGCAAGAACCGTGTGGGCCGAACGTGCCGGCGGTGTCCGCAGTGACTCGGTGGCATGGAAAGTGATCGATTCGGTGATCGAACCCCCTGTCGTCGATGCCGACTCCGTCTCATCACGGTGCAACGTGTCTGCCGTAGCGGCTCGCACCGCGATCAACCGGCTCGCTGAACTCGACACTCTCGAACAAGCCGGCGTCGGCCTCGGATTCCGCAAATGGGTCGCACCCGACGTCGCCCCAGCGCTCGATCGTTTCTCGCGGCACGCTCCGGGCGCCGCCGTACCGGCAACGCCTGACTGCTGCTTGCTACTCCTTGCTCCCTGACACCTCTCGCGCTGACACCTCTCGCGCTGACACCTCTCGCGCTGACACCTCTCGCGCTGCGGAGTTGCCGGATGGGAGGTTGGCGGGTTTGACAGCTCGGTTGACGATGCCCAACATGATCCAGGCGAACAGCGCAGCAACCAGCACCCTGGTGACTGCGTCGTCGAGGGCGATGCCGTCACGGAGCCCTGACCACAATTTGTTGCCACCGACCGCGAGTGCGAACGCAACGGTGAGGGCGAACCGGTAGGGCGCCAGCGGGCTGCGGCCCGACGGCCGTTTGACGACGATGTGGAACTCGGGCGCATTCTCGTCGAGGCGGAGATCAGTCACCGGAACCGTCCACCTGGGTCGACATCTCGATCCGAGTGCCGTCGGGGGTCGTGACTGCCACGTTCACGCGGTACGTCCCGGCCTGCAGACCACCGCTGAACGACGGCAACTCGGCCAATCGAGTCGCCAGGCGGCCCACCGCGATCGTTGCGAGTTCGGTCGGACGACGCAACGGATCAGGCATCGCCGTCACGCTCCGCTCAACCGTCGACGCCTCGCGCTCACTCATCTCGGCGTCCGGCGCAGAGTCGGCTGCGGCGTCGGTTTGCGTGCTCGACGACATCGCAGGCACAGACGCGACGGGCAGCAGCGGTGCGGGCAGCGGCGAGCCAACCGGCTCGTAGTCGGAGATCGAATCGAAGACGTCACCGTCAACGGCGTTGGCAGATTCGACGACCGCCGGCACCGGCAGCACCGGTGCAACGTCGATGAACGGTGAAGTATCGACTGCACGCTGGGCGAGCACGTCGCCGAGAAGGCGGGAACCGCCATCGCCACCATCGATGATGCTGTGACGTGAACGCTGCTCCGGCTCCAACTGCTGCGGCGCCGACGGCGCCGGCCGAAGGAACTCCGGAAGGTCGAAATCATCGTTGTCCCGAGCCCATGACGACAACGAGCGATCCGAACGCTCGGCCTCGTCGAGAAGATGGTCGAGGCCGACGCTCGCCGGGTCTCGGAGAGCTTGATCCAGTCGAGCAGCACGCCGTTGATCATCAGGATGATCGTCAGCTTCGACTCGACGCATCAGCTCGTCCCAGTCGAGATCGCTGACCTCACGCTCGGTCTCGGAGCCCCACGCGTTCGACTTCGGCGTCGATCGCTCATCGGACGCCACCGGAACCACGGCGACTTCAACACCGAGGTCTGTGGCGAAGAAGCCTCCGAGTCCGCCGCGGCGGATCCGATCGGCGCCGATGACTCGGATGTGTTCGCCCAGCTCGGACTCGGCCTCGGCCAGGGCCTCCTCGTATGACCCGCCGCGAAAACGGCGGATCGAGAGATCGGTTTCGCTCAGCGTCGCTGAGACGTCAGATGCTTCGTGCAAGTTGGTCATGTTGTTCCTCTCGTTGGTTGCCGCTGAGGGCTGGGATATCGATGTTGGTCACCACGTTCACGTCGAGGTGATCGCCGATCTCGGCGTAGGACACCACGGTGATGCCTGGCGCAAGCTGACGAACGGTGCGTCCGAACGCCGGCCGCAACGGGGCCGAACACACCACCACCGCAGGCAGGCCACGGACGCCGACGACCTGGCGCACCCGTTCGAGTTCGCGAGCCAGATCGTCGTGCAGCTGGGGCCCGAGCTGGAGCACAGCACCGGCTTCGGTGACTTCGAAGGTCCCGGCCAGTTGTGCTTCCACGGCAGGATCGAGGGTGATCAGCGACAGCACGCCATCGGTGGCGAGTGCCGAGGTGATCGCCGGGCCGACGGCATTGCGCGCCGACTCGACGAGCGAGTCGATGGCACGGGTCGTACGAGCCCGCTCGCCGATTGCCTCCACCATGCGCACGAGGTCGCGGATGGCGATGCCGTCGTCGAGAAGGGTCGCCAGTACGCGTTGGACTTCCGCCGGGGTCACGCCACTCGCAGTGAGGTCTTCGATCACCGCAGGGTCGGTGGCGCTGACGCCCTCGAGCAGCGCCTTCACATCGCTACGCGACAGCAGCTGACCTGCGCGACGGCGGATGATCTCGGCGAGGTGGGTGACCACCAGCGCCGGGCGATCGACCACGGTGTGACCGGACGCTTCCGCCTCGCGGCGGAACTCGATCGGCACCCAACGTGCCGGCAGTCCGAAGACCGGCTCGACCACGTCGTTGCCTGGCAAGTTGTCGAGTTGCTCGCCGATCACGAGCACCCGGCCGGGAGGCGCCTCGCCTCTGCCGACCTCGACACCGTGGACTCGCACCACGTACACGTGCGCTGGAAGCGTGGCGTCGTCGCGGGTCCGCACAGCCGGCATCACGAAGCCGAGTTCACTGGCGATCTTTCGACGCAGCGCGCCGACCCGGTCGAGCAGGTCGCCACCGGCTGAGCCATCGACGAGTTCGATCATGTCGAAGGCGAGGTCGAGCTCGAGCGGCTCGACGCGCGAATCGATGGCGAGCTGTTGCGGTGACGCCGGGGCTTCGTCGACCGGGGCTTCCTCGAGCGCTGCGGTGGCGGCGGCAGCGTCGGCGACGTCGGAACGCATGAGGCGCTGGCCGAGCACGATCAGTGCGACTCCGCACACCAGGAACGGCAGCTTCGGCATGCCCGGCACCAACATCATCAGGGTGACGACCGCACCACCAGAGCGGATGGAACGACCCTGGCGGGCGAACTGGCCGAACACGTCGCTGCCGAGGTCGCTGCCGCCCGCAGCACGGGTGACGATCAGGCCCGACGAGATCGACACGAGGAGTGCCGGGATCTGGGCGACGAGGCCGTCACCGATGGTGAGCAGGCTGTAGGTCGCCACGGCGTCACCGATCGACATGCCTCGCTGCATGATCCCGATGGCGAGGCCACCGACGAGGTTCACCAAGGTGATGACCAGCCCGGCGATGGCATCGCCCTTCACGAACTTCGATGCACCGTCCATCGCACCGTAGAAGTCGGCTTCGTCGGCAACGGCGGCACGCCGCGCCTTGGCTTCCTCGTCGGTCAGCACGCCGGCGTTCAAGTCGGCGTCGATCGCCATCTGCTTGCCGGGCATGGCGTCGAGGGTGAATCGGGCGGTCACTTCGGCGACGCGCCCCGAACCACTCGAGATCACCACGAACTGGACGAGCGTGATGATCGCGAAGATCACGAATCCGACGACGAGGTTGCCGCCGACGACGAATGACCCGAACGTCTCGATCACTTTGCCGCCTTCGCCGGTCGAGAGGATCGCTCTCGACGTCGACACGTTCAGCGCGATCCGCACCAGGGTGACCACCAGTAGGAGCGACGGGAACGACGAGAACTCGAGCGCGCTGCGTACGTTCATCGACACCAGCAGGATCAGGATCGCCGTGGAGATGTTCGCCACGATCAACAGGTCGAGCAGGCTCGACGGCAGCGGCAGGATCAGCACCGTGATGACGAGCACGATGACAGCCGGGAATGCAATCTGACCGAAGCGGGTCAGACGTGATCCGCTGTTCGACATCGTGTCCGTCATCGCCATGAGGTTCGAGATCCTGCCGTTTCCGAGTTCGTGCGAAGCTGGGTGCCCACCCAACGTTGCTGGGGACGATGATGACAGTCCGGTATCCGCACTGATTGTCAACTCGACCAGCGCAACACCACCAGGAACCGACAATGGAGGAGATCCAGATGCACCTGCAGACCACCCGTTTCGGACCGATCGATGTCGACGTCGATGAGCTGGTCACCTTCGGTGACGGCCTGCCGGGCTTTCCCGGCGAACGCCGGATGACCCTGATCGGCGCCGGTGGACTTCCGGGTACAGCGTCCGGCGACGGGCACCACACGTTGTTCTGGCTCCAGGACATCGACGACCCAGATCTTGCGTTCCTGACGATCGTGCCCTGGATGGCATATCCGGACTACGACATCGACGTCGATGACGACACCGTCGATGGCGCTGACGCCGATGACGTGTCCATCCTCGCCATCGTCACCGTTCGACGCGAAGATGGTGGGGTGCGCCTCACCTCGAACCTGCTCGCACCGATTGCGATCGACGTACGTCGACGCGTCGGCCACCAGCTGATCCTCGACGACCCCCGCTGGTCGATCACCACCCCCCTGGTCGATGCCAAGCTCTCCGCTCCGGGCGACGTCCCGGTGTTGGCAGCGGGGTTCGACACGAGCGGCCCGAGCTGATGCTGATTCTCACCCGCCGCGTCGGCGAGAGAATCGTGATCAACGACGAGATCGTGGTCACCATCGTCGAAGCCGGGCGCGACACCGTGCGCATCGGAGTGGAAGCACCTCGAAGTGTGTCCGTGCACCGTCACGAGGTGTGGGCACAGATCGCCAGCGAAAACGAGGCCGCAGGAGCCGCTGCCGACACCACCGGTGTCACCAGTGACACAGCGCCGGTGTCGACCAGTTCGCTGCCCACCGGCAGCCGCCGCCCCACCGCCGAGTAGCGCCGCTCCCGAGTGGGTGCTGCTCGGTCAGGCGGCTCGACGGCGACGACCGGTGACCGCGGCCAGATGGTCGTCGGACACCCGCGACGCACGTGGTAGCTCGAAGGGGCGCCCGGTCGAGAAGCGGCGGTCGAGGCGCCGCACGAACACCAGCACCAGCGCGATCGCCTCGTACAGCGCTGCTGGAACTTCGTCGCCGACCTCACACGCCCGCCACAGCGCACGCGCCAGCGGCTTGGCTTCCACCACCGGCACCTTGGCTTCGACGGCGCGTTCGCGAATCTTTGCCGCCAAGGACCCGGCGCCCGACGCGATCACGCGTGGCGCTCCCCCACGTTCGGGGTCATATCGCAGTGCAACGGCGATGTGGGTCGGGTTGGTGATCACCACATCGGCCTGGCCCATGTCGGCGAGCATGCGGTTGCGTGCGTTGGATCGCTGCATCGACCGCATCCGCGCCTTCACCGAACCGTCGCCTTCGGCGTTCTTGTACTCCTCGCGCACTTCCTGCTTGGTCATGCGCTGGTCCTTGTTGTGTTGAAAGCGCTGATAGCCGAAGTCGGCGAACGACAGCACCACTGCGGCCCACGTCACCGAGCGACACAGCCCGAGCACGCTGTTGCCCACGTCGCTGAGCGAGTCGACGAACACCAGGCGGCCCTGCCCGGTGAGCGTAGTGACGAGGTCGGTGACCGCCGGCCACGTGATCCCGAGGATCACGGCGAACTTGAGCAGTTGCTTGACGGTCTCCCACACCGACCGCACGGAGAACAACCGCTGGAAACCACTTTTCGGATCAATGCGTTTGAAGCTCGGCTTGAGCGCCTTTCCCGACAGCAGCAGCCCGGTTTGGCCGAGCGACGTGACGATGCTCACGACGACCACGACGAACATCACCGGTGCGGCGGCGAGGAAGCCGGTGAGCAACGTGTGACCGAGGATCTCGACGACCGCGTCGGGATCGACCACGCCGGACAGGTCGTTCGTACGCACCAGCACGCTGCCGGTCGCGGTCGCCAGGCGGCACGGGCCGACCATCGCCGGCAGGATGTACAGCGCCGCGAGCAGCGCTGCCCAGCCGGTGAGGTCGGACGACTTCGCCACCTCGCCCTTCTGGCGACTTTCCTTGCGTTTCTTTGCTGTTGCTGGTTCGGTCTTGTCACTCTTGGACATGTCGGTCTCCGATCAACTCAGCCACCGAAGGCCCGTGCGCCGGCACGAATCGATTGCATCAACAACGACTCCAGCTGGGCGGGCACCAGCGCCACCGTCAGCGCCAGCAACACGATGGCCACGAAGGTTTTCGCGGCGAACCCGATCACCAGGACGTTGAGCTGCGGGGCTGCCTTGCCGATGAGGCCCAATGCGACTTCGGTGAGAAACAGCGCAGCGAGCACAGGAAGGCCGATCTCGACGATCGCGATCATGAACGCGCCGAGCAGCCCGATCAGTTCGGTCCCGAACGTCGCCAGGTCGATGGTTCCCGATGGCACGGCCTCCACCGAACGCAAGAAACCTCGCACCACCAGCACGTGTCCGTTGATCGCGAACAGGATGCCGATGGCGAGTACCTGGTGGAATCGGCCGATCGGTGCAGCGTTCACGCCAGAGAGCGGGTCGAGGACGGCTCCCAGCGAGAAGCCGATCTGCAGGTCGATCAGCTCGCCGGCACCTTGGACGGCGGCAAACAGCACGAAGATGCAGAACCCGAACGCAAGACCGGCCAAGGCCTGGGTGATGAGCGCGAACAGGAACGGCCCGAGTTCGATCGCGGCCGGCGTCAGGGTGGCGCCGAGCGGGCCCGCGATCGCAATGGCGATGCCGGTCGCCATGCCCACCCGGACGCGCACGGGTACGACTGGCGAGTTGAACGGTGGGCAGATCGCGATGAACGCTGCGGCGCGTACCAACGCCAGTGTGAAGCCGATGAGTGTCGAGGTCGGTATCTGGAGGTCCATCGTCGGAGTCGTTGCGATTTGATGTTGCGATCGGTGTTGCGATGCGATCAGCGCATCAGTTCGGGAGCGCGTTCCATCAGACTGCGGCCGAACTCGACCGAGACGTCGAGCATCCATGGCCCGGCGATTGCGATCACGAGCCCGGCGCCGATCAGCTTGGGCACGAACGTGAGGGTCTGTTCCTGCAGCTGGGTGACCGACTGCAGCAGGCCGATGAAGAACCCGATCGCCAACACCACGAGCAGGAACGGTCCCGACAGCTTGGCGGCGAGGATGAGCGCATCAGTGGCGATGTCGATGGCGTCTTGGGTGGTCATGGTGAGGTCCTTCTCGAGCGTGGACGTGAGTGGTGATCGGCTGGTGGTGATTCGGCTTCGGCGAGGTCGAGACAGGCGGGCATGTCAGCTAGCCGTACGACTTCAACAGGGTTCCGACGATCAGGGTCCAGCCGTCGAGCAGGATGAACAGCAGCAGCTTCAGCGGCAACGACACGAACGTGGGCGGGAGCATCATCATCCCGAGCGACGTCAACACCGCCGAGACGACGAGGTCGATCACGAGGAACGGCACGAAGATGACGAAGCCGAGGATGAACGCCGACTTGATCTCCGACAGCACGAACGCCGGGATCAGCGCGGTGAGCGGCACCTCGTCGCGGGCAATCGGGGTTTCGGTGTTCGACGCATCGAGGAACATCTCGAGTTCGGCTTCGCGGGTGTAGTTCAGCATGAAGTCGCGTAGTGGATCCGATGCCGCCTCGAACGCTTCGGTGAACGACAGTTCGCCGGCGATCAACGGCTGCAACCCGACCTCGTTCATCTCGCCGAGGGTCGGCGCCATGATGAACAACGACAGGAAGAGGCTGAGCCCCACGATCACCTGTTGCGGTGGCAGGCTCGGGATGCCCAACGCGTTGCGTGTCAGCGACATCACGATCACGATGCGCGTGAACGACGTCGTCAGAACCAACAGGCTCGGTGCGATCGACAGCACCGACAGCAGCAAGATGATCACCACGACGTTCGACGAGTCGCCGCTCACATCGGGTACGTCGAGCGCGAACGTGGCGGTGTTGTCGTCGGCTGATGCGTCGTCGGTCTGGGACGGCAGACCTCCCAACCGCTCGATGTTGGCCAGGCCGGGGACCTCGGGAATATCCGGCACCTCGATCGGCGCCGGCACCTCGATCGGCGCCGGCGACTCGATCGGTGCCGGCGTCGGGTCAGGTGTCTGAGCGATTGCAGCGCCGCTGGGCGCCAGCCCGAGCACGGCACCGATCAACACCAGAGCACCGACAACGCCAACGCCGGCGCGTCGTGCGACAACCTTCGCCGTGCAGCTCGAATCAGTCACGGCGTGCCGTTGCCTGTCGGAGAGCTTCGATGAAGTTCGGTGGCTGCGACACCACACTCGGTGATGCGGCCTGATGTGCAGGGAGGTCGATCGCTTCTCGCGCTGTGGTGTGTTCGTCCCAGTTGGCGACGGACATCTCGGCGAGCAGGGTGTTCGGGGCTTGGTCGGCGACGCTGACGAGCAACACGCGATCGCCGAAGCGCAGCGCAACCACTGCTGCATTACGGGAGAGCCCCGCCCGTGCGATCACCTCCACCCCGTTCGGTGTGGGCCGCCGCTTCGGCAGCCCGAGCCGCCGGGCGCCAGGGGCAGGGGCAGGCGATGCTGAGCGTGGGGCGGCGATCGGACCGACGTGATATGACCGACGTCGGGCGACGACGTAGCCGACCCCCACGATGGCGAGGACGACGGCGAGTGCCAGCATGGTCCGGACCACGAGGTCGGCAAAGCTGACGTCGGTCATCGGCGATGGTCGCTGGAGGTGACGATCTCGGTGATACGGATGCCGAACTCTTCGTCGATCACCACGACCTCACCACACGCGATGCGACGTCCGTTGACGAGCACGTCGATCGGTGCGCTCGCCGCACGATCGATTTCCACGACCATGCCCGGCTGAAGAGCGAGCAGCTCACGGATCGGCATGGTGGTGCGGCCCAGTTCGACCGTGACCTCCATGTCGACGTCGTGCAGCAAGCTCAGCGGACCAGCGCCAACAGAGACTCCGTACTGCTCCGCGGCGAAGCTCTGCGGCACGAACGAATCGCTGCCGTCGAGCGGTCTGCCCATCGAGTCGACCGGTCCGGCCGATGGGTCATTCGAACCGGCGAGTCCTGGCTGGCCGAGGTCCACGTCGGCGGCGACCGCACGAGGGATCAAACCAACGATCGCGCTGAGGCGCTTGTTGTCCTGTATCTCGACGGTGATCTCGGGCCGTACCGATGCAGCTTCGACCAGTTCGGCCTCGCTCACCTCGACATCAGTGCCGGCCCCGTCGGGCGGCGCCAACGTGACAACCATCGCGTCGACGGCAGCACGAAAGCCGGCCGCGAGCCCGTAGGTGTCGCTCGAGAGTCGCCCGGCGACTTCGTCGTTGACGGCGAGCAACAGTGTCGCGGCGATCGCACCGGTCACTTCGACGAGAAAGACGCGGTCACCGTCGTCGACTGGCCAGGCGGTGCTCGCCTCGGACTGCTCCCCGAGACCGAACTTCTCGCGCAACACCGTCGCTGCGGCGCCGAGCGCTCCTTCCGGGTCCGCCAGCGGGCGTGTCGATCGAACAATGTCGTTGGCGGCATCTGCGTCTGTAGTCACGAGTTCTCCTGCACCTCTTCATCGTGGCAACAGCGCCATCGGCGACGGCGTTGGTGTGCCAGGCCCGCACGTGTGGGCCGGGTCGACCTGTGACTGTCCGCAGATCTCGGCACTGTCACCCAGGCGCGGCCGGGAGTCCGCGAATGCGTCAGCCGACGGCGGCGCTGGCTGCGTTGCTCGCTGGGCCGTCAGCCGTCGACTGGACGGCGAGGCGAGAGCGGTGCAGATGGCGACCTGGTTCTGTGTTGCCGACCACTTGCAGGGCGAACTGGCGGTTGAGGCGACCGATACGAACTTCGTGCGTCGGTACACCACCCACGTCGAGCGTCAGGGGCATGTCGACCGGGTGATTGAGCAGCAGGAGGTCACCCACCTGCAACGAGGTGATCTGACGAGACGAGGCAACGACCGGACGGAACCGTGCCGCGGTGTCGACCGTGGCGTCGACCACGTGATCGTGGAGCAGCGCCCGATGCCGGGCGAGCGCTTCCGCGCTCTGTACACCGGTACGAGCGCTCGCCGACAAGGCCTCCAGATGAGGTTGCAGACTGCTGAACGGGATGCACAGCGTCATCGTGTCGTTGACGGATTCGACGCGCACGTCGAACGCCACCACGATGACCATGTCGGTGGGTGCGGCCAACTGTGCGAACTGCGGGTTGGCCTCTTGGCCGATGATCTCGGGTTCGAGGGCGACGACCGGCTCGAACGCATACCGGATCTCGGGGAGCGACTGGGCGATGATGCTGCGCATCAGCGACAGTTCCAGGTCGGTCATCGCACGTTTTGGTTGATCGGGGCCACCGCGGCCGCCCAGCATCAGTTCGGTTGCTGCGAACGCCACTCTCAACGGCATCTGCAGGATCGCGGAGCCGCTCAACGGCGCCAGCGACAACATGGTCAGCAACGTGGGATTGGGCAACTCGCGGACATACTCGTCGTAGGGCCGCTGGTCGATCTCGCGGATCGACACCTGGGTGACCGCACGTAACGCCGACGCCAGTGTGGTGGTGAAGCCGCGAGCCATGGTCTCCTGGACGATCTGCATCGTCCTGACATGCTCGCGCGAGAGCGTCGACGGCCGCCGGAAGTCGAACGGCCGCGGCTCACCGCGCCGGCGTCGGCGATATGGGCTCGACATCACCGCTTGAGGTTGACGACTTCTTGGAGCACCTCATCGGACGCAGTGATCACCCGGGCGTTGCCCTGGAAACCACGCTGGGCGACGATGAGGCGGGTGAACTCCTCGGCAAGGTCGACGTTCGACATCTCGAGCGAGCCGGCGAGCATGATGCCGCGTCCGCTCGTGCCTGCGGCGCCGATCTGGGCGAGGCCCGAGTTCGGCGTGGATCGCCAGGAGCCGGCGATGCGTTCGAGGCCACCCGGGTTGGAGAAGACCGCCATCGCGAGTTGACCGATGGGACGGGTCCTGCCGTTGGAGTAGCTGCCGAGGATCACGCCGTCGGGGGAGATGTTGAACGACTGCAGCGACCCAGCGGCGCTGCCGTTCTGTTGGTTGATGCTGGCGCTGGAGCCGCCTGCGAACTGGGTGAGCCGGGCGGGACCGTTGGCGGTGCCGAGCGTCAGCGACAACGGGGTCGGCATGCCGGCCACGGCCCCGCCGGCAATGTTGACATTGCGGTCGGCCGGCGCCGTCAGTTCGCCGTTGGCGTCGAACGTGACCACGTTGTCGGTGAGTGCGACGGACGCTCCGTTGGCAGTGGCGGAGACCGTCCACTGATTGGCGAGGAGGGGGTCCTTGGTGAACGTGAGATTGAGGGCGACGGCCAGGCCTTGCTGGTCGTAGGTCAGCGTGCTCATGGTGACTGCGGTGCCAGGCGCCGCGTCGGCCGACAGATTGCCGCCGATCCCAACGGTGGTGGTCTGATCGGGCGGTAGCAGGTCGCCGACACGGATCTCGATGGTGCCGATGGCGCCGTTCGTGTCGATGATGCCGTTCGGGCCGGACTGCCAGCCCTTCACGAGGGTGCCCCCGATGGTCGCCAGACGGCCCATCGCATCGAGGTTGAAGCTGCCGGCTCGGGTGTAGAGCTGTTCATCGTCGTTGCCGATCACGAAGAAACCGTCGCCCTGGATGGCGACGTCGCTGTTTCGTTCTGTGCGCTGGACAGCGCCCTGGGTGAACGACTGCTGCGTGCCGACGAGTCGGGAACCGAGTCCGATCTGGGAGGGGTTGGTGCCGGCAGTCGCGGCGCCGGGTGCCTGCACGCCGTTGAGCGTCTGGCTGAGGACGTCGGAGAAGATGGCGACGGACCCTTTGAAACCGATCGTGGAGATGTTGGCGATGTCGTTGCCGACGACGTCGATCATCACTTGGTGGTTACGCAGGCCGGACAGGGCAGTGGACATCGAACGGATCATTGGTGAAAGCCTCCTGAGAGATGGGGTGTACGACGGGAACAGAGAGAGCGGGTGGGACGGCCGGGGTTCGACCGCAACGGGCTATGGCTGCGATACCGGGCGAGATGGGTGAGATGGGTGGAATGGATGAGATGGGTGGAATGGGTGAGATGGTCGAGCTGTTCGTGGGCCGGAATCGACCGGTGGGCGGATCGTCGGCGCAGCAGCTGATCGAGGCTCTCGGCCACGAGCACCACGACGACGGCGCCGCCATAGAACCCGAAGGTGACCTTCATGATCAGATGCACGGTTCGGACTGTCCGCACACATCGCGTTCAGGCGACCCGGCCCGGACGAATTCCCGAGACGGCTTCGATCGGGATGTCGCCGAAGCTGGTACGCAGCAGCAACGACTTGCCGTCGACGCTGACGCTCTCGACCACGGCGGTCGACGTTGCGGTGCCGGTACCCGTACCGAAGGTGATCTCCCGTCCGATCATGCCACCGGCGACGGCGAGGCGGTCACCGACGGCCGACGACGTGAGGGTGTCGGCGATGTCATTGAGCCGATCGACCATGGTCAGCTGTGCCGACTGGGCAACCATCTGTGACGCGTCGACGGGGGCCGAGGGATCCTGGTTGCGGAGCTGGGCGACGAGCAGTTTCAAGAAGGCGTCGCGGTCGAGCTTGGCACCCGGGTTCTCGACGGGCTTGGGCGTCGCTGTCGCCGCCGAGGTCGACGCGGCCGACGTGGGGCCGGAAACTGGGTCGATGATGGTCATGGGAACCTCGCTGCGGTGGTTGGGAGTCGGGTGGGGCAGAGTTCGCGTTCAGAGACGAAGGTCGAGGCGACCTGACGCAACGGTCTGTGGTGGTGAGATCGCAGCGATCCGACGGTCGCTCGAGCCGCTCGGAGAACCTGATGGCGACATGTTGGACCGGTCGCTCTGACCTGACGATTCGCTGTGGCGTTGGCCGGCGTCACGGTTGGCCACATCGAGGTCGGCGAAGTCGATGCCGGCGTCGGCGAGGTCGCGTCGCAGTTCGGGGAGCCGATCGGCGAGCAGATTGCGGCTCAGCGCATCGTCGCTCAGCAGACTCACTCGGACCACCCCGTCGAGATCCGACGCAGCGATTCGCAGCTGACCGAGCGTTTCGGTGTCGACGTCCATCGACATCGTCGATGTCGAACCAGTGCGGAGGTGTCTCCACGCCGACACCTGGGCCCCCGTGAACGGAACCATCGGAGCACCAGCCGCTGGCGTGGCGGTCGAAACAGAGGTGACCGTCGGTGGCCCGTTCGAGGCCGGTACCAGAACCTGGCGGTCGGCGACCGCAACGGACCCCTCGGGCGTCGGGCGGTGAGTCGTGGCAGGCAAGGGGTCCCCGGCACGGGCGTTGGCAGCCGGAACATCGGTCTGATCAGCGGTCGTTTCCGGCGGTGGCGCACCAGTGTCGGGCCGTGGCTCTGCGTCATTCCCTGATCTGGCGTCCGGCGTCGCCATGGAGTCCGCAATCTGTCCGACGATCCCTTGGACGACAGCGGTCGTGACCGGTGAGGTGACAGCGATGGTCGCCTGCACAGCAGCCGGAGCGGTGACGACCTCGGCATCGGGGGCGATGCTGATCGGCTGTGTCTGCGTCGTGGGGTGCGGGGACGGGACCGTCGGGTGATCCGGCGAGACCCGAGCGTCCGACACCACGGGTGTGACCTGCTCGCCGATGACTCCAAGGTCGTCAGACGACGAGACGACGACGGGGGCAGCGGACGGCGGAGTTGCAGCAGCCACGGCGGGGAGGGCAACACGAAGGGTCGCATCGACCACCGCACCAGCAGTTCCGTGATCGCTTGCCTCGTCGCTTGCCTCGTCGGTTTCCTTGGCGGTTGCCTTGGTGGCTTTGTCGATTTCTCTGTCGGATGCCCTGGTTGCTCTGTCGAGTTCTCTGGCTGCCTTGTCGATTTCCTTGTCGATTGAGTTGATTGTTCTGGTTTCCTTGTCGGTTGCTGTGTCGGTGTCCACCTCGATACCGACATCGATCTGGCTGCTCGCTGCGGTGTCGGCGGGAGCTTCGTGGATCGCCAGGACGCCCGGCGGTGCGGGCTCGGGTTCCGCCTCCGCGGCTGGCGTGGCGGGCGTCGCAGGCGTCGCAGGCGTCGAGTCGTCGGCAGGCGTTGCACGCGTCGCTGGCATCGCCGGGGTTGCAGGCGTCGCACGCGCCGAGTCGTCGATGGGGGTGTCGTCACGCCTGTTCGGGGCGGTCCGCTCGGCGTCGTTCGCCGGTGCCGGGTCGGGCACGTCGAGGTCGTTGGCAGCGCACGACAGTACGGACGCGAACGCGCCGTCGGCGAAAGGCGCCACGGCCGATGCCGGCGACGCGGCGCTCACCCCAGACGTCGAGGACCGGGCCACCGGGATCACGAGCGCCCCCAGCGCATCACGACAAGGTCGTCGAGCTCGACACCATCGACGCGTCGCTGCTCGGCGAGCGCATCAGCGGTTGCTCGCTCATCGAGTCGTTCGACTCCGTCGAGGCGTTGCGATGCTCCGGTCCACAACTCCACTGCGGTGGCGACCTCCTCACGGGCGCCGAGCGCAACGACGCCGGCACGGTCGGCCTGAGCGCTGCCGGCACCCAACATCGAGCGGTGCGCCACGAAATTTCCGGCCGACACCGTCGACGCTGCCGGGACGGAACGTTCGGCCACCAGCGATCGGGCCCGGGCAGCATCGTCGTCGCACCGTTGCAGTTCGACCCGGCGCGCCATCACCTCGCCCTTCGCAAGCCGTTCCTGCAGCGATCGGATCCGCAGCACGGTGTCGAGTCGGCGAGCGCTCACGAGTCGACTGCCACGATCGCTGCAAGACGGGTGAAGGCATCGGCAGCCTCGGTCGGCTCGCCGATGCGTTGTCGCAAGAAGTCATCGATTGCCGGGCGCACCCTGACGGCACGATCGACGAGTGGATTGGTCCCTGGCACGTACGCTCCGATCTCGATGAGGTCTCTGGCCTCTGCATAGGCGGCGAGGAGACGGCGCACCTCGCCGGCCACTGCCTGTTGACTCTCGTTGGTGACCGAACCCGCCACCCGGCTCACCGAGGCAAGCACGTCGATCGCCGGATAGTGGCCTGCGTGCGCGAGCGCACGTGACAACACCACGTGACCGTCGAGAATCGAGCGGACAGCGTCGGCGATTGGTTCGTTGTGGTCGTCGCCGTCGACGAGCACGGTGTAGATGCCGGTGATCGAACCGGTCTCGGCGGTGCCGGAACGTTCGAGCAATTTGGGCAGCAGCGAGAAGACGCTGGGCGGATAGCCGCGAGCGGTCGGCGGTTCACCGGCCGACAGCCCGATCTCACGTTGGGCCATGCAGTAGCGGGTGAGCGAATCCATCATCAGCACCACGTCGTTGCCCTCGTCGCGGAACCACTCGGCGATTCGGGTGGCTGCAGCGGCGGCTCGCAGACGAACCAGCGCCGGGGTGTCAGATGTGGCGACCACGATCACCGAACGGGCCAGGCCTTCGGGGCCGAGTTCGGCCTCGATGAACTCCCGGACCTCTCGGCCTCGTTCACCGATGAGGGCAACGACGTTCACGTCGGCGCGCGAGCTGCGTGCCACCATGCCCATCAACGTCGACTTGCCGACACCAGAGCCGGCGAACACACCGACGCGCTGGCCGCGACCCATCGGGGCGAGGGTGTCCCACGCCCGAACGCCGAGCGACAACGCGGTGTCGACGCGGGGCCGTCGCAGCGGGTGCGGTGGGCTCCCGTCGATGGGCACCTGGGAAAGGCCGCTGATCGATGGTCCACCGTCGAGCGGTTGTCCGAGCGCGTCGATGACCCGCCCGAGCAGTGCAGTCCCCACCGGGATCGTTGGTGGACGGTCGGTGCCGGCCACCCGGTCACCGACCCGGCGGCCCTTCAGTTCACCGAAGGGCATGCAACTCACTTCGCCGTCACCGCACGCCACGACCTCACCGGTCAGCGGGTCGGGGCCGTCGAGCAGTTCGACGCCCGAACCCAACGGCAGGTCGAGACCAGCGACGTCGAAGCGCAACCCGACGATGCGTTTGATCACACCGGTGCGTCGGGGCGCCAACGCCGCACGAACGTCGTCGAACTGGGCCAACAATGTGTGGTCGAGGAGATCGTGCATCAGTCGACGAATTCTTCGCTGCCGCGAGTGACCATGATCTGGCCACTTTCTTCGAGGGCCCGGATCGAGCGGACGACGGCACCCTGAGCGTCCTCGACGGTCTTCATGCGCACCGGGCCGAGCAACACGATTTCTTCGTCGAGGTTCTGGGCGGCGCGCTCGGACATGTTCGTGGTGATCTTCTCCTTGACCTCGGGTCGCGCGCCCTTGAGCGCAGTGGCGAGTTCCTTGGCGTCGACCGTTCGCAGGATCAGCTGGATCGCCCGGTTGTCGAGCGACACGATGTCTTCGAACACGAACATGCGCGACCGCACCTGATCGGCCAGTTCGGATTCGTAGGTCTCGAGTCCTTCGAAGATCGCACGCTCGGTTGCACGGTCCGAGCGGTTGAGGATGTCGATCAATGTCTGTACGCCGTCGGCCCGGTTCACGCTGGTCCGGTTCGAGTTGGCCGACCCGAAGCGACGTTCGAGCACGGCTTCCATCTGGGTGATCACCTCGGGCAAGGTCTGTTCGAGTTTGGCGACGCGGATCGACACGTCGCGCTGGACGTCTTCTTCGAGCCCGCCGAGCACCATCGAGGCTTGTTCGGGCGCCATGTGTGCAAGCACGAGCGCCACGGTCTGGGGGTGTTCGCCGCTGAGGAAGTTGAGCACCTGGCGTGGTTCGGTCTTGCGGAGGAATTCGAAGGGTGCCTTGGCCATCGACACGAGCAGGCTGTCGAGGATCTCGGACGCCCGTTCCGCTCCGAGTGACGTTTCGAGCATCTCGCGAGCTCGCTCGACACCACCGGTGGCGAGCTGGTCGTTGGCCTTGGCCAACATGGCGAACTCGAGCAGCGACCCTTCGGCGTCTTCTCGTTTCACCGCTTGGGCCTGCACGATCTCGGCGGTCACCTGGGTGACTTCGCGCTCGCCGAGCAGTTGGAGGATGCGTGCCGAGCGCTCACGTCCCAGTTTGAGCAGCACGATCGCTGCTTTCTGGCTACCGGTCAGATGGTTGACCGGGGGGATCTCGGCCCACACGGAGCCGTCTGCCGCCGAGACGTCGGCCACCGAGACGTCGAATACCGCTCGGCCCGCCGCGTCGGCGCCGCTCATCGTGGCCGTCACGCCGAGCCTTTTTCGTCGGCGAGCCATGTCTGCAGGATCTGCGCCACTTCCTCAGGACGGCGATCGGCCATGGCGCTCAATTCCTCGAGTGCGGATTCCGACGCCAGGGTCACCCGGTTCAGCGCCGGCGCCTGCGTCGCGGGCAGCACCGCGGTGGCACTGGCGCCGCCGATCTGAGCGGTGCGTATCGCACCGATGTCGAGAGGCGTCGACACCTCTCGGCGGGCCCGTCGTGCACTCCGGTACGCAAGGAACATCGCGATCAGGACGACGAAGGCGATGATCCCGGTGCGAATCAGCGAGTTGCGGGCCTGCACTGACGCTTCGGCAGTGGCGACGTCGGCCGCGACGGTGGCCGCCTCGTCTGCTGACGTGTCGAAGTCGAGTCGGCTCACGACGACCTGGTCGCCTCGTTCGACGTCGACACCGGCGGCGGTGGCCACCATCTCTTCGATCGTGGCACGTTGTTCCTCGGTGACCGTCGCTGCGTCGACGAGCACGGCGACATTCAGGCGTTCGACCTCCCCCGGCGCTATCACGGTCTGCTCGACGGTGCGGTTGACCGCCAACGAGCGTTCGGCGTCCTCGCTTGCGAACGTTCCCTCGCCGCCCACACTGTTGGCCTCGACCGTGGCCCCGTCGGGGCCGAGCACACCGGTCGCTCCCGCGAGGCCAGTCCCCGTGTAGGTCTGGGTGGCGGTCTTCTCGGCGCTGACGACGCCACCTTCGTCGGTGGTGTCGAAGGTCTCCGAGGTGGCTTGACGTTCGGTCAGGTCGAGATCGGCGGTCACGGTCACGGCGACGTTCTCGGCGCCGGTGACCCGGGCGATCATCGACCGCAGCGACGCAGTCATCTGCTGTTCGAACTCAGCGGTTGCGCCGTTGCGCCCGCCGCCGCCGGAGAGTCCGGCGCCAGGCGTGCCAGCGAGGG
>ENA-OFDP01000279-OFDP01000279.1-metagenomes-genome-assembly--contig:-NODE-279-length-23822-cov-4.362814_pt1 | contig 23822 bp, 15 predicted proteins | sample MGYA00153389_OFDP01 | MGnify analysis MGYA00153389 | reverse complement strand
GCAAAACCACCCTAGCCAACAAACTCCTCAACCCCAACTACGAACTCAAAGAACGAGAACCCACCACCGAAGGCATTGATGTCCTATCCTGGGAATTCACGCAAGCCAACGGCAAACCTTTCCGCGTTCACCTCTGGGACTTTGGCGGACAGGAAATCTACCACGCCACCCACCAATTTTTCCTCACCGAACGTTCTCTGTATGTCCTCCTCGTCGATAACCGCCGCCAAAACCCCAACCTCTGCTACTGGCTGAGTATCATCGAACTCCTCAGCAACGGCAGTCCCGTCTTACTCGTCCAAAACGAAAAACAAGACATCCGCTGCGAAATCAGCCTCGGCCAACAGCGGGGGGACTTTCCTAACCTCGAAAAAGGTTACGTCACCAACCTCGCCACCAATCGCGGACTCGCAGACCTCCAACGCGCCCTGCAAAACCGCATCGCCACCCTCGAACACATCAGTACGCCCATCCCCAAACGCTGGGCAAATGTCCGCTATGTTTTGGAAAACTATTCTCAACGCCAAACCCATATCGAAGTCGGTGAATTTTTCAACATCTGCGTTAGCCAAGGCTTCAAAAAGTCGGATAAACCCGCCATGTTGAGTCTCAGCAAATACCTCCACGACTTGGGTATTATCCTGCATTTCCAAAAAGACCCCATCCTCAAAAATGTAGTTATCCTGCGTCCCGAATTGGCAACTAAGGCTGTTTACAAAGTCGTCGGCAACAAAAAAGTCACCGACAATGGAGAAGTCACAGACAACGCAGAAATCATCGACAATTACGGGTATTTCACCCAAGAAAACCTGAAGCAAATCTGGCGCGACATAGAATATCAAGACTTGCACGACGAACTGCTGCACTTGATGAAACACTTCAAATTGTGTTACGAAATCCCCTGCCAACCCGGACAATACATCGCCCCGCAACTTCTCCCCCTCGAAACGCCCAACTACGACTGGGACGACACCGATAACCTGATTTTGCGTTACAAATACGACTTTATGCCCAAAGGCATTATTACCCGCTTCATCGTAGAAATGCACTTGTTAATCTACCGCCCTCAATCCGGTTTACCAAAGGGTAGGGGGGATATTGTCTGGCGCGATGGAGTCATCCTCGCCGACAATTACGCCAAAGCCGAAGTTATCGAAAATTACGACCAACGAGAAATCCGCATTCGAGTTTCTGGCAACCACAAAAAATCTCTTTTAGACCGCATCCGCCACGAACTCTGGAAAATTCATGCTACTTATGACGATCGCCTAAAATACAAAGAATTCATCCCCTGCAATTGCGAACAATGCAAAGGCAGCCAAGACCCTCACCTCTACGATTTTGAAAATCTACGCCGCCGTTTGGACAATTACATCTATGAAGTTCAATGCGAAAAATCTTATCAAATGGTTCAGGTGCGCCGCTTAATGGAAGATTTCCCGGACAATTTGCAACAATGGGAAGAAACAGAGCGACTTTCTGGAATCAATCAACTTGACTCTGGAGATGCTTCTAGTATTCAATTCAACTTCAACTTCGACGGTAAAAAAATGACTAAAACTTCTTCCACAACCAATAACTTCAACGGCCCGATGTCTGCTGGTGTTATCAACAGCGATACCGCTGAAGTTAAAAACAATCAATTCAATCAAATTAATAACGCTGATACAGCAGAAATTATCAAATTAATTTCATCAATGCGAGAAACCGCGATGCAGTTTCCTGAAGATGTTCGCGACGATCTAATTATCGATATTAAAGATGTGGAAACTGAAATTAATAAACCGAAAGATCAATGGGATAGACCTAGATTAAAGAAATGTTTAAAAGGTATTGCAGCAGGGGTGGCTGCGATCGGAGTTGGGATGGCAGGTGCTGTTGATTTGGCTAATAAGACGATCGATCTCGGTGACAAAGTGGGTATTGAAATTCAAGTGCCTTGGGCGCGCTAAATAAGTTTTGCAAGGCTTACGCATCAGCCCAAAGAAGCCGGGTTTTTTACTTAATTTGTGGGTAACAACCCAGGATTTTGGGGAAAAACCCGGTTTCTGACCCTACGCATCAGCCTAAAGCCTCGATCGCCCGCACCGCATTTCCCGCGATCGCCCCTCACCCCGCCCCGGAATTGCCTCCAATCAGTTAAAGTAAGAAAAAGAAGCGCAAGTAACCCTCACATTCGAGCGATAATGGCATCCTCTTCCTCTGTAGCAGTTCGCGAACTCCCCTTATTTCCCTTGCCGGAAGTGGTTCTATTTCCAGGTAGACCTCTGCCGCTGCAAATCTTCGAGTTTCGCTATCGAATCATGATGAATACGATTCTGGAGGGCGATCGCCGTTTCGGTGTACTCATGTGGGACCCTGAACAAAATAAAGTCTCTGCTGTCGGCTGCTGCGCCGAAATAATTCACTGTCAGCGACTCCCAGACGATCGCCTGAAAATTATGACTCTCGGACAGCAGCGGTTCCGAGTCCTTGACGCCGTTCGGGAAAAACCCTATTTAGTCGGTCTAGTAGAATGGATTGAAGACGAACCGCCACAAAAAGACCTCCGATCTTTGAGCAAAGAAGTCGAACAATTGCTCAGAGATGTAGTTCGCCTCTCCAGCAAATTGATGGATCAGCCGATCGACCTCCCGGACGATATCCCCAGTTTGCCCACAGAATTGTCCTACTGGGTAGCTAGCTACTTGTACGGTGCAGCGACAGAACAGCAAACTCTTTTAGAATTGCAAGATACTGCTGCGAGATTGGAGCGCGAAACCGAAATTTTGACTTCGACTCGCAATCACTTGGCAGCCAGGACTGTACTGAAAGACACGCTCAAATAGCCAGCGCAGGCAAAAAGCTCGATCGGTTTTGCCTGCACTGAACCAAGAATTAGGCACAAATTATCGGATTTTTGGTTTTCGATTCAGAATGACCGATGAACTAAGGGTTTGGAGCAGGAGGTTACAGTTCCATTATTTTGGGGAACTGGTATCTGTTTACTCCTTAACTTCAAACAGGTTCGGATAGGTTCTTTATAGCAGTAGATGCTTGTGTTAGAAAATCTCGACCAACCGAAACCATACGATGCAGTTAAAGGCGGTCAACTGCCGCCTCCTGTGGGCGGTGTGGTGCTCGGCGGACTAGCAGGAGTTAAACACCGACTGTCTAGTTCTGTCAGCGAACATCGTATCGCCGCCTTGAAGGAAACCTTAAATTATGGCGATGCAGGCTTAAAAATAGTCATCAAGATTTGTCAAAGCGAAACAGGGCTAGTGCAGCGGGCGGCCGGCGATTTGCTCCGAGAAAGGCTAAGTTCGATCGCCCATGAAAAACTACAAGCCTTTGTAGCTGCAAGTTCAGATTCAGAAGCCCAGACATACAGCACTCAAAAAATCTTAGATCGCTCACCCGGTGAAGTCTCAGAAAAAAAATTAGCAAAAAATCACGATCGACAGTTGTCAGAAGCACAGCTAATATTTGAGACAAATATGCAGCAGATGCAACCAAATTTGTTGCTGTTAGAAGCATTGGTAGCCTCTGTAAATCGCGAAGAATTTACTAGCGAACTGATGAATCTTTGGGATTTGTTAATCTCAGAGATTCAGGAACCTCTCAAAGAACTGCGTCAGGCTGTTGGCAGCGCCATTTCCGCCCAACTGCGCATTCAGTGGCAGTACAATCAAGCAGAATCTCAAGCTAATCAGTGGCAGCAACGAGCTTTGCTAGCTCTTCAAAAACAGGATGAAAGTTCAATTCGCCTTGCCTTAATTCACAAGCAGATTCAATTCGATAAGGCGACAGAACTAAAAATTGACTTAGACGACCAAACTGTGCGAGTAGAAACTCTCAATCGCAACTTGCTAGCTTTGGAAAGTATGATTACTGAAGCTAATTCTAAGAAAGAGATACTAAAGATGCAGCTTCATTTTGCGAAGGTACAGGAGCAAATTAACTACACTTTCAGTCAGGTCAATAATATATTTTTTAGTCCTTAGTTGTCGGATTGCAACGCTTACGTGCATCGCGAACAATCACAGAAATATGCGATCGATTTCGGAGTCCTGAATTAGTTCAATTTTGAGGACAATAGTCAAACAATACGAAAATAGTCCAAGACGCAAAAACCGGGTTTTTTTACCGAAACAGTTTGCTGCATTCCGCAGCCTGGTAAAAAAACCCGGAACGTTTTAGTTTGCGTGCGTCCAAGGCTAAGAAATACTTGTTGACGATGTTAGCGGCCGTCTTTGTCAATGTCGCCAGGAACAGCGCGTTCCACCCGATTCCAAGCGTCGCGCGTGGCGTGCTTAGCTTTTTCCCAAGTCACGTTAGACTTACCGCGATTTGTTTCGTAGTCGCGTTGCAAATCGTCTTCGAGTTCGTTGAAGCTCTTACCGGTACCGTTGTAGCGGCTGTATCCCTCATAACCCGTGCGGTATGCAGGCTGATAGTCGTCGTAAGTCGTACCCGTCTCAGCGTAAGAGCTAGAGTTATAGTTGTCGCGCCAGTAAGCATCTTCTACCGTAGGGTCGATCGCCTCGCCCACACCTTTACCGGCCAAACCGCCGCTAAACGCGCCCACAACAGCGCCTACAACAGCTCCCACAGGCCCGCCGATCGCACCGCCGATCGCAGCTCCCGCAGCTCCCGCACTCGCTGCACCGATACCCGTTGCCACTGGATGAGCCCCGGTTTCCCCCGAAAGTGGGTCGAGGTTAGCATCAGGTTGCTTCACTGACTTTTTGTCATCGCTCATCATATTTTTTTCCTTTTATCTAACTGTAACTATTATTAAATTTACCTTTTAAATTCCTATTCATTCATCTTCCTTAAGGATGAATCTGCTAGATTAACAAGAATGATCAAACCGTCCTCGACTCAGAAAATGGTTTAAAAAGCTACTCTAATTATGTAAGGTGCGCGGCCCGGCGCACCTTACATAATTAGGTTCAAGTGAGTGTGAGTCCAGAGCTATACTCAATTGTGTATTCACCGAAGCTCCGTATTTACCCGCAACTTGAGTTAGATAGAAATTTATTGATTTACTCGTTGCCTGTGACCTTTTCGATCAACTCTTCAGCTTTTTGAACTATGCTTTCTTGCGGGTGTTCTCCCTTGTACTCCTTTAAGCTTTCGTCGTAAACCTGCTCGACCTTTGCAGGATTTTGAGCGGTTTTGACAATATCTTCGTAAGCTGCTTGGGGATTGAGATCCTCGAAACTTTCTGCGGGGTCAGTAATTTTAGCTTCTGGCTGCGCCTGACTGTTGTATTGACCTGCTGCGCGAGCAGCTTGATTGGGTGCTACCGCTAGACCTGCCAGACCAATCAAAGCCAGCGTACAGACCAGCAAAATGCTTTGACTCAATGTTTGCCCGAGAGCTTTTAAAACCCGCTTCATATCAACGTCTCCTCGTATTTTTTCGCAAAAGTTATGATGTTTCTCGCCCCTTCACTGCGATCGCACATTGAAAACCTGGGTTGAAGCGCAATCTTTAAAGTCGCAGCTACCGCATCTCGATCGAGCGAAAAGGGATGTTTCTAGTGATGTCCAGTATATTAAGCGCCTGCTTGTTACGATTACTTCTACCAAAAGATAGATTAGTTAGACAAACAGAAGTCATATCGTGTCAGGGGCGATCGCAATTCCTGCTAAAAACCCTATGTAGCGATTCTCACCTCAATTGCGAACTCTTACTCATCTCATCTCATCTCATCTCATCTCTTCCTTCGCGTCTTCGCTTCGTCAAAAAAATCCCATTCACCCAACATCTAAAATTGCTATAAATCACCTAAACAACTACAAAAAAACCTGCTCTATGTTGAAATGGCGACTCTGAATAGCTCCTTCAAATAGCTCAGTAGAAAGAGCTTGTTCTACCGACCAAACGCCGGGTTTTGTCAGTTGCCCTTCCAACATTAATTGAGCGATGCTGCCAGTACCGATTCCGGTAGCTGCCGCAGCGTTTGGGTGTACGGCGATCGAGCAAACTTGAGTGGGTTTGCCATTTTTGATGCCGCTTACTTGCGATCGTACTGCCACGCCAACACCGCTAAAATTATTAGTAACACTGGTCATGCCGTAACTGACATAAGACAAAAACTCAATAACAGAAGGATTTTTTAACCAGCTATCCGGCCAGTATTTGGCAACAAACCAAGTAAGATGATTGTAAAGGTCGGGAAAAGTGCCGAATTTAGTAATAACTGTTTTAACTGGGAAAGTTTCGGGCAAAGTGATTGCTTCCGGCATATCGAACCAGTAAACGCCAGTTTTGCCGTAGGGTTGAGGAAATTCTATGGTTTCGCGATCGGTATAGGGTTTAATCTGCTGTAGTTTGCCATCAATCCAAGCATCAAAAGGCATTTGCAAACCTAAAAAAGTAGTCCGCATTACCGTAACACCAGCACCGCCCGAACCTCCCACCACATAACTCAAATGAATGTGTTCTGCTGTATCTAACTGCTCCACATCTCGGCGCACCATGCTATTAGAAATTCCAGGGAAAATACCCGTGTTAACAATCGCTGTAACCCCAGCATTTTTAGCGGTTTCGCGCAATTCTAAAGCCCTGCGAGTAAAAATGCGGCTGTCGCTGACATCAGTATAATTAACACCCTCTTCTATGCAAGTTTTCAGTACGCCAGCATCTCGGTAGTGAAAAGGTCCCGCACAGTGAACGACGAGATTAGACTGTGAAACTGCTTTTTGCAGGGCGGCACTGTCCGCTAAATCAAAAGTTTGGTACTGCACCCGATCCGGCGGCAATCCCGGCCCAATAGAGGCTTCAGAGTTGCGTCCGGTAACGGTAATTTCTGCGTCGGTATGGGTAACGAGGTCTTGGGCAACGCTGCTGCCAATTCGTCCGCGCCCACCGACAATCAAAACTCGGTTTGTCATCGCTTAAAAAAGGGTAACGCCAAATTTCAGTGTCTCAACTTTGGGCTGGCCTTTTCATCCGCATAAAGTATGAATTTGCTAAGCGATATCAGCCAAAAGCAAGTCTTTGCCTTCATTCTCTGTTATCCTTTCGGCAACCTGTATGGCTGTTTCTAGTTGTCCTGCTTTTAGATATTCTCTTGCCTAAAGGATTGACATGGCCGCTTTTGATTCGCTAACTAAACAAACTCATATACAGGAACTTCCAACGTCCGACTCGGCTTGTTTCTTTCCCAGATGATTTGCTGTAGGCGTTCTACAGTTTCTGGTGAGAAAAAACGCTCTCCGGTTTCTAAACACAATCTGGCTGGCACATTCTCCACAACGATAAACTTTCCATCCATTTCAAGAGTGTAGTTAACTTTTTCTTCGATCATGGTTTCTTTCCAGAGTTCAGTGCTCATTTTGAGTTCTCCTAACTTTAAAATTAATCCACAGTTCGGGGTTGGGCTCGTATAGGGTAATAATTTTTACCAAAGGACGGGATGGATAACTGCACTGGACGTGCAAAGGTCTAGCTGCGACGGTAAAACCTAATATCAGGCAACTTGGGCCATATTTATCGTCTGGATAATCTTCGATAATTTGACCATTCGCCATAGCCTCGCGGAGTTCTTCTTGCACGCCGATATGCCGGACAATACTTTGATTGAGAGCGTGTTGCGAGAACTCAAACTGGTTTTGAACAATTTTATTGCGGATTTCTTCAATCATTACCAGGAGGCATCAGAGCTTGCGAATTTCTTTTTTATCTCAATAGTCCCGACAGTTTTTAGTTCGTAGTCGGAAAACCGGGATTTTCCGTTGGTAGCTCGATTGCCTTGGAGCCTTTAAATCCTTACTATACCATTAGCCATCAAAACTGTCCCAAGTATTGTTATGTAAAACTTAACTTTTAATTATAAATAAAATTACTCTCTTTTGCAACTAAGCGTACTGAAATCAGTAAATAAATAAGGGCGGGCATTGCCCGCCCTCTTACTTCTAATTCCCTCGAAATACCGACTTAGCCGTCGATTTCAGAGAATTAGCCGCATCCGCCAAAGTTTGCGCGATCGGCTGCTGCGAGTCGCCCGATCAATTGTATAAATTAACACTTAAAAATATCTGATTTATACGATCCACATAACATCAATAAATACGTGCTGAAACAGTCTACACAATTTGGTCTAGACTGTGTTCCACACCTCAGCGCAGAGCCATATGCAGCACAGCCAAGTAGCGTGGCGACGCGATTCCGTGCACTTTTGTTCCTTTTGTGAAACTAGTAAATTGGTGAGTAATTTCACGCAAAGCCATTCCGGACATTAGGATTTTAGCTAGTAAATCTGACCAGAGATATAGATACTCCCGATAGATGTCCCCCCCATGCGAGATGACTGGCTATGTCCCAAGTAACAAATCCCACCCAACCCCAAAGCGTTCAACCGAATGCTATTGGGGGTCTAATTATCCAAGGCTCACCCGGTTCGCCAAACAGAATCAACGGCAGCAGCAGTTCGGATCAAATCATTCTAGGCTCTAGTAATGATGAAGCTACCGGTTTAGGTGGCGATGACATCATGTTCGGTTTAGACGGCGATGACATTTTGAGAGGCGGCGACGGAGATGACGTGATTTTTGGCGGCGAGGGAAAGGACACCATCCAAGGGCAAAATGGCAATGATACTGTGTTTGCCGGTAAAGGCGATGATGTCGTTGAGGGTAACGCTGACAATGACTTGCTGTTTGGCAACCAAGGAGCAGATACCGTCCTCGGCGGCGATGGCAGTGATACTGTGTTCGGCGGTAAAGGTGATGATGTAGTCGATGGAGGCGCCGGCGATGACGTTCTGTTTGGTGACAAAGGCAATGATTTAGTACAAGGCGGTGCTGGCAATGACTTGCTTTTCGGCGGTGAGGGCAATGATACCGTCCTCGGTGGCGATGGCGATGATGCTTTGTTCGGCGGTAAAAGCGATGATTTGGTTGAGGGCGGCTCCGGCGACGATTTCGTAAGTGGCAACTTAGGAAACGATACTGTCAGAGGCGGCGAAGGAAACGATATTTTGTTCGGAGGTAAGGGTAATGACCTTGTAGAAGGCGGTACTGGCAACGACATTATTTCTGGCAACAAAGGGAATGACACCCTCACAGGTGGTGCCGGGGCAGATGCATTCCGCTTCGAGTTCCTCGGCACAGATAATATGGATACGCTGACCGATTTTAATCCTACCGAAGATAAAATTCAGCTCGATCGAGCTGTGTTTAATGCTTTGATACCGGGCAATGTAACTGGAAACCAATTTACTACTGTCCCCAATTTCAATCCCAATGCTCCTGGGGCTGCGGATGCGGCTAATCTGATCTATAACCCTATTGACGGTTCGCTGTACTACCGCAATCAAAACGGTCAAGTGTCGATTGTCGCTAAAGTAGGTAATAACCTAAATCTTGGGTCGAATAACTTTGAAATTATATAGATTGCCACTCATTTTTCGGTGTATCTATCATTGATAAAATAGTAATTGCTAATTGGTAATAAGTCAATAAAGACGGAAATTATAATTAAATTTTTCCGACGAGTCGCCATTACTTAATTCCCGATCGCCTATTCCGTAATACCATAAATCTTTGATAATTTACCTTTTGAAATCAGTAGTTTAAGTATGCTCAGCACCCAAGAGACGGAACCGGATTTCAATCTAGTAGAAGCTTTTGCCAAAATGGGTTTGCTGTGCGATCGCACGGGAAGGGCAGAAGATGCTGCTTTTCACTACCAGCAGGCACTGGCGTTAGGAAAAAACAGCCCTGAACTACAGCAAAATTTAGGTAGAGTTCTGCAAGAGCAGGGGGATTTCACAGGAGCGATTAACAGCTACCAGCAGTCACTGGCTGTGAATCCAGATGACGTTAAAGCTCTCTATAATATAGGAATTAGTTTTCAACAGCAACTCAGGATAGAAGCAGCGATTTACAGTTACCAGCAAGCGATATCTTGCTGGAAAAAAAGCTCTAAACAAGCTCTTTTACCCTACGCGGTAAATGCCTACAGCAATTGGGGCTGCATTCTGGTGCAGTCGGGCAAAATTGACGAAGCAATTGCAGTTTTTCAAGCGGGAATAGCTGTGGCGCCCGATGATGCTACTCTGTACAATAATTTAGGTATTGCTCTGTTGGAACAGAGGAAGCCAGAGGAGGCGATCGCCCTTTGCCGTCGGGCGATCGAATTGCAGCCAGAGTTAGTTATCGCTCGTCACAATTTGGGCAAAGCATTCCAAAGACTGGGGCTGCACGCTTTTGCAGGGGAATGTTTTGAACAGGTGATTAGCAAACAGCCCAATCACGTTTCAGCATACAGCGATCGGGCTTTTTCCCTGATGGCACAAGGGAAGCTAGCTGAGGCAATGGTCTGTTTTCAAAATGCTATTTCTCTGCAAAGCGAGTTTGTCGATCATTTTTGCGATCGGGCAAGTTTGTTAGTGGAAAATGATGAACTCGATCTGGCTAAAGTAGCTTGTGCTCGGTTTATTAAAGCACTAACTACAAACCAATTACCAATTGCCGCAATTTCCAAGCATTTAGTACAAACTTATTTTTATTTGGGAAATGTCTTAGCTGAGTATGGCGGGTACCAACAGGCGGAAACTTATTACCAAAAAGCTTTACAAGTTCAGCCTCATAATGTAGATATTTACTTGCGGTTGGGAAATTGCTTGGCGAAGCAGAAACGATTTCCGGCAGCGATTATAGTTTACCGCATGGTGCTGGCAATTGCGGGCGATCGCTCTGATATTTCCGAGCAGTTGCAAGCTGTATTGGAAAAACAGCAAAAGCTGATTCATTCTCCCTCAGCCCGCCAAGGGTTGAAACCCCTGTCGGGCTATGACTATGAGTCTGACTTGGAAAGCATAAAACAGCCCTCCCTGGTTAACTGGAATGAAAAGCAAAAATCCGAATGTCAGGGTTTAGATTGTCAGCGGTGTCTCAAGCGAATTTTTAGACAGTTTGATCCGATACATTTAGGTAATGGCGTATTTTCTTGTTCTGGGCAGGGAGAGACTGCTGTTGATTCACCGGAAACCTGTGTGACTTCGGTAGCAAACGGGCGGGCTTGGGTTGTACCGCAGAAAAATTCTTGGATGATTTGCAATGCGATCGCTATTATCGATCAGAACAATCAACTCTTGCCCGAACTTTCTCGCGAATATCCCGGTGAGTTACCAGGATGCGATAATCAACATTCCACTCAACACAGATTTCTGAATTTAGAACCGGAAGAATTGCCACCTTTAGAACAAATAGATGGCACAGTCGCGGTATTAGCTGGACTATCAGGAAATGTCTATTTTCACTGGATGGTAGATATCCTGCCTAGAGTAGAAATCCTGCTTAGTAGCGGTGTGAATATTGAGGCGATTGATTGGTTTCTGATTAATAGTTATCAGCAGCCTTTTCAGCGAGAAACTCTGCAAGCTTTGGGCATTCCTGAATCTAAAATCATAGAAAGCGATAACCATCCCTACATCCAAGCCAAACAATTAATTGTTCCGTCTTTCCCTGGATATTTGGGCTGGTTGTCGCCGCGAGGACTAAAATTTTTGAGGCAGGTTTTTTTGCATAACTTTTCTCATAAACATGACTTAGATAATTATACCAAAAACACTTTTTCATCCGGCATTCAAAATCTATCGAATATAGCAGTCACCAAGGCTATACGGTCACTGAGCGTAGTCGAAGTGAACACTTCGCCGGAGTTTATCCTGAGCGAAGTCGAAGGGCTCAGTGTCCAGAAGTGTCCTAACCATCTTGGCGGTTGCTATAACGCCACAAATTTAAGTAAAACAGATTTTGACCTAAGCGATCGCAAATCTTACCCAGAGCGTATCTACATCAGTCGCAGCAAATGCAGCTATCGTCGAGTCATCAATGAAGAAAATATCATCGAGATTTTGAGCGGATTTGGCTTTGTTTCAGTGTTATTAGAATCTATGGATTTGGATGAGCAAATAGCCTTATTCGCTAATGCAAAAGTCATCGTTGCACCCCACGGTAGCGGTTTGACAAATATTATGTTTTGTGAACCGGGAACTAAGGTAATTGAGCTGATGTCACCCAATTACATCAGACCTTACTACTGGGCAATCAGCCAGCAGCTAAATCTTGAACATTATTACCTCACAGGGGAGAGCTTTAATTGTTACCAAATTCGAGAGTTAATGTATCAAAACCCCTTAACTGAAGATATTTTGGTAAATTTGAAATCCCTCAAAAAAATTATGGGAGAAATTAATCTCCTTGCCTCAAATAAGGCACTAAATTTAACATTTCTTAAAAACCATAAAAACCATACCCAAATTATGAACCAAGAATCAGCAGATTATTTCCAAAAACGCGCCGAATTTTATTTAGAACAAGGCAAGCTAGGTGATGCTGTAACTGCTTGTGAGCAAGCCCTGAAGCAGAAACCTGATTTTGCACCAGCTTACAAAACTTTGGGCAAAGCTAGTCAAGTACAAGGTAATTTAGCTCAGGCAAAGCATTGGTATACTAAAGCTCTGGAAATTCAGCCAAATTTTGCAGAAGTTTATACAAATCTTGCTACATTATACGCCCAAGAAAAAGATTGGGAACGGGCTTTAGTCTGTTATCAAAAAGCAACTGAAGCGCAGGTAAAAAATACAACAAGCACTAAGGATGAACGCACTGTTTTGAGCTGCGATGTTGATGATATTGAAGTCTATATTCAAGGTGCAGAAGCATTTTTTGGTCAAAGGAAATTTGAGCAGGCAGCGGCAGCTTGTCAGCGAGTTATCAAAGTTAAACCAGATGCGAGGGCGTATAAAATTTGGGGTAATGCTAGGCAAGCTCAAGGCAAGGTAGAGGAGGCGAAAAACTGGTACGGTAAGGCTATTGAAATCGATCCTGATTTTGCTGAAGCTTATACTAATTTGGGGACGCTTTATGCTCAGGAACAACAGTGGCAACCGGCCATTGGGTGTTACCAAAAAGCGATCGCCCTCCAGCCAAATTTAGCATCAACTTACCGAAATTTGGCTAGGGTATGGACGCAAATGGGTCAGTTATCGGAGGCTGATGAGTGCTGGTTTAAAGCGTATTCTCTCGAACCTGCCAAGGCAACACCGGAAGAACATATTCATCTAGGCGATAACTTTTTGCGGCAAAATCAGGTAACGCAGGCTATACGCTGTTATTGCCATGCTATTGAGTTAAACCCCAATTTAAACGACGCTTACCAACATTTAGCAAATGCTCTCAAAGCCCAAAGAAAATTAAACGAAGAAACTGCCAATTATCGAAAAATTATTGAACGTCCAGCTAACATTTTTGGGGATTTGTTCAAGACAGTAGTTCTTGGTTTAAATGGGAGATCTGAGTTGCCTCAGCATCCGCCCGAATCTACTTTGTCACCGAACAGTACAACTAATCCCTTAGAACTCGGTTCAACAATCTCCGCTGAAAAACCTAATGTGCAGTTGCAGCGGCCAGAACCGATAGATAATGTACCGCAAGAGTTAAATGCGATCGCCCTCTCGACGAATTCTACCCCCATTCCTCAAAACTCGGCTGATGTTTTGTCGCCAGCGACAATTGTTGAAAGTAGTTTTGAGGCAGATTCTCGAAAACAGGAAGCGGCTGATGCGTGCATTCAAAAAGCAGAATCTTATTACCATCAAAAACAATTCGATCGGGCTCTCCTTGAGTGCAAGCGAGCTATTGAAATTAAACCAGATGCGGTAGCTGCTTACAAACTGTGTGGCAAGATTTTGCAAGCGCAAGGAAATATACAAGGAGCGATTGACTGCTATAAAAAAGCCCTCACAATTAAGTTTGATGATGCGGAAATACAAGTAAATCTTGGCAGTTTATATGCCATGACAAAACAGTGGTCGGCGGCAATTACTTCGTATCAACAAGCGATCGCCATTCAACCCACTTTAGCACCAGCTTACCGTAATTTAGCTAGGGTGTGGACGCAGGCAGGCAAGCTGGAAGAGGCGAATGAGTGTTGGTACGAAGCGTATTCTTTGGAACCGGAAAAAGTGCCAGCAAACCAACATTTTCAACTGGGTAACAATTTATTTAAGCAAGGTCAAATTACTCATGCGATCGTTTGTTACCGTCGCGCGATCGAGTTAAACCTCAACTTGGCTGGGGCTCATCAAAATATGGGGAAAGCTTTGAAACAGCAAGGTAAGTCAGATGAAGCTACGCTCTGTTTCCAAAGAGTAGCGGAACTCAAAAAACATAGTTTGCTAAATCATCATAAATCTGGGAATTCTCAGGTGGCCGCAGCACAGGTAAATACTACGAGCAACAGTGATTCAAAATCTGCGAAAAATGTAACATTATCCGCGCCTACAAAGGGCAATAGCAACGATCGCAAACCAGCTCAGATAGTCCCTGGTCACGATGCGGAAACATACATTAAACAGGCAGAATCTTATTACGACCAGCGGAAATATGAGGAGGCGATCGCAGAGTGCAAGCGAGCTATTGAAATCAAACCAGAAGTGGCACTTGCCTATAAGATTTTGGGGAATGCTACCCAAGCAATGGGCAAACTAGATGCGGCATGGTATTGGTACGCTCAAGCCCTAGAAATTGACCCGGATTTTGCGGAAGTTCATGCCAATTTAGGCAGTCTTTATGCTCAGCAAAAACAGTGGCAAAAGTCAATTGCTTGCTACCGAAAAGCGATTGAAATTAACCCAAGTTTAGCATCGGCTTACCGTAATTTAGCTAAGGTATTTTTGCTGTCTGGTCAACCAAAGTTAGGGGCAGATTGCTGGTATCAAGCTCTCACTTTAGATATCAATTGGGCAACGGCTGAGGAACACTTTACTCTGGGCAATACTTTGTTGCAGCAGGGCAAGTTGGATCGAACCGTTTCGTGTTACCAACGGGCGATTCAGTTGCAGCCAAATTATGCGGATGCTTATCACAATTTAGGGGAAGTTTTGAGCCTTCAGGGTAAGTGGGAAGAGGCGATCGCGGTTTACCGACAAGCAATAGGGTTGAAGCCGAATTTCGATGGCTCTCATTACGGTTTGGGGAAAGCTTTGGCAAGTGTCGATCGGCGGGAAGAGGCAATCGCCTGTTATCGAAGTGCGATCGACTTAAATCCCAATTTAGCTCAAGCTTATCAGAGTTTGGGAGAGGTCTTGGACAGTTGGGGTCGGTTGGATGAGGCGATCGGGTGTTATGAAAAAACGATTGAATTGAAACCTGATATCTGGGAAGTTCACCACAAGTTGGGGGATGCTTTGCAAGAAAAAGGTGAGATCGATGAGGCGATCGAGGCTTACAATCGCGCCATTGAACTAGCAAAAGTCTAGAAATTTTCCGGATAGCTCAGTCGGCTGACTGAACAATAAATTAAACGGATTCACTTGTCTCAAATTACAACAGGTACAGGGTATGAGCAACCAATCCAAGATTATTGCATTTCCAGTAAATAACCATTCAGATTTATCCGTCTTATCGCAGCAAGAGCGTCCTGATTTCTTGCCTCCACAATCAGTTAATTTAAAAATGCCTGTCTCGGAATTTGGGGAACAGGATAGGAAGCGAGACAAGCATTCTCACTTGAGTGTGGGAGCCAACTTAAATGCTGCTAAACCTCACTACAGTTTAGGGAAAGCTTTGGCTAAAAAAGGGGATTGGGATAAAGCTATTTCTGCTTATCAAAAAGCCTTAGATATAGATTCTAATTCAGCAGATATTTATCACAATTTTGGAGATGCTCTTATTAAAAATGGTGAATTGGATGAGGCGGTAATAGTTTATCAGAAAGCTATCGAACTTCAGCCGAATTTGTGGGAAGTTCACCACAATTTGGGGGATATTTGGCAAGGACAAGGAAGGTTAGATGAGGCGGTTGCTGCATATCGCCTGGCTATTGAGTTGAATCCTGATTTTTGTTGGTCGCACAATAATTTAGGGGATGTGCTGATTAAGCAGGAGAAATGGGAGGAGGCGGTTGAGGGGTATAGAAGTGCGACGAGGCTCAATCCAGACTTCCATTGGTCTCACTATAATTTGGGCGAGGCTTTGGCGGAGTTGCAGAGGTGGGAGGAGGCGATCGGGGCTTATCGGCGTGCAATTCAGTTAAAGTCTGATCTGCGATTCGTGTATGAAAAGTTGGGGGATGCGCTGCGAAATCACAGCCCATTATCTGCGAAAGAAGCTATTAGTTATTACTATCAAGCTATTCAAGAAAATCCAGATAATATCAAGCTCTATCACAAGGCTCTGGAGGTTAACCCAAAAGATCCGAAACTCTATTTGGGTTTGGGTAATGCTTTGATTAAACAAGGACAAAGGGATGGAGCGATCGTATTTTATCAGATGGGGCTCCAACTTAAGCCTGGTGACTTTGAAATTTATTTGCAGCTATGGAAAGCCATGCTCCAGATTAATGATGGTTTTGAAGATGTCGGTGTACAATCGCAAGCTGATCTAATTAATTTTTGTGGAGAGCGGAAGGTTGATAATAAATCTTCACAAATTCCCTTATCATTTAAATTCTCGCCTGTCTCACAATCTACAGTTGATCGAGTTGATATTGTTCTCTGCGTTCACAATGCTTTAGAGGATGTAAAAGAGTGTCTGACTTCGATTAGACAATACACAAAGGTTGACTATCGCTTGCTGATTGTAGATGACGGTTCTCAACCAGAAACTAGAGACTTTCTTAAATCGTGGGTTCAAGAGGTTTCTGTAGCAACTTTGTTTAGAAATGAGATGGCTTGCGGTTATACCAAAGCAGCTAATATTGGTCTACGCGCCAGCAAAGGTGACTACGTAATTTTATTGAACAGTGACACAATTGTTACTCCTGGGTGGATTGAAAAGTTAATTGAATGTGCGACTTCTAGAAAAGATATTGGCATAGTCGGCCCCCTCTCAAATTGTGCATCTTGGCAATCTATTCCCGAAATATTTGACAAAAATGGAGGCTGGATGATTAACAATCTTCCGGAAGGATACTCTCTGGAAATGTTTAATAATATAGTGGCAAATATTTCCGAAAAAACTTTTCCATGTGTCAGTTTTGTTAATGGTTTTTGTTACATGATTAAGAGAGCAGTAATCGATGCCATAGGTTGGCTGGATGAAGAAAGCTTTCCCTACGGTTATGGAGAAGAGAATGATTTTTCAATTCGAGCTCGTAAAGCTGGGTTTAAATTAGCGATCGCCGATCATGCCTACGTCTATCACTCTAAGTCTAAAAGTTTCGGACACGAACGCCGTCAAGAGCTTTCTAAGCAAGGTTCAGCAGCCTTCAAATCCAAGCATCCTGATATTAATGTCAAAGCTTTGACAGAGGAAATCAAAAATAATAAAGCTCTCGATCGTTTGCGTCTTAAACTTCGAGAACATACCGTACCTCGTCACAATCAATAATAATTTCAGTAAAAATAAAAACAAGATCAAATAGAGGTTTGTATGTCAACAAAGATCAACCAAGAAACTGCTGAAACAAATTTCCAAACAGGCAAACTGTTGGCTGGGGAAGGTAAATTAGACGAGGCGATCACTATCTACTGTCAAGCTATTGAACTCAACCCCAATAACCCTGAGTTTTACCGCAGTTTGGGGGAGGTTTTGCAACGAGTTGGGCAACACGAAGAAGCGATCGCCTCTTACCGTCAAGCAATTGAGCTGCAACCCAAGTTTTCTAAGGCTTACCATAACCTAGGAAATGCCCTGAGCCAACTCAAACAATGGCCCGAAGCGATCGCCTCTTACCGTCAGGCGATCGAACTCAACCCCAATTTTCCTACTGCTTGCTATCGTTTAGCCGAAGCTCTACAACAGTTTGGAGCAACTGAAGAAGCGATCATCGCCTACCATCAAGCTCTTGAACTTAATCCAAATAACCCTGACTTTCACCACAGTTTAGGAGAACTTTGGCGGCAACAAGGTAAATATCAAGATGCGATCGCATCTTACCGTCAAGCAATTGAGTTGCAACCGAAATTTTTTAAAGCTTACAATCACTTAGGAAATGTTCTGGGTAAACTCAAACAGTGGGAGGAAGCGATCGCATCTTATTGTCGAGCGATCGAACTTAATGCAAATAATCCTGAGTTACACTTTAGCTTAGGAGAGCTTTGGCAACAACAAGGGAAACATGAAGAAGCGATCGTTTCCTACCGCCAAGCAACTGAGTTGCAACCGAAGTTTTCTAAGGCTTACCATAACTTAGGAAATGCCCTGAGTCAACTTAAACAATGGAAGCAAGCGATCGACTCTTACCGTCAGGCGATCGAACTTAACCCCAACTTCCCAAGTGCTTATCATCGTTTAGGGGAAGCTCTGCAACAACAAGGACAAATTGAGGATGCCATCAACTCTTACCGTCGAGCCATCGAATTCGATCCTAATTTCATAATATCTTATCATCGATTAGGAGAAGCTCTACAGCACAAAGGACAAATAGAAGAGGCAATCACTACTTATCGTCAATCCATTGATCGGAAACCAAATTATTCTGCTAAGATTTATTATAACTTAGGAGAACTGCTGAGTCAAAAACAGCAGTGGAAGGAAGCTGTTACTTATTATTCTCAATCATTTGAGCTAGAGCCAAACTTTTCTCCTGCCTACTACAAATTAAGGATAGCATTAGCCCAGAGCGGTCAGCTAGAGAGAGAGCAATTTTATCAACCAAGTATTAACTTAAATCTGGATTATAAATTTATCAAAATTCTCTTTATACTTCCTGTGAAAGGAGGTGGTGGTGGCTCTCACTCAGTTGTGCAAGAATGTCTAGAACTTCATCGCTGTGGAATCCCAGTTAAAATTGCAGTTAATCAGCAGAATTACTCTCATTTTCTAGAAAACTACGCAGGTATTTCTCCAATTAATGAAATAGTAGCTTCTTATCAAACAATCACCGACTTAAAAAGATTAGCTGAAAATTTTTCAGTCGTCTGTGCAACCACTTACAGTTCTGTCAAAATCCTCAAATTTTTAACAATAGAAAATCCCAGATTTTTGCCGGCATACTATATACAAGACTATGAACCATTGTTTTGTTGCAAAGACACGCCAGAGTGGGAAGAGGCTCGACAATCTTACACACTCATCCCTCATACAGTCTTATTTGCTAAGACACAGTGGTTGTGTGACATTGTTAATCGCAATCATTCTGTTACCGTCCACAAAGTAGAACCCAGTATCGATCATCAAGTGTATTACCCTAATTTGGAAAATAAACGCGATCGTATTGAGATTTCTATGATGGTAAGATTGGCAACGCCTATACGTGCTCCGCGTCGAACCTTAGCTGTAACCAAAATTTTATCAGAATTGTTCCCAAATGAAGTACATTTCACTATCTTTGGGTCTGAATGCAATATGATAGAGTCGTCTGGAATACCTATTCCAGAAAACACGACTATCTTTCCCCATCTGAATCGTGAAGAGGTTGCGACCCTATTGCGTAACTCGGATATATTCCTAGACCTTTCAGACTACCAAGCCTTCGGACGCACAGCATTAGAAGCTATGGCTTCTGGTTGTATTCCATTTGTTCCTGAAAGGGGAGGTACTAATGAGTTTGCTGTACATTCTTTCAACTCTCTAGTTGGTGATACTACATCAATAGATCAGTGCATATCTATGATTTCTGAACTAATTAAGGTCGAACGCAATGTCTTATTACAACTTAAATTAAATGCTATTGAAACAGCAGCAAGATATTCCCCAAATCGAGCAGCTTTTAGTATTGTTAGCGTTTTTTATAAAAAAATTATCGAAGGATACCAAAAGACTCAAAGAATAGGTGCTTTAGTTCCTTTAACTCAAGGGGGGACTTTCCCAGGTTCCAGTTATATTCGAGTTTTATTACCATATCAATATCTAAACAAACATGAATTTAACTTCCAAGTAATCGACTTAAATTCCGTTGAGGGAATTGAAAATTTAAATTATTTAGTAGTGCAAAGAAATGCTGTATCTAATCCTCAAGATGCTCGTCGATTAGTTGCTACTTGTTTCAACCGAAACTGCAAGTTAATCTATGAAATTGACGATCTTTTATTCGATATTGGTAGTAGCAACCTGTCAATACAGCGTCAAGAAGAGATTCAGGCAATGACTATTTTATGTCAAGGAGCCAATGTTGTAACAGTGTCAACGGTGGATCTAGCTCGATCAATCGAGCGTTTCAATAAAAATGTAGTAGTCATACCTAACGTTTTAGACGATCGTCTATGGAAATTGAATCGTAAAAAAGAAAATGCAACTATTAAAGACAACAAACCTTTACGATTGGTCTATATGGGAACGCGCACTCATTTGGAAGATTTTCAGATGATAGAGCCCGCTTTAATGCAAATCAAAAAAGAACGAGGTACTCAGGTGGAAATTGACTTGATTGGTATCTGTAATCCCCAATCAACACCTAGTTGGGCTAATAATGTTGTTATTCCCAAAGGTTCAAATATCTATCCCAACTTTGTTGATTGGCTGATATCACAAAAAAAATGGGATATTGGTCTTGCACCATTGATAGATAATCCTTTTAATCGCTGCAAAAGTTATATTAAATTTTTAGACTATGCAGCAATGGAAATTCCGACTATTTGCAGTATCAGTAATGCCTACAGCCAGATTGTTGAGCATGAGGTTAATGGTTTATTGGTCGAAAATAGAGTGGATGATTGGTACAAAGCTATTTGCAGTTTATTAGATAATTCTGAACTTAGAGTTAAGCTGGCTCAAGTCGCTCATCAACAACTACGTACTGAACATATACTTCATGTAAAAAGTATTAATTGGCTCAAAACCTTAGAGCAAGTTTTGCAAAATTAGTAGTTTTTTTGCTACTTTCAATAATTTCCAATACTTGAAACAACCCGAAGCAGGAAAAATAGTTATGCCAAAGTCATCACGTCAATTGTTTGTCAAAAGAATTATCGAGCTATCATCGGCTAAAATTCTCGAAATAGGTGCTCTTGATAATCCCACCTTTCATAAAGCAGAAGCTAATATATTTTACCTGGATTGGTTTTCTAAAGCTGAACTGTATCTCAAACACCAATATAACAATCCCCAAAAGGCAGAAAATCTAGTTGAAGTTGATTTTGTTGTCAAAGATAAAAATTTTCACAAGCCTATTAATCAAGAATTTGATTTGGTAATTGCAAATCATGTAATAGAACATATTCCGAATATCATTAGTTGGTTCAATAATGTATCTTCAATTCTCAAAAAAGATGGCTTTTTATTCCTTTCTGTTCCCCATAAAGAATATACTTTTGACAAAATAAGAAACCTGACATCTTTATCGCAAATCATTCGGAATTATGATGAAGACCTGAACATACCGACAATTTATCAGGTATTTGAGCATCTTTACTTTTACAGACCTATTTCAGCCATTGATGTGTGGAAAGGAGATTTTCAAGAACTCCTCAATCAAAAACGTTTTTCGACTGCATTTGAAGCTTTAGAATTAGCTCGTTCAGAAGTCTCTAGGAAGGGATATGTTGATGTACATTGTAATATTTTTGACTTTCACTCTTTTACGAATATCTGCAACGAGCTGTATGCGTCCAAATATATTGATTTAAAGCTTGTTGATTCCAAAGATATTGAAAAGCCTGACAATGAATTTTTTACAATTTTCCAAAAAACTAAGGAGGTAACTCATGTACACAATTCAAGATAGATGGGAACTAACTAGAAAAATTTTTGATGATTTGTTTTCACACCTATCATCTAAAGTCAAGCTATCTAAAACCCAAACTTTACTAGAGTTTGGCATTGGTAAATGGGGATTTGGTCAATTTTACAAGGAAAAATTTGATACGGTTTATGGTTTAGATGTAGAAGATTATTCTTCTCACCATCCTGGAGTTAAGTTTCTACTCTATGATGGGGTTAGCCCGATCCCAGTAGAGGATAAAAGCTTAGATATTATAGTGTCACATTCTGTTTTAGAACACGTTCAAAACCTAGATTCTTCTCTGGCGGAGATGAACAGAATCTTAAAGGTCAATGGCATTTTGTATCTAACTGTTAATCCCTTGTATTATTCAAGTTACGGAAGCCACGTTAACTTCGACGGAAAACGTCTAGAAAATTGGGAGCATTTACAAGAAAATTCCGAATATTATTTAACTGATAATCCTCTTAAGGATAGCAAAACATCAGGACATTTTTTAAACAAAATGACATCTTCATCTTTTCTAAGTTATGTTGGTAAACAGCCTTGGAATATAGAAGATTACTCAGTGTTTTACGAAAGGAAGGAAATTCCTAAAGATGTCGATCAAAATAAATTCAGTCAAGTCGATTTAATGACCAAAGCATTTAGATTCATTGGTAAAAAAAGAATGGACTTAAGGTAAATAGAGATGAATGGTAATAAGTTTAAGATACGATCACTTAACTTATTACCATTCCCAAGGTAATTAACTATAGAGGAAAAAGTGTCCCTTTTTGATAGAGCAAATGTTTATGTGAAACATTTCGGACATCAGAGACACTTGCATCCTTAGATAGCCAAATAATACCAACAAATTCTCTGTAAATTGCTTGAGTCAGTGTCAATATTGGTTTTACTCCATGTTTTTCCTGCTCCCACTGATGTTGATTTTTAAGTGATGATAGCGGGTGAATAGTTGCATCTCTCGAAGATGTAAGTAGGACTCTCCCATAGATTTCATAGTTGGGTGAGTTTATATCTTCAAGAATGTTCATTACCTGCTCAGCTTTCAGATGCAAAGTATGACCCGTCCAGTCAGACCAATAAAATTTTAGACCTAAAGATTTTAAGTAGTCATCAGCATCGAAAAAAGGACCTCTAATAAAAACGAACTTTCTCGATATTCGGACAGCATTTTTTATTGCTTCTTTGGCACAATCTAATGTTGGTAAATGCTCTAAAGTATGGCTAAGAATTGTAAAATCTACGCAACCATCTGGAAGATCGAGATTGCAAAAATCTCCTTTAATGGCTTCATATCCAGCAGCTTTAGCTAATATTATTTTCTTGGGATCGAGATCGATGCCGAATCCCCTATGTCCTTTGAGTATCTCGATTCCAAATTGAATTGAGCTACCGTTAGAGCAGCCAAAGTCTGCAAAGTCAAAACTTGTAATATCGATATCAATCATAACCCTATTCAACTCAATACAAATTGTCTTGTCACTAAGGATGATTACTTAATACGTGAGTTGGGTAAGTCGCTCCGGAAAATAAATGTAGATTTGGAGATGCAGCAAGGCGATCGTCCTTTTGTATTGTATCCCTAACAACTTCTAATTTACATATTTCTCAAGTTTAATCCGGATCAAATAGCAAACCCCAGAAAAAATAACTATTAACAAACTGATCTCCAAGAGTACGGTATGCCTCCTCAAAAACCCATAGTACCGCCTGTACAACCTTTAGGCTCATCTAAAGACCACTACAAATTTACGGGGAAACCCTACGATACCAATACACTCAAGGTGCAGTGGACGCCCTTAAAAATCCTAGGAAGTGTAATTGTGTTGGGAGCTCCTTATGCTGGGTTAATTCTGATGCTATACTCATCGGGTTTAAAAATAATAGCTACTATTATGATAGGCACGACTATCTTGATAGGGGGATCGATCGCACTTTTATATTACTTAAACAGAGAAGAGTCAGTTAAACCACCTACCAATCAAAAGAAGCGACATTAATATACAGGCATCGCAGTCTTTGAAAACCTTCGATGCCTAGTGTTGCATTTCACTTCGCTAACTACACAAACTCATATACAGGAACTTCCAACGTCCGACTCGGTTTATTTTTTTCCAGATGATTTGCTGTAGGCGTTCTACAGTTTCTGGTAAAAAAAAACGCTCTCCTGTTTCTAAACACAATCTGGCTGGCACATTCTCAATAATAAT
>ENA-OFDP01000278-OFDP01000278.1-metagenomes-genome-assembly--contig:-NODE-278-length-23870-cov-6.658115_pt1 | contig 23870 bp, 20 predicted proteins | sample MGYA00153389_OFDP01 | MGnify analysis MGYA00153389 | reverse complement strand
TTGAAGCGAGGGCATCTTGCTCACTTGCCGGCAAGGTTTTCAACTTGGCGATCGCACGTTCAAGTAACTCAGTCATGGCTACCACACTTTGACAATGAAAATGGCTTCCTATCAATTATCCCTTATTTCAGGCAAGTTGAGCGTAGTCCGAACACGCTCATAGTTTTGAAATTAGCCTATCCATAGACTCTATACAATCGAGTTCCGCTGCCTCTTCTGCCATTAGTCGATCGGCCTTCTTATTTTCTAACAATTGTGACCTTCGGTGTTGGAGCGATTCACTAAATTTGAACCGCTTCCAGGGCTCGACTTTTTCAATACAAATCTTAGGGACGAAGGAGGATGATTTGTGCAGAATTGAAACCCTTGTAGGCGGCGAGTTTCGGGTTTGAGGAGGTGAGTAAATTCTAGCTTTTATTAAATCAATACTCAATACAGTCCGTTGGAATGTTTATTAAGCATTTTTATTGCAGCAGCGGTGGTTCTTTGTTATTCAAAATAGCCCAAGCAGCAGTAATTTGCCATTGATAGGCGGCTCGCGAATCGTTGCCAGATGCTGTTAAGGCGCTTTGTGTTGCACCATATGCACTACTGCCTGCTGCCTCAGCAGGTGTAAGGAAATATGATGGATAATCGAAATATCTCATACCTCCATCTATATAATCGCAGGCAACCCCCATTGAAGCCTTTTCTGCATTTTCCTGTGTCGGCTGGTCGAGCCATTTATTGGCTAAAGAGATGAAGTAGCGTTCTCCATTATCTTGCTCTTCGGGTGGTAACTGTTTTGAGACGTAGTATATAGTTTGTCTCACAACTGCCTGCTTAAAGCTGAGTTGCTGCTTTTCCCTCATTACTTTGACTAATCCTTCCAAGACTAACGAGGAGAGTTTGTTGAGAATTGAAACCATTTTAGTATCCGAGCTTTGCGTTTTAGGTAGTGATATCAAATCCGGTAGTATCGGAATTAATATTACCCCGAGTCAGGAGACGGCAGTGCCGTTTTCCTACAATTAATCGGGGAATAGTTACATATTTCGCGAGCATGATGGCGTCGGTTTCTCGCCCGTGCTACGACTATTTTGGGGTAAGGAAACGGCATGGCCGAGTCCTCCGTTACTATTGTCGAAACGCTTGTCTCGGAACCCTGGCGAGTTGGTAAGCGCCGCGACTATCCAACAGTTGATATTGATTTGGCTGCAATCCGAATTCTTTAAATTTGTGTGGATATCCCAACACCAAAATAGAGGGAGAAGTTTGGTTTTTAGATTCCTCAATGTAGTCCTTGGCTCCTCTAAAAAGTCGGTAAAAAGTCACCGGGCCTTGAGTATAATAAACCAGACTTGGTTTCCAGAAACCAATCATCATCAACTCTTCCCCCGGCAGTTTTTGTTGAACCGCAACCTGCGCTAACTGTCTCAGAGGTAACTGACGGTTGATATCGACCAAGTTGTAGGCCGGAGTCAAACCAAAAATGATAAATGCGACTAACCCGATGAAGTTAACAACCAAAATCCAGCGTTGCTGACGTTTCCAGAGTAAAATTGCGATCGCCCCAGCCGCAGTTATCCAAATCGCACCGCCTAAAATCAGCAATCCCGACTGTTGAAGTGCTTGCGGAAAATTGGGCATCGCCGGGTCGTCTCCCAGCCAGTTGTAGCAGTAGAAAGTTGCTCCAGCTAAAATTAATAAAAATACGACATTAACAATGTATGTAACTAACAGCGACTTCGGTAGAGAATTCGGTTTTTTTTGTAATTTTATTCGCCTGTTTTGGGACTCGTTCCCTGCAATAATATCACTCCACAATAGCGTTACCAAAATCGCGGCCGCTGGCATCAAAGGTAATACATAACTGGGCAACTTTGTCACGGCGATTGTGAAGAACCCAAAGATGCAGCCAAACCAAAAAAAGGCAAATAAACTTAATTGAGCCGATCGCGGTTGACGACGCCAGTAACTGCGCTGCCAAAAACGGGTACGGGCGATCGCCACTGGTAAATAAATTGACCAAGGCGCAAAACCAAGCAGCACTACAAAAAAGTAAAAATACCAAGGCGCTGAGTGCTTGTTGACTACTTCAGTAAAACGCTGGAAATTGTGATAGCCGAAAAAGCTGTCAATATAAGTTTGACCGTTGGCTAATGTTACCAGAATAAACCAAGGTAGGGCGATCGCCAGAATAATCAAGATTCCAGACACTGGACGCATTTCTCGCCAAAGTTGCCGAAAATTGCCCAAGTAAAGCGCAAAGCAGCCAATAATCAGGGCTGGAATGACAATTCCTACGGGCCCCTTAGCCAGAATTGCTAAGGCAATTAGTACATAAAAAGTCAGATACCACTTATTGGGAAATCGGGAAGCGGGAAGGGTAGAAAATTCTGTTTGCGATCTCTGTTCTTCTAGGGTGTAACCGAGGAAGAATGCCAATAGTGCCGAACACATACAACTCACTAATAGCATATCTGAAACACCAGTCCTTCCCCAGGCAATAGTTTGAGGATTTAAGGCGATTAAAGCAGCACCAATCCAAGGAGTAGAAAGAAAGATTGGGGGAGTGAGGGAGTGAGGGAGTGGGGGAGGAAACACAGTTACATTCGTCCGTGTATCCGTGTCCGAATCCTTAGAGTGCCCTTCTTTCTGACTGACATCCGTTAAATCCGTTACAGAATCCGTTGCCGAACTTCCTTCTTGCTTCGATAAGGTATAGAATCCGAGGCAAGTAAGACCGATCGCGCACAAGGCCGAGGGAAGACGCACAGCCCATTCGTTAACCCCCAGAAAACGATAAGCGACCGCCATCAGCCAGTAAATCAACGGTGGCTTGTCAAACCTGGTTTCGCCGTTAAAATATGGGGTGATGAAATCCCCTGTCACCGTCATTTGGCGGGCGGCTTCGGCAAACAGCGGCTCGGTTTCGTCCACTAAACCGATGTTACCGAGATTCCACAAGAAACTTACCCAGGCGATCGCGCACAGCCACAACAGCGACAGCAACAAAGGTGCGATCCTTTTCGAGGGCTTCGCTAACGGGCGATTCCTAAACTCTGACAAACTTTTAATAACTTCCTTCACCCAGGCTTCCTGCGATTTTAGATTTTAAATTTTAACTCGCATAGAGAGTCTACCGAAAAATTCGCCTTCAGGAAACTCGAAGTTCGATCGAATCCGATGCAACTGAGATATTATGGCCTTTTCAACAAAACCGGAGAAACCCGGTTTCTGGGCCCAAATATCCTCCCACAGGCGAGACTTCAAGGCTGTAAAATTAACTGCCATTCTCCGGCTGTGCGGTTCCAAGCGGGCGAGGCTGTCTCCCCGGCGACGTAAGGCCCCCAGTAGCGGCGAGAACCATCCTGAGCAAAAACCACCAGAATATCTCCCTGTTTGACTTGTAACTTGCCCTCCGGCAGCGATAGCATCAGTCCCTTGCCGCCGCCTTCCCCTGGCGCAAAATCCCAGTGCGCCGGTTTGCCGTAAGATTTCTCGGCTTGCGGTTTCGACAGCAGTGCTACTCGCACTGGGCGATCGCTGCGGTTGCTGACGCGCAGACTGCCGGTGGCTTCGGCATTTACAGGGATTGAGGAATTGCTTTCCTCAAGAGGTTCTGGGGTTGGTATTGAGTCGGGTTTGGGCTGGTTGCCGATGTCTGTTGAAGCTGTGGCAACTCGGGAAACGGGGGGTGTTGGGGGGAGTGCGGTGGCTGCGGAGGGTAAGTCGTTCGGCCGATTTGCACCGTTGGAGATCGTGATTTCAAAACGTCCTAGAAACATTCCTGTAATCAGGACGATCGCCACTCCAATCATCATCTGGTAAATTTTAAGTTTCATAAATTTTATGCTTAAAGGATAGACAATACACGGCAATTAGCGATCGCAATCTTTAATGTAGAATGCGGGGCTGCTGTGTTACAAGATACAACTACAGTTAATTATTTGACCATTCTGGGCGATCCTTGAAGAGGATCGCCCCAGATCATTTTAGATGTTAAATTTTAGATTTTAGATGACGGCATACTAATGCCAGTCAGGATTTGCAGTTTTTATGAAGTGACGTTTCTTCTTTTTTGAGTATAATTTTTAAGTTCTATGCAAAATACCCGAATTAACAGATTGATTGATGTTCTGGGCGAGAGATTCGGAAGCTGGCTGAGCAATCCTTGGCGGCGGATTTCGCTTCTAGTAATTAGCCTGCTGTTCGGGACTTTTTTGGGAACAGCTATTTCGACGATCGCCGGACAATCCGCTAATTGGGATATTATCGTGGCTGGGCTGTTGGTGTTGTTGACGGAGTTGCTTAATCGGCTGGTTTACGGCGGCCCGCAGGTTGTAGCCCGTTCTTTGTGGGTGGAGATGCTCAACGCTCTGAAAATTGGGCTGACTTATAATTTATTTGTGGAAGCTTTCAAACTGGGTTCTTAAAAACTTTTTGAATCGGCGCGAGTTTAGGATGAAATATTTGTGATTTGCAGATAAGATTTAGACAAAACCAGCCCCCGCCTAAAGAGTTTTGAGCTGATGGATCGATCGACTGTAACGCCTATTGAAATTTTACACCGATGGCAAGCGGGCGACTCCGAGCAAGCTGGCGACTCGGAACACCTCGTAAGCTGGGAACTTGCGGATGATTTGCGATCCTCTTCGAGGGCTTCGCTAACGGACGCTTTTGGCATTACTCCTGACAATGCAGCCGAGATTGTCCGCCACAAAACCGATTTATTCTTTTCTCTGCTTGACGAACTGCATACTTTCCCCATAAAGTCAACTGTTTTTCTCGAAACATTGTGGAAGCTTTGGCTGCCGCTGGCAATTCAATTATCGACAGAAAAACAAAGTTTAAACCGTCCTCTAATTCAAGGAATTTTAGGAGGACAAGGAACCGGAAAAACTACTTTATGCGAAGTCTTGAGGCGGATTCTCTTAAAATTGGGATATTCTACTGTCAGCCTTTCATTGGACGATCTTTACAAGACCTATGCCGATCGCCAACAACTCCAAAAAGCCGACCCGCGTTTAATTTGGCGCGGCCCCCCGGGCACTCACGATATTGACTTGGGAATCTCCGTTTTAGACAAGTTGCGCGGTTCTCAAACTCGCGAGTTAGCAGCATTTGACGCTCTAAACTCGGATGTCCTCAAACCGGATATAATTAAACATATCGAAATTCCCCGGTTTGACAAATCTGCCTGCGGAGGTGCGGGAGATAGAACTCAACCAGAACTTATTTCCGGTGCAGATATTGTACTATTTGAAGGTTGGTTTGTCGGCGTGGAGCCAGTAGTTGATACCCGATTGAACGAGTTTTTGGCGGGTGCGCCGTTTCCGATTGTCACGGATGCAGACTGTCAATTTGCGCGCGATATGAATGCCAAGTTGCACGACTATCTACCGCTCTGGAAGCGATTAGATCGGTTGATAGTTTTGTATCCCCAAGATTATCGCATTTCTAAAGTGTGGCGCAATCAGGCGGAACAGAAAATGATGGCGGCGGGTAAGTCGGGAATGACAGAAGACGAAATTAATCGGTTTGTCGAATATTTCTGGAAAGCACTACATCCCGAGTTATTTATTCAATCAATGCTTGAGGGCGATCGAGTAGATTTAGTAATTGAGATTTTGAGCGATCCTCTTCGAGGGCTTCGCTAACGGGCGATCGGCAAAATCTGTCGGGCGATCAACTGATAGTTAAGTAATTAGTAACATCAATTCCGGTTGCGCGATCGGCACAACATAGAGGACACCGCAGTGCCGTGTCCCTACCGCGATTGTAGGGACTCAGGCACTCGCTGCATCCTTAAAGAGTTAATTTTAAGTCTCGATTGAGAATTACTAAATTAACTGCCGGGTGTACCAAGCTCGATCGCCTTCTGCACCAAATCATCCGTAACATTCCCCGGCGCGCCTGCGGGGTTAATTTCCTTAGCCATCGACCGAAAATCATCGGGATTGCCACTTGAATCTGTCGGCATTGCAATCTCTTTAGGAGCAGGAATAGGAAATTTAGGTGCAGTTGCAGCGGCGGCAGCTTCAGCGCCGGCACTCGTGCGATCGATCTCACTAACACTGAATTCTTTTGAAGCTTCGTAGTCTGCTGATACATCCACCTTTGGCAACTTTTGTTCTCCAGCTTCCACGCTTTCAGTTATCTGAGCAGCATCAAAGGTTTGAGTGTTATTTGATTCTGTATTTATTTCAGACATAGCCGACTCCTTACTACTTTTATTTAACAATTCACTGTATTAATCGTCACTTAAATTCCTGGATTTTTCATCTATCCGCAGATATATCGCTGGCTTCTATCTCAAGGATGATTTATTCTAGATTAGCGACTCAACATTACATGAGTTTACGAAAATAATGCAACTTTTGGCAAGCTCCAAACCCATATATACTAAGTCATTCCCAATTCCCAATTCCCAATTCCCAATTCCCAATTCCCAAATCGCATTACCTCTAGGGGATGGTGACTTGCACTTACAAATGTTGATATTTATATATTCTGGAAGCATTTTCAAGGAATTTGATTTATGAACTCACCCGCCGCGACTAATCCTCACTCTCTCTCCAACGACACTCAAAACATCGTTCAAAAAATCAACAGGTTGGGTACAGATGAAAAACTGGCGCTGCTCTACTTTATCTATGAAAAAATGGGAGATTCAATTACACCAGCCGCTCCCGCCGCCGCCGAACCAGAATTAGCTCCCGTGCTGCTAAATGATTTTTACAACCTTTCCGATGACGAACAACTGAATATAATGCGAGCTATTGTCAACCGATCCGACACGCCGTATTCTCGCGCTTACGGAGCTTTAACTGCTAACAATCAGTTGGTGGTTTGGTATGCTTGGGCTATTGGTATGGGGGAAAAAATTGTGGATATCCCCGAAGGATATGAGGCAACTGAGGCTGTCAATGGCGTGTTGGTTCAAATTGAAGGTCTTGATTTTGAACAGCAAATTTCGGTGCTGCGCGACGTAGCCAATAATATGGGTTACACCGATGTTAAACCAATTGCTACTCAGGCTCAAGTAGGGAAAACTTCTAGTCTTTAGATCAGACTTTGCGGTTGAAACTGCTACTAGACTAACTGAAGTTAGGACTTACGCAAAAAGTGGTTCGATATCAAATCCGGTACCATCGGAATTAATATTACCCGAAATTAGGACACGGCAGTGCCGTTTCCCTACAATGAATCGGAGTAGGGAAACGGTACTGCCGTGTCTTATATATCATACCAAATCCGGGTCAGAAAACCCCTTTATCCTCTATGAATGCGTAGGGTGCGTCGCCACCGACAATTCTCGCTACTGGCAACTATTATCGAGCGACGCACCCTACCATACAATAAAGGGGGTATGTTACCCTGATTTAGTATCATTCCTTACCTTATTGCTTCTATCCTTGACATCCGTTACATCCGTTCCAAAATCCGTTGCCGAACTTCCTTATGTAATAAATATAAAAAATGTTTGCCGTCAAGAATTAAGCTTTTTATGGTGAATTTTTCGCGGAAATTCTACCCGGAATGTCGAACCTTTTTCGAGTTGACTTTCGGCCGTAATTGTGCCACCGATCATCTTGACTAAAGAGGCACTAATAGCTAGTCCTAAACCAGTGCCTGGATATTGGCGGGTTGTGGTTTGATCGGCTTGGCGGAATTTGTCAAAAATATAGGGCAACTCGGTTTCACTAATGCCAATTCCTGTGTCCCGAACGGTGATAATTAGCCGATCGCAATTTAACTCGCCCACTTCAATGCAAATGCTGCCCCGATGCGTGAATTTAACGGCGTTAGAAATCAGATTGACCAAAACTTGCCGCAGGCGCAACTTGTCATTAACTATAAACTGATGCTGCAAGCATAGGGTGACGGACATTGCCACATTCTTGTCGGTGGCTTGATTTCCGAACTCCAGGGCGGCCTCCATTACTAAATGCGCTAAATCAAATTCTTCAGTTTCTAATTCTGTGTGGCCGCTCTCGATTTTGGAGAGGTCGAGGATATCGTTAATCAGAACTAGCAGGTTTTTGCCGTTATTTAAAATGCGCCTCACCATGTCTGTTTGCTGGGGGGTCAGCAGTTGTTTGTGCTGGCGCAGCAGCAATTGGGAAAAGCCGATAATCGCATTCATCGGAGTTCGCAATTCGTGGGACATGGTGCCCAAAAATTGGGATTTTAACTTTGCTGCTTCTAGCAGTTGCAATTTTTGCTGTTGAATGCGCCGGCCCTGATTTTCCAGTTCTGCCTGCTGGCGGATTAGCAGCTCGTTTTGCAAGTCTAAAAGCTGTTCCTGCTTTTGTAATTTTTCGATCGCCCGCGCCCTGTTAATCGCCATCGCAGCTTGTTTTCCCATCAGCGCCAGCAGTTGCACAGATCCGTCAATCGCCGTGCTGTCTTTCCGGTTGCCGATCGCCAACACGCCCAAACGCCCCGTTTCCCCCGACTCGATCGCCGCTGCACAGGTCGCCGCCGGCAATCCTGGGCCGGACTGGGATCGCCACAGTTGAGACTCTCCCGTCGCAAACGCTTTCAACAGCAGCTTGTCTTGTACCTGCGGGGTATTGCCAGCAGCAAAGTTTTGGGCGCCCCCAACAGCGATCAGTTTGAGGCCGCTGGAATCGCCCTCCGGGAGCGCAATCAGGCAAAATTCAGCTCCTGCGATCGCCTCCACAGTCGCATCCGCAATCGCTTGTAACAATTCCGACAAATTACTCGCGCGCTGGCTCAACACATTGGTAAACCGCTCGATCGCCTGCAAATCCCGCCCAACGTCCGTTACCGTCCGGGCTTCGCACAATTTTTCGGCTGGGAAGTTAGCGGACGATCGCCCTTGATGACGCCAAAATTCTGGTTCTGCTTCGGGCTCGCCTTGAGTTTGTGCTATTGCATCCATATCTGTGTAGGTTCCCACCCACTCCAAAACTTCCTGACTGTGTGGGTTGGCGGGCGATCCTCTGGCCAAGTTCCAGCGGTAAATGCCCTGTCGCGTCCGCAGCCGAAATTGTATTTCATAACTTTGTGGCGGGCCCTCACCCGTGCTACGCGCCAACAGACGAGCGCGGTCTTCTGGGTGGACGCACGCCAGATAGCCGAAACCCAAAGCTGCTGCTGCTGGTACCCCCGTGTACTCCTCCCAGCGCTGACCTAAATAAGTCGCCCAGCCCCCGGTATTTGCTTTCCAAACTATGTGAGGAATTGCCGAACACAGGCGATCGTCCACAGTTTCGCGATCGCAAACTTGCTGTTGGGGGGATGTTATTTCAGATACTTTGTGTAATATTTCCGCCTCGGAAAACTCCAAGCGAAAAGAGTTATTGCCGTGATAGTGAGTCATAACTGGTTTTATAAATAAGCATTCAACTTGAGCCCTAACACCGGCTAAAGACTCGTGCTGCTAGCTTTATTGATTTTGACGGCCAATGTGCATCAAAAGTTTTTATACTTTAAATCTATCTGGGTAGTGGTATCTTTACCTCTATCAAGGGGCGGACAATGGGATAATTAACTTAAACTGTTACAATATCTTTCAGCTTAGCTCTCCCGAGTCAGACTCGTGCAGGCGATCGCCCTAAAATAAATTAAAAATTAACTTGCAACAGGGCGGCTGCGTGAGTATGCTGGAAAAAGATGTGCGGTCAATAAAACCCTAAATCAGGACACATTGTCAAATTTACTCAGTTTAGCTGAGTCAGTTGACGATATTAAAAAAAATCAGCGGACTATTGGAAAAAAGATGAGTAAAATTCGCGTTGCTTTGATAGAAGACCACGACTTAACAAGAGTCGGCATCCGCACAGCTTTACAACAGCGTGACACGATCGAAGTTGTCGGCGATGCTGCTAACGCGACAGACGGATTGAAACTGCTTCAGTCTACAAAACCTGACGTGGCAATTGTAGACATTGGCTTGCCGGATTTTGACGGCATTGAACTAACACAAAAGTTCAAAAAATCGATAGCGGAGTCCGACCCAGATACAAAAGTTTTGATTCTAACTTTTCAGGACAATGAAGAAGAAGTGCTGGCAGCTTTTGCCGCCGGAGCTGACTCCTACTGCATGAAAGATATCAGCTTCGATCAGTTGTTGGATGTAGTAAAAGTAACTCACGAAGGTAACTCTTGGATCGATCCGGCGATCGCCCGCATCGTCCTGAAACAAGCTCGCACCAAAGAATCTGCGCCGGAAGAACCGAAGATTGAGGGCAAAAGAGTCACAATTAAGGCTGCCGAACCCGAGTTTAGTCACATCATTGAAACTTACCCTTTAACCGAGCGGGAATTAGAGGTTTTGGAACTGATTGTGCAGGGTTACAGCAATGCTGCGATCGCTGAAAAGCTGTACATTACTGTCGGTACAGTCAAGACTCATGTCCGCAATATTCTCAACAAGTTGTGCGCTGACGATCGCACTCAGGCTGCCGTTCTTGCCCTCCGTTCTGGCTTGGTTGGATGAATTATCATCAGGCAAAATCAAGTTAAAAGTAGGGTAATCCGCGTGCACCTTACCGCCGAAAATGTAGGGTGTGCACGGATCAGTGACTGACTAATTGTTTTATGTTAAACAAATGCTATAGTTTAAGTCCGCATCTATCCCAGTGCAGATATTTAAAACAATCTTTTTATAAGTAAATCAACCTTAAGACAGATGCTAAATAATTGTTATATTACCAATAGTTATGGTTTAGTAATCGCCAGTTAGATAAATTTAGCTCGCACTACCGATCTTGCGCGATCTCAATTCATAAAAGGCGGAAGCCGGGGCCAAATACCCATATTTTTAGGAATAGGTAAGTAGTTAAAGAACTTATATCTCTAGAATGATGCCTGAGTTCGCTTAGATTTGCGAGATTAAAAGTATCTACTGCTACTGCAATATTTTAGAAAGAGGTATTATGACCGCTCCAATTGAATTCAAATTATTTGCTCCCTACAACAAAGAAGCTGCGTTGATTGGGTCTTTTTCTAATTGGAAAGAAATCCCGATGGAAAAGGACGAAGAGGGTTATTTTCGCACGCGAGTTGAGTTAAAAGATGGCGTTTATCAATACAAATTTCGAGTTCAGTCGAAAAGCTGGTTTCTGGAAGCAGATCAGTGGGTAGATGTGGTCGATCCCTACGCGACTGACATCGACGATCCCACTCAAAATGCCCTGGTTCGGATCAAAGATGGCGATCGCATTGTCGATACCTATGTCTGGAAACACGATGATAAACCGCTGCCGGCCGATCGGGAATTAGTGATTTACGAAATGCACGTTGCCGACTTTTCCGGTGGCGAAGCAGATCCCCTCGCCCGCGGTAAGTACGAACACGTCGTTGAAAAACTCGATTATCTAGTCGAACTCGGCATCAACGCGATCGAACTCATGCCCCTCAAAGAATACCCAGGCGACTACAGTTGGGGCTACAACCCCCGCTACTTCTTCGCTGCGGAGTCCAGCTACGGAACCACCGCAGAACTCAAAAACCTGATAGACGAGTGTCACGGCCGCGGGATTCGCGTCATCATTGACGGGATTTACAACCACTCGGAATCATCCAGCCCCCTCACTCAAATCGATCACGATTATTGGTACCACCACGCACCCCGCGATGCCGACAACAATTGGGGCCCAGAATTTAACTACGAATTGTATGACGAAAACTTAGGAACTTATCCGGCGCGCAAATTCATCGGCGATACAGTCCGCTATTGGGTTCAAGAATACCATCTCGACGGCATTCGTTTCGACGCCGCGCGACAAATTGCCAACTACGATTTCATGCACTGGATCGTTCAAGAAGCCAAAGATACCGCAGGCCCCAAACCGTTTTACACCGTTGCTGAATACATTCCTGAAACGCCTAGCATTACCAATCTAGACGGGCCGATGGACGGCTGCTGGCACGATAGTTTCTATCACTGCATTGTAGAACACATCTGCGGCGATACTTTTGATTTAGAACGCCTCAAAGATGCGATCGACTGCAAGCGACAAGGTTTTTTGGGTGCTACGAATGTAGTCAATTATTTGAGCAATCACGACCACGATCGCGTTTTTGCCGAATTGGGTTCGCGCGCGATTTTGGATGAACCAGCATTCAAGCGGGCGAAGTTAGGAACAGTGCTGTTAATGACAGCAGTTGGCGTGCCGCTGATTTGGATGGGCGAAGAATTTGGCGAATACAAAGCCAAAACGATCGAGCAAGCTAAAATTGACTGGACGCTGCTAGGAAATGACATGAATAAAGGTTTGTGGGAATACTACAAAGGCTTGATTCACCTACGCAAAAATAACCAGGCACTTTACACAGAAAACATCGACTTTTTCCACGAAGACCCCGACTCGAAAGTTTTTGCTTACACTCGCTGGAACGATGAAGGTTCGAGAGTTGTAGTAGTGGCGAATTTGTCGGAAAATTATCTAGCGGGTTACAGCGTTCCCCACTTCCCGGCAAACGGAACTTGGCACGAATGGACGGGGAATTATGATGTGGAATCGGGCGATGATAATATTACGATCGACTTGCCGGAATATGAAGCGAAAGTGTTTGTTTGGCAGTAAGGCAAGGTCGGACAAAGGCTTTCGCCGTTTCCCATTGGTGTCAACTTAAGCCGAAAGCCCGCCAGGGGTTTTAACCCTATCGGACTGAGGGTTTGACGTGTTTGTTGACACCACTCGGCAATGCCTTTGTCCCTACAAATATGGCTCAAAATATCAGTTCTTTTTTGTTCCCCGATCGACTTTCTAGGCACAATTGAGTTGCCGCCGCCGCCGGTATTGGTTTGCTAAAGAAGTAACCCTGACCTATTTCGCAATGCAGCGACTGCAAAAATGCCAACTGTTCTGCTGTTTCCACTCCCTCAGCAATCACCTGTAAATTCAAGCCCTGTCCCAGGGCGATCGCCACTTTCACAATAGTAGCGCCGCTGCTGCCTTCCTGCAAATCTGCCACGAAGGATTTGTCTATTTTTAAATTATTGAGCGGCAAGTTTTTCAGAGACCACAGCGAAGAATAACCGGTGCCAAAATCGTCGAGAGAAATGTGAATTCCCATTTCCTGCAACTGCTGCAATACCGACACCGTAAAATTCACATCTGTCATCGCAATTGTCTCGGTAATTTCTATTTCTAAATACTCGGGATTTAACTCGGTTTCTGACAAAATTTCCGCGATGGTTTGTACCGTGTTAGGTTGCAGAAACTGGCGGCATGATAAATTCACAGCTATCCGCATCGGCGGCAATCCCAGTAACTGCCACTCTCGATTTTGCAAGCAAGCAGCCCGCATCACCCATTCGTCAATTTGGCAGATAAATCCTGTTTCCTCAGCTAAGGGAATAAAGCGATCGGGAAAAATCAAACCGCGTTCGGGATGCTGCCAGCGAACCAGAGCTTCCATGCCGACAATTTTGCCTGTATTTAAGTTTATTTGCGGTTGATAGTGCAGCACAAACTCGGATTTTTTGAGAGCTTTGTAAAGCTGATTTTCTAAGTTGAGTTCTTCGGAGACTTTACTGCCGATCGCCCGCGTGTAAAACTGATAATTATTCCGACCTCTCTGTTTAGCTTTGTACATCGCAGCATCAGCATTTTTTAGCAAAGTTTCTGCATCTTCTCCGTCGTAAGGAGCCAAAGCAATTCCCAAGCTAGCCTTAGTATAAAGTTCCAGACCGTCTAAATCAAAAGGGCTGCTTAAACTCTGGATAATTTTCTGGCAAATCAGAGTTGCTTCTTCATGGGAGTTAATATTGTACAGCAGCACAGTAAATTCGTCCCCGCCCCAGCGGGCGATCGAATCCCCCACCCGCAAACAGTTAGTCAAACGCCGAGATACACCTTGCAGCAACAAATCGCCGACTGGGTGTCCGAGAGTATCGTTAACATTTTTAAATCTGTCCAAATCTAGAAAGATTACCGCCAGCATTTCTGCGTTTTGGTGAGCGTTAGCTAAAGCTAAAGACAGCCTTTCGTTAAACAGCAACCTATTGGCTAAACCTGTTAATTGGTCGTGGGAAGCTTGATGTCGGATTATCGCCTCGACGCGCCTCTGCATTACAGCCATGTATAGGTGAGTTCCTAAAGATTTTGCTAGCTTTAGTTCGTCGCTACTCCACTTTTTAGCTTCGCCAATTTTAGTTTCTTTCCAAGCTGCAAAGGACTGCCGGGGACGATCGCTCCGGGCGTCAGAACCAGAGCGGCCCGCCCACAAAATTTCGGTTTCTACGGCGCTGCGGAAAACGGTGAGACAGCCGATGCACTGTTGGCGGTATTGCAGGGGGACTGCCAAAATTGACGCAATGGAAGCTGCGAGAAAATTGGCCGATAAAGATTTGAGTTGAGGTTCTTGAGAAATATCGGAAATCGCGTACAAGTGCGGTACGGTTAAATTGGAAATATTTGTATCAATTGAACTGTAATGCTGGGAATATAGATTTTGAAAAATACCTAATTGGCTGGTATTATCAGCAGTTTTTTCTCGATCGTCTTGGTTGGCAAACCCCATGATCTGCTGCCAAAACGAACTAAGTTCAAGGTCGGCGTCCAGGGGCTGCTGGCCGCAGGTATAAAGTAAGGCAGGCCGATCGCCAAACTCGGCTGCAATGTACAGTCGCCCTCCCGAACCGCCCAAATGCTGGACAGTTTGTTCGAGAACTGATTGCCGAATTTCGTTTAGTTCCAGAGGAGAGTGCAGCAAACTGCTAATTTGGTTGACAACGGCTTCGTCGCGCGCTTGCTGTCGAGCTTGACTGAGTAGAAAAGATTGGGCGATCGCAATTGAAAGTTGATCGACAAGCAACTGAACCATGTTCAATTCTCGATCGCTAAACCGTTTCGGTTTACTATGGTGACAGGCCAACAGCCCCCAAAGCTGATTTCGATGCAAAATCGGCATCGTCAGGGAAGAACGCGCCCCCATAGCCTCCAAATATTCACCGTGACAGGGGTCTACGGGAGAATAGCGAATATCTTCGACTGCTAAAGTTTTGCCGGTTTCGGGACAATCTAACCGATTAATTGTTTGATGCTTCAATCCCACATCTACAATCACTCGCTGCCGCGCTTTCACAAACATTTCGCGAGCACTATCGGGAATGTCGCCTGCTGGAAAGCGCAAACCCAACATAGATGACAAGTTGTCGCCGTTGAGGGACTCAGCAATGACCTCGCCGCTACCGTCGGCCTCAAAGCGATAAACTTTTACCCGATCGCTCCCTAAAAAGCTGCGGATTTCTCGGGCCGTTGTCGTCAAAATCTCTTGCAGTTCTAAAGAGTTGCGGATGCGATTAGTAATTCGATTGAGTAAAATTTCTTGTTCTAGAGTCGATCGTGACATTTGTCTAACTTTTGAACGGGCCATCCCTTTTGAACTCCAGGGCTGTTGACAGCATTTTTGCGAGCCACAGTCTTAACTCGCCCTGCATTGTATATTACAACACTTTCGCCGCCTATGTAGGATTTACCCAAGCCTCCGGCCGAGAAACCCGGTTTTTGGGGAGCTTTCTGGTTTCTCAACAAATTTTGGGTAGAAACCGGCTTTCTCAAAAGACTTTTATGAGGACTGTCGTACTCACTACAAACCTATTAGATTTTTCCAATAATTCTTGTGGAACAGGCATCCTGCCTGTTCCTGACTTGCTTTTGGGGAGATGTCTATTGGAGGGCATGGAGAAACCGGGCTGATGAGGCAAGCTTCTGGCTTTCCTCGCGCAGAATGCTGGTTTGTCAACCCGGTTTCTCGGTATTTGGTATTTATACCCGGAAATATCCCGTTAAGCCGACTCCCAAATTTCCCGAATTCTGTCCGGCAAAAAGCCAGCTATTTCCTGAATGCGCTCCTCGGACAACTCATCCTTCGTTGCCGAAAACACAGCCGCGATCGCAGTTTCCGATTTGACTCCCGAAGGAAGTGCGCCTTCTAGTTCCACCCTCCGTACAAACAAATTGGAATCGATGCCCAAAGGTGCAGGCCCGCGCAAAGGCTGACGCACCCGGCTCAGCAATCCCACCAGCGGATTTGTGTCTTTCCAGAGGTCTGCTATTTCTTTTTGGAGGGTTTTGTCTTCTGTAGGCAAAACTTCTTTGTGCAGTTCAGCTTCCACGCGATCGCTGGCTTCTGTGGTCATCACATCGCGCATGATCCGGTACACTAATTCGGTAATGTCGCGGGCATCAAAAATATCCTCCAAGTGACCGTTTACCATCACTTTTTCCAAAAAAGGCATATCTTTAGAGGCGATCGGAACTGCTGACCCTTCTTGGTGGAGAGACTTAGGAGGATTCGTCTCCATTTTCTGTAACAGTTTGCGACCTTTTTCGGTTAGATCGGCTTCTTGGAATGCGACTAAAGGCGGCACTAACTCAGTCCCTCCGTAAGGCTCACCGCTAAATTCCGCTTTGATAAATTCCCTTTGGTTGAGGTAGTCCAAATGACCGAGCAATTCGGCTTCCGCTACCTCGCGACCGACATACTCTTCGGCTGCGTTCCTAATTTCCGACTCTCCCTTGCTGTTGCCGCTGCCAATCTTTTTGAGCAAAATGTAAGTCAGGTCATCTCTGATTGCAATTGTCATCAAAATCTCCTAGGTTAATATCCGGTAAAACTCAAGTAAAAACTGATTTTTTTACTTGCTAAAATTGTGAGAATTACTACTTAAAAACATTGAAGTCTAAACCGCCGGCAACAAGTATCTCTCAGCAGGTGGAAGTTGTGAAACTTAAGTGTCTGCGAGAATCTTCCTTTAGGTAGATTCACCTAGGGCAACCGATGTCTAGTTTAGGTTGTACACTGAAAAGCTGTAGTCACTCTTCAAAGCAATTTATTCAAAGCAATTAAGGTAGAATACTTTATTAGCAATGCTTTTCTTAGCGATCGCGTCTGGTTGCCTCGGATGGCACGCCGGCAGGCGCAAGTTACTAATCTGCGCTCTCCATCAGTAAAATTATGGAGATGCTATCATCAGTGCAAGCGGGGGCAAAGACTGCCCCAGCACGGCACCGATATTGTAGAATCTGGCTATACCCAAGACTGGCTAACTAAGAGCTACAAATACGAGGCATTCTTCAAGTGCCCGAGTGCCACTTGAAGAATGCCTCGGGGACAAATTTTTTGATCGTTTTTCGACGATCGGCATTATTTATGAACTACCCTAATTGGATTAAGGATTTGGAATCTTCGTCTTTAAATAGCGGTCAACGGGCGGTTGACAAGCGTCCTTTAGTTTTGGCTGTAGACGACAATCACGACAACTTAGAGCTACTGACACAAATCCTCGATTTATTCGGATGCGAGTGCGTGGGAGCCGTTGACGGGTACGCCGCTCTTTCCGTAGCAGTCGATCGACCGCCCGACCTAATCGTACTCGACATTTGCCTGCCGGATATAAACGGTATAGAATTAGTAAAGCGGATCAAACAAAACCCCAAACTCATACATATTCCGATTGTGGCGATCACAGCACTAGCAAAAACTGAAGACCGCGATCGGATTCTCCAAGCCGGCTGCGTTGAATACCTTTCCAAACCTTTTAACATCCAGGATTTAGAAACAATTATCCGCCACCACCTCAAGTATCAGCTAGCCGTTTCTGGTTAAGTTTTAGCTAAATAGACGGGAATCGCGAACTTTAGGTACAGACTCCAAAATGGCGATCGCTCCGGTGCGGCCAGTCTCCAAAGTCGCATCGCTGAGCAAATCAGTCACTCCCACACCCAAAACCTGTGTGATTAAGTCTTTCAGTTGCAATTCCAGAACAGATTCTAATTGCGATCGCACCTGCGAAGCCAAAGCTCCCTGACCGTTCTGAGCCAGCAGTTTTTCAGGTTGACTAATCGCATTTTCGATCGCAACCATCAATTTATTATCCAAAAGATTGCAGAACGCCTGACTCGTTTGGTGTCCGAGTGCTTGGCGGTACAAAGCTTGAATTCGCTGGGCTAGACTCCGTTCTAATTTTCCGCGAGTAGGTTATAAGGTTTCCCCGGTCATATTTTTTAGGTACAGCAAGATAAGTCAAGAAAACGGTTAACCGTTAACCGTTAACCGTTATAAACAACCGTCGTACTAGCCGACAGTAACTTGATTAGTTTCCACCCCAGTAGCACCCTTAACACCCTTAGCAATTGTCACCAACTTGTTGACAATTTCCTGATCGGGAACTGTACCTTTGAGAACCACGGTAGTACCAAGTTGAGCCACATAAACAGTCTCAATATCCGCAACATCAGGATTTGCATCGAAGGCCTGAGCCACCCGTTTAGCTAAACCGCTTTGATCGTATTCTCCATTCAATCCCATGCGTTCCGGCGGGATTGTCTGAGCACTCGCAGCAGCAGGTTGAGCTTGAACTGGAGCTTGAGATGAAGCTACAGGTGCTTGGTAAGCAGGAGCTTCAACAGTTTCGGGATTTTCTAGTTTTTCTAAACCAAACAGTCTTTTTAACCAGCCCATAAAGTTGTTTCTCCCACAAAGTTTGTGTTAATTGACAGTTGGATTAACAGTTGGCACGTCGCCGTGCAATTGTTATTCTCAATACTAGGAATTACGTTCGTCGCATTCCTTGACGCAGAAACCAGATTTTTCTACAAAAAAGTATCGTTCTAGCCATCCCCCCGGTTGAAAAACCCGGTTTATTGAGTGGGGTGCGCCAGTCCTAAATACTATTTAATGTTGTACAACTTCGCAGATCATCTGCCTGGAGACATAAATTCTCCGGCTCTCAAACAAATACCTGCGCTGAGCGTTCCGGCAAATCAAACTTAAAGCCTTCTTCCGCAACTTGTACGAATTTGTTTTCCATCCACTCATGCCAAGTTCCCGCAGCCGGAAAGTTAGGAATTCTGTTACCAGATAGATAAGTATCCGAAAAAATGGCGACCACTACAGCTCGCGTTCCCCGATCGCAAAACGGTAGTAAGCCAGAACTTTGGCTGCGGCATTTTTGTGGAAAAATTCAATATTTTCGGTGTAAAAAGTGCAGGGAAATATTCCCGCAGCCGGAAAGAATATAAGGTGCTCTTCTGCCGTGCACCAGCACCCGGAGTCCAGATTTAAATCAAAAATGTAGTTAAAGTAACTAAAAATTATTAAGCGCTATTTATGAAAAGTAATTTAACTTTTGATAAGTAAATAAATCGTGATAAATATTTAATTTTTGTAACTAAAAGAACATTTTTTAGCTTCGAGAGCTAATACCGTAGAAAGATGTCTTTTTAGGCGGAAAGATCGAGAATCGGTTTGTAATTGTCAAGCAACGGAAACCAGAAAAATGAATGCTTTATTCAACTGGATTTTCGCCCGATCGACTTGGTTGTCAAGTTTCAGCCGAGAATAGCAATGATTATTTTTGCTTATGCCTTAGCTGCACTTGTTGTTTAGTCTTTCACTGGCCCGCCTTTGTCGAACCCAAATCTGCTTTAACGACTGCTGCTACCTCAGTAATTGGTAATTGGTGAAAATCCGATCCGTCCCTGTTACCTATTAGATATTCTAAGTAGTGGATTTAAGGCTCTGAAAGTTTAATTGGGGATGTTGGCGAATTACCGTTACTGTAAAATTCTGGAGTGTTAAAAATGCTAAAACAAATGTGTTGGTTGCCCAGACTCGGAGGCAATGGAGAAAAGATATTGCACTTGCGTACCGAAGCCCGTCAAGCGTGGCGGCCTTATACAGCTTTTCCACACTTCGCTACATCCGACTACCGGGAACCAGGTGGTTCTAAGGGATGGGCAACATTTCAGAAGCTGAAAACTCAAGGGTGGAATTTAATATCGACTGAAGAAGGGCAGCAGTCGTATTTTGACCAACAGAAAAGTGCTTGAGAAACTAGAAAGCGCAGCAAAAAAAGAAGAGAATTTCACCTCTTCTTTTTTGTTTTGGACGCAAAAACGGTTTTTTTTACCCTCTACTTTGTTGAAGCGGTAAGTTAGGCGATCGCCCTTTCTCTCTCTTTTGTAGTTGCTACCTTATCCAGCACCGGCTGGCGAGTTTTCAAATTAAACCGATATCCGTGGGGGAGGATGTGCAACTTGGCCCCGCAAATCGCCAAGCCCTCATCCTTCAACAGTCCCTCCATATTGTCGTGGAGTTTTTCCGACTCGTCGATGACAGTTACAGCGCTTTCGCCAATAACTTCAAACTCGTCACCGCTGACTAAAATAGCTGTATTTTCGTCAATACCAAATCCCAACACGGCCGGTTGCAGCAAGAGTGCCGAAACTAAGCGTCCCAGGCGGCCTCGCTGGGCGAAATGCTGGTCGATGACCACTCCGGGCAGGAAACCCATTCCCGGGCCCATTGCTACTGAATTAACGCGGGGATTTGTCTCGGAGTCTCCTTCAATAATCATCATGTCTGGCATCATCGCCGCGCCGGCACTGGTACCACCAATGATGATCCCTTCAGAGTAGCGTTTGTGCATAGCTGCGTCGAGTATGGTGTCTTTCAAGCAGCTAATAATCCGCGCTTGCTCTCCGCCGGTAAAGAATATGCCAGTCGCTTGTTCTATTGCTTCTAAATAATCTGGATTGTTGGCATCTTCGGGTTTCTGAGTGTCAATAACTCGCACATCTTCAGCGCCGAATCGCTCAAACACTCGGATGTAATTATCTCCTACTTCTCCCGGTAAGCTTGTCGCAGCCGTCATCACTACAATGCGGGCTTTAGTGTCTCCGGCGCACCGCAAGAATTCCCGCAGAATTTTGCAGTCCCCCTCTTTGTCTTCGGCGCCGCCAATAATTAACAACTTCCCCTGAGTTTCGCTGCTAGCCATAGGATCTGCACTCTGAATTGATTATATTTCAATAAAACATAACCTTTTCATTGCCGAAAACTACCAAAAGGTATAGATGGATACAAAAAATCCTCTGACTATGAGTTCGGGATGCACAGAACTCAAGCGTTCTGGGGTTTGTTTGCTGTTCCCCCCGGCTGTAACGATGTTTTTGGTCAAAAACTTACGCACTCCGACTCCTCGAAACCGGGTTTTTTTGCGAAAAGACGCGTTGTAGTCCGCAGATTCGGTAAAAAACCCGGTTTCTGGGCTCCCATGCGTCCAGGACTATAAAAAAAACTTAACCCACCCCTAACAGGATAGAGGTGGGTCAAAAAATGAGTTTAATTTATCAGGACTTACGCGCGCGGGGTCATTAGCCCGGTTTCTTCGTAGATACTTCGCCCATCCTCCTTTTATTTTTCGTAGAAACCGGGTTTATGAGCGTAAGTCCTAAAGTAGTTCGATCGCCCGTTAGTGCGATCGATCGATCAAATTGCTCAATACTGTACGCGCCCGTTCTAAAGGTAGGTGTCGGGGTTTGCCGTTCCAGACAATCTGATATTCGTTGCTGTGTTGACCGTCGCCGTACCCAGAAATCAGCTTCAGGTGAAATGCTTCCTCAGCTAAGTGGTGAACTTGATCCCTGAGAGCAGTTTGTGCGATTTTCATAGTTTGCTGCCTCTTAAATCCTTTTTCACAGTCATAAACAATTTAAGTAGGTGCTGTACCTCTCTAAAGTTATAGATTTTTTTATGAATGGGGAAGGAAGCAGTCATTAGTCATAAGTGCTTAGTCATGAGCCCTTAGTCATGAGCCCTTAGTCAGATGTTGAAGGAAGAAGGAATATTTTCCCACTCTCCCCCTCTCCCGCAATGCTGAAAGCAGAATTGACCGGAGTATTTGTCTCAACTGAGCTGTGCAATATCTATGCCCGCAGGTAGTGTCTAGTGCACCGACAAGAGAGTTACCGTAAAAAGTTAGCTAAAAGGAGGTAGAAAATGCTGCAAGAAAAAAGCACCGAGACAGCCCGCGTCAATGCTCGAAAAACCGATGTTTTTGATGTTTTCAACTTCAAACACTATATCGGGCCCAACCCTTATTTAGAAACAGCGGCTTTAGTTTGCGATTTTGCGGTGACGGGCGCGAGTGAACAAGAGCCGATCGCACATTACCATGCAATTATTGGCGATCGCTATCCACAACTGCTGCACGAAACTTTCTCGAACCACGCCCAACTGTTCGGCCGTACCTGCTCAGAAGTAGCAAAACTCGACATGGGTTTGCACTTCCAACACTGGAACGTCAAGCCGTTTTCTCACTTCAACAGAATCAGCATAGAAGCACTTCATGCCCGCAGCGCCCGAGCCGTAGTTTACGCTGTTTGGGATTGGTTTGAAGCCATCAATCAAAATCAAGATTTCCCTTTAGAAGAACAAATGGGCGCCCTGCAAAATATGTTCCGCCAGTCTGTTTATGGCGGCCCGACAGTTTATTCGTTAATGCGATCGGCATCCCAAAAAGGCATTCCCACATTTTATTTGTGGGATGAAGGATTGATGCAATACGGTTACGGTAAAAAACTGGTGCGCGGCTCTGCAACAACCTTTGATTCCGACAGCCATTTAGACTCAGATTTTACCACGCGCAAAGACGACTGTAAAGCTTTTCTCGCTACATTAGGTTTTCCGGTTCCCAAAGGCGATATTGTCTCCACAGAAAACGGAGCTCTGACAGTTGCTAGAGAAATTGGCTACCCAGTTGCTGTTAAACCAGTAGTCGGTCATAAAGGAATTGGCGTCACAGCCGATGTCCGAGATGCTGAGGAATTGCAGGCGGCTTTTAAAAGAGCAGTGAAGGCAATTCCCGAAACAGCACCGGTGCGAGTAATTGTGGAAAACAGCATCAAAGGATCGGATTTTCGGCTGCTGTGCGTTGACGGCAAATTTGTTTCGGCAACTGAACGCCGGCCCGCTTGGGTAACAGGTGATGGCGACTCAACTATTCGCGAATTGATCCGCCGCGAAAACCGCAAACCCGAACGTTTGGATACGCCTACTTCGGCGATGAGCAAAATTCAGTCCGACGAAGCGATGGAAATGTATCTGGAAGAACAAGGGCTGTCATTGGATAGTGTCCTAGAGGGCGATCGTACTGTTGCTCTGCGCAAAGTTGCAAATCTTTCCGCAGGTGGCGTCAGCATCGACGCTACCCGCACTGTTCACCCGGATAACATTGTTTTGGCTCAAGATATTGCCCTACATTTTCGGTTAACTTGTTTGGGTGTTGATGTGGTGACAGAAACTCTCGCCAAATCTTGGAAAACAGGCAATTTTGGAATTCTCGAAATCAATGCCGCGCCGGGAATTTTTATGCACCTAAACCCCGCAGTCGGAGCAGGAGTTGATGTGCCTTCGCATATTATCGAAACTTTCTTTGACTCGGGAAAATCAGCCAGAATTCCGATTATTACTTTCAACCGAATTTCGGTACAGGAACTGCAAGAAATAATTGACCACATTCTTTTGCAGCATCCCGATTGGACGATCGGTGCTGTTTGTCGTGCTGGACTTTTTGTCAACCGTTCGGAAAAAGTTTTGAATAAGAATTACAATCTTAACGTGCAAAGTTTGCTGCGGAATCCCAAGCTCGATTTGTTGATTGCTGAATATCCCGAAGATGTTTTGGAAGCTGAGGGGATGTTTTATCGAGGCAGCAATATGGTGGTGCTGGACAATCCGGGGGAAACTGAGATGATTTTGGTCAGAGAAAGCACTGATGACGATACTGTTGTGGTGAGGGAAGGAAGTAGTATTTCTATTCGCCGCCAGGGGTTGATCGAACAGTATACTCTGGGAGATGAGGAACCGTTTACGCGGGTTTATTTGAAGGAAATAGGCACTGTTTTGTAAGCAACTCTGGACACGGCAGTGCCGTTTCTTGGGCCCCAAAACGATCGCGCTCTCCCCTGGCACTTAACTATCACCCGATTAATTGTAGGGACACGGCACTGCCGTGTCCTGACTCTGGGTAATATTAATTCCTCTGGCACGGGATTTGATATGATATCAATTCCGGCTGCGCCGGAATGACAAGCGAGGACACGGCAGTGCCGTTT
>ENA-OFDP01000277-OFDP01000277.1-metagenomes-genome-assembly--contig:-NODE-277-length-23921-cov-6.013785_pt1 | contig 23921 bp, 21 predicted proteins | sample MGYA00153389_OFDP01 | MGnify analysis MGYA00153389 | reverse complement strand
ATTTAGGTCGACCTCACACCCAAGTTGCCACTTAAATTTAGATAACTTGGAAGAAGTTTAGCTTTTGAATGTTTGTGCAACAAAGCCGCTCTGAACTAAACATATATCCATCAACAGATTGTCCATCTGGACTCAGCATCAGCCCAGGAAAACCAAGTTCTGCACCCCAACCCGCTTCCTTAAGCAAACCTTTCACAGAGCCTTTGCTCCATGTACCAGTAATCGCTTCTAAAATATGAGCATTGGGTTTATTGGGGCCTAAGGTGCCGTAGACAAATAAGTGTTGTTGCATGATGTAGATGTTCCTAATGGGTAACAGATGGAGAACGAAGCGGTTTTATTGAAAAAATAACGATGAGTGCAATTAGAATCAGAAAAATATTTAATATAACGATGCCATTCCAGCCATGGCTTTGCCAGATATTTCCGCCATACGCACCCACAATGCTTGAACCTAAATAATAAAAAAGCAGATACAAGGAAGTGGCATGACCTTTATTGGATGTCGCGAGTTCTCCAACTCGACTGCTAGCAATGGCATGGGCAATAAAAAAGCCAGTGGTCACACAGCCAATCCCGAGAATAATCAAAAACAACGAGGCAGAAAGGGTAAGTAGCACGCCTAAGAGCATGCATGAAAAGCCCAAAATCATTACCTGCTTTTTGCCTATTCGGTCTGCAATATTGCCTGCAATCGAAGAGGAAATAATACCCAAACTATAAGATAAAAAAATGAGGCTAATCTGGGTTTGGCTTAAATGATACGGTGCTGCAAAGAGTCTGAAGGTCACATAATTAAACAGCGTGACAAATACACTGGTGAGTAAAAAGCCAATCCCATAGATTTTTAACAGCCGTGTATGACTTAAGTGTGCATACCATGCATGTAGATGGAACTTAAAAGAGAGACCTTGCTGGGCAATGAAATTTCGTGAATTAGGTAAGAGTTTCAAAAAACCAAACGCACAGAACAGACAGATGCCGCCAAGAATGGCCATGGAAATACGCCATGAGAAAAACTCGGTCAAAATGCCCATGCCAACACGTCCCATCATGCCGCCAAATGCTGTACCTGCAATATACAGCCCCATGGTTTTACTTAAATTTTTAGGACTAATTTCTTCTGCAATCCAAGCCATGGCAACAGCGGGAACTCCACCTAGGACAAAACCTTCTAAACTTCTTGAAACCATGAGCACATGCCAACTCGGTGAAACCGCGCATACCACATTGAGTATAGAAGCCAAAAGCATAGAGAAAAACATGAGGCCTTTTCTGCCCAATGTTTGTGAAAAAGCACTGGATAGCACGATTGACATGGCTAAAAAGCCTGTGGTTAAGGACAGTGCTAGCGCACTTGCACTGGGTGCAATATGGAAGCTCTGACTTAAGTTCGGTAGTAAGGGTTGTACGCAATAGATCAGTGAAAAACTGGCAAAGCCCAACAAAAATAGCGCCATGCCCGCTCTTTTATACTCAACTGTTCCTTTGCTGATGGTCTGTGAAATCGGCTGTTGAGGGGTAGACCAATCTGCTTCTAATGAAGGGCTCAGTTTCATGACTTGGCTGATTTCAAATGGAGAGAAGCTTTATTTTAAGAACTATACCTGTATATGTATAATATATATAACTCAATAATGGTATAGCTTTAATATATGGAGATGCGCAATATTCAATATTTTATTGCTATCGCGGAAGAGCAAAGTTTCTCTAAAGCAGCCTTGCGTCTTGGCATAAGTCAGCCGCCGTTGAGTATGCAAATTAAAAAATTGGAAAGGGAAATCGGTGTTGAGCTTTTTTATCGCTACTCTCATGGTGTAGCTCTGACACCAGCTGGAGAAACTTTTCTTAAAATGGTTTTGCCTGTTCAGAACCAACTGAAAAATGCGGTGAAATTGACCCAAAGTACGGCCAATGGTGAATTGGGAGAACTACGGCTTGGCTTTACAGGCACTTCAATTCTAAACTCTTTAATTCCGACAGCCATTCAAGCATTTCAACAGCAATATCCTCAGGTGAATTTGGTATTAAAAGAAGCCAATTCTTTGATTTTGATTGAGAGTTTATTGAATAATGAATTAGATATTGCGATTGTGCGACCACCTGCGCAGTATCCTAAAGCCATTACGATTCGTAATTTGATCGATGAAAAATTGATTGCTGCCTTGCCGATTAAATATCCCGCAGAAGATGAGGTGATAGATTTGGCAGAATTTAAGCATGAGAGCTTCATAGTCTCTCCACCAGAGGTGAGTGCAGGGCTGTATGCCGCGATTTTAAATAGCTGCCAACAGCATGGCTTCACGCCTAAAATTGGACAGCAAGCCCCTCAGATTGTTTCAATTTTATCATTGGTTGCGGCAAATTTGGGCATTTCTTTGGTGCCTGAGTCTACCCAACAGCTTAAAATTGAAGGGATTAAATATAAATACCTGAAGAATAAGACCGCTACGATTGGACTCGGTATTGCCTTCAAGGCAGATTTGCATAGCCAACCTGCAATCAACTTTTCCAGCTTATTGAATAGTATTGTGAGGCAGCATCATCATTTAAAAGGTTCACTGTAATTCACTCTATGTCGTTTTAAATATGAATTGCCAGCACGTAACTCATGGAGTCAAATAGCCATTTAAATACAATCAGAAAGTCTGTTCTCGATTCAGCACCAAATCATGCCTAGACGGCTAAATTTAAGCGATCTAGAGGAAAATATGCTAAAAAATGCCTATGTCACTAATTTACGATTATTTTTAAAGCTGCGTAATCCTTCAAGCATGAGGGTAAAAACTGCGAGCCAAATGGCGATATAGGTTGGCCATTCTGCTGAAGTAATGCTTTCCCCTAATGCGATTGAAACCGCCACTAACAGTATTGGTTCAACATAAACCAACAGTCCAAACAGGCTTAAATTTAAATGCGGGGCAGACAAGGATTGAAATGCCAAAGCCAGTGCACTGATTAGCCCAAGTCCTGAAATGAGCCAAAGCGTATGTGAACTTTCTGATAGGCTTTCTGTGACGATACTGCCTTGCATGATAAAGAAAATACAAACAGGGAGGCTCAACATCATGTCAAACCAAAGCCCGCCTATATTATTCGTCTCCGTTTTTTGTCTGAGCCAAAAATAGATTGGATAACCTAAGCAAATCAGCAGAGTGGGCCAACTCAGTGTTTGAGAAATCGCCAAGAGGTTCAATATCCCCAGCACTGCAAAAATACAGGACAGTTGCTGAAAGCGTGACATTCGCTCTTTAAAGGCAATCCGACCGACAATCACCATGCTAATCGGCATCATAAAATAACCGAGTGAAACATCCAGTCCATAGCCATGACTGGGTGCCCACATAAATAGCCACAACTGAATCCCAATTAAAAACGAAGATAAAATTCGCGTTAAAAAGAAAAAGCGCTCTTGGTAGAAACGGCGATAAATAACCACCACCTGAGACCAATTGCCTTTGAGCCAAATAAAAAGTGTTAGACATGGAATAGTCAATACAATGCGCCAGCCGTAAATTTCTGTACCTGCCAGCGTGCCCAAAAGTGAGGTATATGCAAACATTAAAGCAAATAATACCGAGGCCGTGACATTTAAGCTAATGCCAAGTGCTGTATTGGAATGCGTAGACATAGGCGGTTATAAAACTGGATGAATGGATAATATTTTATTGCAATCTTATTGATAAAATGGCTTGTAATCATTAGTTTGAATGAGAAAATTTCTCGTAGGAGGCTGCTCATGCAATTGGATAAATTTGATTTCGCTTTATTGGAGCATCTGCAAAAAGATTGCTTAACGCCGCTCCGAGAGTTGGCTGATTTAGTGCATTTATCAACGGCCTCGGTACAACGTCGCATTCAAAAATTAAGAGACAGTGGCTATATTATTGGCAATACCGCGGTGCTTGATCCAGACAAATTGGGACAAGTGATTACAATTTTTGTTGAGGTTCGCGTCAATCAAACCCATGTGACAGACCTTGACGAGTTGAAAACGAGTTTTTCAATTCCAGAAGTACAGCAGTGTTATTACGTAACCGGTGAGGCGGATTTTATGCTGGTATTCTTGGTGCCAAGTATGAGCCGGTTTCAAGCCTTATGTGATCAGCTTTTTCATCATAATGCCAATGTGCAATGGTTTAAAACCACCGTTGTGTTAGAACGGATCAAAACAACTTTAGAGGTGTCTTGTCAGCCATAACTTTTATTCTCCTTTCTAGATTCCACCTTATATTCAATGGCTAAAGGGGCTGCTTGAAATAGGAAAAGAGAAAAGTCGTTTCTGAATTTTTAGACACTCAAAATAATGCCATGATGGAATTGGGCTCCTATTTATATAACGAATTTATTTTTCTAATTTTGATGGTTTTGTACCTATAAAACTTGAGAGGTAGGCACGCTGTTATAGTTTTTTCAAGCCTTACTGTAGCTACTCATTCACACCAAACTAGCTGAAAATTTGATTCAAGAAGGGATCACAATCTTGATGGTGGCGTAATGTTTATAACACAGCAACTAAATACAATTTCTGAATTGGTTGAGGGGCAGGGTCTTTCAGATCAACTGCAACATTTACTTGCTCAGCAGTATTTAAACTTAGAAGCGACTTTGTTACGTGCTAAAGTTTTACGTGATTTTTCAAGCGCTAAAGTTCAGTATATTGTGCAATCTGCCATTCAAGCAGAACATGCCGAGGTCGCATTTTTATTTGCGCCTTTTATCTTGGCAAATTTGAACCATCCTGTGATTTATAGCAGTCCTGCAACGCCAACCGTACTCAATATCCTCAATCGTTACTATCAAGCAGAGCAAAAACAAAACCTAAAAATAGATGATGTGCTTGAGGCACTCAATGTTTATTTAGATTTGAGTGATAGTGTATTCAATGATGTAGATTTTTTCTATTTTTCATTGATCAAAGCACTATGTCGAACTGATGTCTCTCAGATTTTTTTGGTGACATCATTGGTGCTCAATACACAAAAACTCACAGAGCTGGAACAGTTTTTTAAAGTCAAAATTAATTATATTTCTACCCATCCACAAGATGCCATCATCGACAGTAGTGAATGGAATATGCGGAAATTGTTCTTTAAAAACAAAGATCAGCAATATATCGATTTATGTGAAAAATTCGCTACATTAAATGCGCAGTTATTGTTGAGTTATGGCAGTTATAACCAGCAGCAAGCGACCCAGTTGGTTGAAGATATGTTCTATGCCGAGCATATTTATGAAAAGTTATCGGTCTATGCCGAGTATATGCAGACGTGTCTACAACATGGCGTGTCCCGAAAGCAGGCGACTTTTTTCGCCTAACTTGCATTTTTGATCTCCAATTCAAAACAGCTTTTCTTTCATATTGATGCATATACCTAGGTCATCCCCATGTTTTTATATACAGACTTTGATCAAAATTTATTAAATGAACGTGTCGCACAGTTTCGCGACCAAACCCAGCGTTATTTAGAGGGAAAACTGACAGAAGAAGAATACCGTCCCTTACGCTTACAAAATGGTTTATATGTTCAACGCTATGCACCCATGCTACGTTTGGCAGTGCCTTATGGCTTAATGAACTCAGTACAATTGCGGAAGGTGGCTGAGGTTGCACAGAAGTATGACCGTGGTTATGCGCACATTTCTACGCGTCAAAATATTCAACTGAATTGGCCGCAGCTTGCAGATGTCCCTGATATTTTGCAGGAACTCGCTACGGTACACATGCATTCTATTCAGACCAGTGGCAACTGTATTCGAAACACCACGACAGACCAATATGCAGGTGTCGTTGAAGGGGAGCTTACAGACCCACGTCCCACCTGTGAACTAATTCGCCAGTGGAGTACCTTCCATCCTGAGTTTTCATTCCTTCCACGTAAATTTAAAATTGCAGTTTGTGCGCACCCTGAACAAGATCGTGCTGCCACGACTTTTCATGATGTTGGGGTCTATCTGGTAGAAAATGAAGCGGGGGAGTTAGGTTATCAAATTAAAGTCGGTGGTGGGCTTGGACGTACACCTTTAGCGGGACATGTCATTAAGCCATTTTTAGCTCGTGAAGACTTAATTGCTTATTTAGATGCCATTATGCGCGTATATAACCTGCATGGTCGCCGTGATAATAAATACAAAGCGCGTATTAAAATTTTAGTGAAAGCCCTCACTCCAGCTGGCTTTGCGGAAAAAGTGGAAGCTGAGTTTGCACATACTCAAACACTGCTCAAAGTTCAGCCCAGTGTTTTAGCGCAAATGGATGCCGTATTTCGACCGTTTGCCTATGAATCTTTAGATGCGGAAAATTTTGAGGCTTTGTTCCAGCTGTATCCGAAGTTTAAACACTGGTTCAGTATCAATACCCATGCACATAAAGTCGCGGGCTACCGCATCGTTACGATCAGCTTAAAACGGGCGGGTGTGGCGCCGGGCGATATGACTTCCGATGAAATGCGTTTAATTGCAGATTTGGCTGACCAATATACCTTTGGTGAGCTGCGAACCACGCATGAGCAAAATATTGCCTTAACCGATGTACGCCAAAAGGATCTGTTTGAACTGTGGCAAGTCTTAGATCGTGGCAATTTGGCTCGTGCGCATATTGGCTTTCTGACTGACATGATTTGCTGTCCGGGCGGCGATTTTTGCTCCTTGGCAAATGCCAAATCTATTCCGGTGTATGAAGCAATTGCTCGCCGTTTTGATGATTTGGATGCTTTATATCAGTTAGGCAAGGTCGATCTGAACATTTCAGGCTGTATGAATGCGTGTGGACACCACCATGTCGGCAATATTGGCATTCTAGGTGTCGATAAAAAAGGCGCTGAATATTACCAAATTAGCTTAGGCGGTAATTCGGATCATGATGCATCCATCGGTGATATTTTAGGGCCATCATTTCCTGCAGCAGATATTCCCGATGTGCTTGAAGAAATTCTAAATACTTATCTGGATTTGCGTTTGGAGCATGAATCTTTTTTAGAAACCTACAAACGTGTCTCGATCCAGCCGTTTAAAGAGCGGGCTTATGCGGACATAAATTGAGATGTTGGCTGCCCGAAATCGGCTGAAGAAGCTAAAAACTGCGAGCTGCGAAATCATCATTATTTTGGCTGTTTGGGGCTGTGCTGATGTCTTACAAAAGTTGTTGAATTTGCCTGTGGCATCAGGGGTGTTAGGTTTTTTTCTGCTGTTGTTCTTACTTGAAATGAAGTGGTTGAAATTAGCCCACGTTGAACACGGTGCTGATCTGTTACTGGCTGAACTGCTGCTGTTTTTCATTCCGCCAGTGGTTGGCGTGATTCAATATCAGGATTTATTGATTGCCAGTGGTTGGAAAATTCTGCTGGTGATTTTAATCAGCACCGCTTTGGTGATGATGGTTTCTGTATATAGCGTGCGGTTGCTGTTAAAGCAGCCAGTGCTAAATCAAGAATCAAAACAGGAAGGTCAGAATGACTGAATGTTGGGGGCTTTTTTACTTGGTTTGGACTGTGCTGTGCTATCTCATGGCAAAGCAGCTTTTTGTTCGAACCCAAAAAATCTATTTATCTCCGATTATTGTCGTTCCTGTTTTAAGCATCGTACTGATCTTTCTTTTACAGCATCAGTTCCAAGACTATTACTTTTATACCCAATATTTGGTGGCTATGCTCGGCCCAATTACGGTGGCTTTTGCGATTCCTGTATTTCGTTATCGCCGCATGATTCAGCAACATTTTAAAGTGTTGCTCTTCAGTTCTAGTCTCGCCATGTTGGTGGGTATTTTCAGCAGTTGGTTTTTGGCGAGCCTATTGGACTTTGATGACATCGTTAAAAATAGCCTGTTGGCGCGTTCCATTTCGATTCCTTTCGCTTTGGTGCTTACCGAAAAAGTGGGGGGCTCTATCAGCCTGATTCCGCTATTTACTGTGATTACAGGTTTGGTCGGTATGTTGTTGGGAGACCTCCTTTTGCTTTGGATGAAATATAAAAATCATCTTGCTTCGGGCGCAGCACTAGGTAATGCCGCACATGCTATGGGCATAGCTCGGGCAAGACAGCGGCATGAATTGGAAGGCGTCATTGCCAGTCTCTCGATGATTATTTCAGGAATCATTATGGTGCTATTTGCGCCATCGCTGATTGCGGTGACGAAGTATTTACTTGGCTTTATATCTTTTTAAATCAATAAGGAATCGAATATGAATCCTATGTCACATGCAAAGACAATCTTAAGCCCCAAAAGCTATCTTGCGGCCTTTGTCTTTATAGTACTCATGGTGGCGGCTGCCTATGGACTGAATGATCGTGAAATTATTCTGCCTGAAATGGCGGCGATGGCCGTTGGGTTGTGGGTCTATCGAGATAAACAGTGGCTGAATCAGCCAGATAAAATTTTTATTTTACCCAGTTTGACCGCTGTTATAGGCTTCTGTATTAATTTGATGCCGATTTCATATATGTTCAAACTGGTTTTAGTTCTCTGTGCCATCTTGCTCGTGATGCGGATGTTTAACTATATATTACCGCCCGCACTGGCCACGGGTTTCTTGCCGATTGTGACCCAAGCCGATGAAATATCGTTTTTGATTTCGATTTTTGCCACCAGTTTTATCCTGATGTTGGGTGTTGTGCTCTTTAAACTGAACCAAGGCGTGGAGAGGAAAGGCAATTTTGATCGACGAAAAATAGGTGTATATGCCAGTATTACTTTAATCGGTTTTGCACTCGCCGCTATTTTCAAGATTGAAGCGATGGCACTGATTCCACCGATTACAGTGGTGGTGTACGAATCATTAAATATGATGATGTATTCGTTGAAAATGTGCCTTAAGCAGATTGCTGCGTTGACACTGTCGATTTCAATGGCCGTGCTTATGCAGTTGTGGATTCAAGATTGGATACTGCTCACCCTAATATACATGCCCTTGATGTTTCTTTTGCTCAAGCTCTTTGATATACGCATTCCTGCGGTATACGCCTTTCCATTTTTGGTTTTTGTCTTTCCACAAGACAGTGTGATGCATTTACCTATGGCATCTGGCCTGATGGCTGGTTTTTCACTTGGCTGTGTCTATATCTATCGCACCTATTTTCAAAATATGAGTGCTGAGAAATCTTATACCTAGCTTGAGAGGAATGACATGATCAGATCTGATCATGTCATTTTATCTCTGGGATGGTGATATTTGCAGTGTGAGGGAGTGGGTCTCTTCAAATAAAAAGATGGTTTAAATCAGTTTGGATTTAAACCATTCAACTTTTACTCAAAGGCTTCTGGGTAAATACATTGGATCAAGGCATCTAAGGCATTTTGAATACGCTCATTGATTTCAAATGAACAATTGATCCGAATATGATGTGGAATATTATCCGTTTGATAAAATAATGAGCCGGGCGCAATGCTGATATTTTTCTCTAAGAGCTGCTCATAAATCAAATTTCCATTGATCTGCTCGGGCAAAGTAATCCAAAGAAAATAGCCCGATGGATAATAATGAATTTGATAATCTTCAGACAAATGTTCAGATAAATAAGTGTAATACTGATTTTTGAGACGTTTTAAGGTGTTACGCAAAGTTTTTAAGTGCTTTTCATAGTGTCGATGCGATAAATAATCGACCAAGGCATTTTGAATAAATGAATTGACGGAAAGCGTGCTCATCAGCTGTAGATGCTGAATATGCTCCGAAAATTTACCCGCATAGACCCAACCAATCCGAAAACCCGCACCTAAAGTTTTTGAAAAAGAAGAGCAGTGTAAAACCAAATTTTTCTGATCAAAGTATTTCATCGACAGCGGCTTTTTATGATCAAAATAAAGCTCTTCATAGACATCGTCTTCAATTAAATAAATATCGCGCTCATGCAATAGCTTTGCCAGTTGGTATTTGATGTCGTCACTGACCGTAAAACCAATAGGGTTGTGACTGTTGAGCATCAGCAAACAGACTTTAATGGGGTAACGTTCAATCGCATCTTTAAAAGCCTCAAGGTCAATACCGTGTTCTTCATGTTCAGGAATACTAATGACTTTCAGGCCCAAATGTTCAGCCGCTTGCCATGCACCATAAAATATTGTTTTTTGAAGTAAAATATAGTCACCCGGTTGGGTCATGGCTTGTAAGGAGAGGTTTAAAGCATCTAATCCGCCCGAGGTAATTACGATATCGGACGGGTCTGTTGGAATCCCTTGCATACAGTAGCGCTGCGCAATCAGTTTCCGCAGCTCAAAGTTCCCGGGAGGTAAACTTGGCATCTGTTCATAACTAAGACGGTGTTTGGCACGTTGTCCCAAAGTTTGCATCAGCTTGGCAGAGTAGAGCAGTTGGCTGTTGGGAAAGGCAATGCCAAAGGGAACCATTTGTTCAGATTGGATCGATTTTAAGTATCTGAAAATTTTAGAGTTGATTTCAATTTTTTCGTTGAGGATGACACTATTGGAGTTGCTGTCTGAGCGTCCATCGCCTGTCACAAAATAACCGAGTTTTTCTTGTGAATAAATCAGCCCTTGCGCTTCGAGTTCTTGATAGGCATTCATCACGGTCATTAAGCTAAAACCCGATGTTTCAGCTTGTTGACGGAGTGAAGGTAGTTTATCGTGGGCTTTCCAAAAACCACTTTCGATCAAATGTTTCAGGCTGAGCGCAAGTTTTTCTGATTTATACATATTGGTTCGCTGCAATTAAAAGGCACAGGACATGTACTGAAAGTCCCGTGCCTAATTCATAAAAAATGCTTGGCTGGCTTTAGTAAGCAAAACTCAGCAACAGCTTAAAGAAACCCGCAATCAGTGCGAGAGAAATAAAGCCAAAGCACCACAATAAAATAAACCATAATCGTGGGCTGAGTCGATCAACAAATTTTTTCATGTCTATCTCCTCAATTAATGATAACCCTGATCCCCTATACGTACTTTGTCACGGAACACCCAATAGGACAAGAAGGTATAGGCAATGATGATTGGGATTAAAATTGCAGCTCCGACCAAGGTGAACTTTAAACTTGACTCAGGTGCAGCGGCCTGCCAAATAGTGACCGATGGCGGAATAATATTGGGCCATAAGCTGATGACGAAGCCAGTAAAAGCCAAAAAGACTAAAGCCAAAGTATAGATAAACGGTTTTAGTTCATGCTGCTTTTTGCACGCCGATAGAATCAAGCCAACAAACAGTAAAACTAAAATTGGCACGGGGCTAAAATAGTATAGATTCGGCAGAGAGAACCAACGCTGCGCAATTTCAGGATGGGTCAGTGGCGTATATAAACTCACGGCACCGAAGATAATGAGTAAAGCAATAATCAGCCTAGGCATGAGATGAAACATCCGTTGCTGTATCTCTTTTTCGGTTTTCCAAATGAGCCAGCCACAGCCTAAAGTGGCATACATCACCACGACCCCTAGACCAGTAAAACATGTAAATGGTGTGAACCAGTCCCATCCACCGCCGCTGTAAATACCATTGGTGGTCTGAATACCTTGGATATAAGCCCCTAAAATCACGCCTTGGAAAAAGCTCGATAAGATAGAACCCCAGATAAATGCGAGATCCCAGAGGTATTTGGTGCGCGTGGCTTTGAAACGGAACTCGAAGGCCACACCGCGGAAAATTAAGGCAACCACCATAAAGATAATGGGTAAATATAGTGCCGATAAAACGGTTGAATAGACCAAAGGAAATGCAGCGAATAAGCCAGCACCACCTAGGACCATCCATGTTTCATTACCGTCCCAAACGGGCGCGACGGTATTCATCATCACATCACGTTCTTGCGTTCCGTTCATAAAGGGAAACAGAATGCCAATGCCTAAGTCGAAACCATCCATAACCACATAGATGAGTACCCCGAGCCCGATAATACCGACCCAAACCAAAGCGAGATCAATCATGTGGTTTCTCCTTACTATTTTGAGCAGAAGGATCAGTGGTCTCGATAGACTCTTCAACAGCACTGAGTGGACGTAAAGGGGTTTTAAAATGCCCCGGGCCAGTATCTTGCACGGCATCTAAAGGTGTAGAAAAAGTAGGGCCTAATTTGATCAAGCGCAGCATGTAGTAAATACCCGCGCCAAAGACGACGGTATAGACCAGAACAAAAATAATCAGGCTCAAGCCGACTTGATCTGCAGTGACTGTATGCGATAAACCGTCTTTAGTTCGAATGACGCCATACACCACCCAAGGCTGACGGCCAACTTCCGTAGTGACCCAACCTGCTAGGAGTGCGATATATCCTGTAGGCCCCATGATGATGGCAAATTTATGAAACCAACTACTTTCGTATAGAGAGCCTTTTTTACGTAGCCACAGCGCTGTTAACGAGAGTAAAACCATTAACATGCCCAAGCCAACCATGACCCGGAAACTCCAGAATACAATCAGTGCATTCGGACGGTCTTCAGCTGCGAAGTCTTTTAAACCAGTGACCTGACCCTCTAGGGAATGCGTCAGAATCAAACTGCCCAAATTGGGAATACCAAGCTCAAAATCATTCGACTCTGTTTCCATATTCGGTAAAGCGAACAATAATAAAGGCATGCCATGATCACGATTGGTTTCCCAATGACCCTCAATGGCTGCCAATTTTGCAGGTTGGTGTTTTAAGGTATTTAAACCGTGGTTATCCCCAATCACAACTTGTAGGCAAGATGTGACCAGTACCATCCATAAGCCCATAGAAAAAGACTTTTTCACTAACGCATCACGACGACCTTTCAGCAAATGCCATGCTGCAGTGCCGACCACTAAAAGTGATGAGACTAGGAAGGCCGCTGCTGCCATATGGGCAAATCGGTAGGGGAAGGATGGGTTAAACACAATTGCCCACCAATCTGTGGGGACAATAATGCCATTTTCGATGGCGAAGCCTTGAGGTGTCTGCATCCAACTGTTGGAAGATAAAATCCAGAACATGGAAATACAGGTACCGATAGCGACCATTAAGGTGGCAAAAAAGTGGGCTTTGGGACTGACGCGTCCCCAACCAAATAGCATAATGCCCAAAAAGCCCGCCTCTAAAAAGAAGGCGCTCATGACTTCATACGTGAGCAGTGGCCCAGTGACACTGCCTGCGATGCGTGAAAATTCACTCCAGTTGGTGCCGAACTGGTAGGCCATGACAATGCCCGAAACAACCCCCATAGCAAATGCCACGGCAAAAATCTTAATCCAGTACTTAAATAAGTCTTTATAAATTGGATTTTGGGTGCGCAGCCACTTCCATTCCAGCATGGCAAGAAAGCAGGCTAAACCAATAGAGGTTGCAGGAAAAATAATATGAAAAGAAACAGTAAAGGCAAATTGAATTCTTGCCAACTCAAGTGCGGTTAATCCGAGGCTCATTGCATCCTCCATGGCTGGCAGGAATATCGACGGTTCGATACCCAGTTGCTGTCTAAATCGGAATGATTAAAAAGCATAGATCGTTTCATTAAAAACTACCTACTTAAAATACTGATGATGATCTTGCATCAGGATGTCTAGAAGATGTAGGTACAAGAATTGGAGAGAAAAAATATAACAAAATAGAAAATTGCACTTAGTCTGTTATATTTTTTGAACTGTTTTTATGATCTATTCATTCTTATTGCTTAATTAAAATATACAGAAAGTTTTGATGCTGAGTTAGTTAAAAAATGTTATTCAAAATTTGCATAACACCTTGTTTGAAATAGCGTAGTTTGAATAAAACTTTTAACGAGGGAGCTTCATTATGAATGATAAGGTCAGTAGTAAAAGCTGAAGTCTAGCTGACAGCCATCGAACCGAGTATGTGCGAATATTTACACCTACAGGATAATGATATTGCGCTATCTATTGTGATTTGAAAGTCGTTTGATACTTAAAATAGCTCTAAAAAAGGGAGTCTGTAGACTCCCGTCAATATAGATAGTTTAACGCGCAAGGAAAGTTGCGGCTTCATCAATTAAATCAGCAACGGCTTTGGGTTGAGACGCGAGTGAAGCATGACTGGCATCTAAAGAAATGACTTTTTGAGCATTTAAGCGTGAAGACATCATGGCTTGGTTTTCAGGGTGAATCATGCGGTCTTCAGTTGAAATTTGGTACCAAGATGGTTTGTTTTTCTATGCTGGGTTTGAAATGGTATTGCCAAAAGTACTCGCAACAGGGGCTTTCTGGGTGATGCCCATGACCAGTCCTTCATCATTCGTTAAGTCCTGACAGAAGCTTTCATGGTATTTATCGGCTTTGACCCAAAGATATCCGTCACTGTCGGGTTCTAAGTTGGGTGCACCAACGGGTAAATGTTGCTGCGTGATGCCACCTGGACTTTCACCAGTATCGGGTGCAAAAGCTGCAATATAGACTAGACCAACAACATTGGGCTGATTACCGACTTCGGTAATGACCGCCCCCATAGGAGTGGCCAACTAAAAGTACATCTCCTTGTACTTGTGTGATCATTTTACGGGTTCGTTCGACATCATCAGCCAAAGAGGTGAGAGGTAGTTCAACGGCACGGAGGGCTTCGTAACCTCGGTGAGATAGGTCAGTAATGACTTTAGACCAATGGGCAGCGCCGCCCCAAAATCCATGTACTAAAATAATTGTTGGCTTTTTATTCATCTTCTCATCCCTAGAGTAAAAATATCATCTTATAGTTAAAAAAGTGGTCATGCTAGGTTGGGCTAATGATTATCAATGCAAGTTAATTTAACTAATTGTAAGTTAAAAAATATAGATAAAAGACTGAAAAAAATGCCAATTACGTTAAAAAGTGGGCATTTTGTGTGATTAATATTTTATTTTTCCTTACTGCTATTTTTTATCTTTTTTAAAATATTCATTACTAATAATCATTTTTTGAGGTATTCAGCCATAAAAAAAAGAAGAGCTGGATTTTCATAATGTTATAAGATGTGCAGGCTGCGCTGAACGGTTGATTTTGGGGGAAATTGATCATTTATCAATAACTAAAGTAGTACGTTTCATTGTTTCAAATGAACCTCATTAGGGTTTTAAAAGTTGAATTTGGCCATGTTCTATTGCTTCCAATTCTCAACGAGAAATGGGGGAGATGAGGTACATGGCAGATTTTGGGTGGGTATAAATAGAGTGCATTTGCATGAAAAAAATTAGATGTTTTTTAGTTTTAGCTACAGTTTTGGGGATGAGTGCTTGCGGGGGCGGTGAGGATCAGTAGTCAACAACAGCAACGGTAAAAGATGTTCAAAATGAAATGCCTGTAGCCGTAATTCAGTCAACGCAAAACAGTGCTATGGTCGGGGATAGTATACTTTTAGATGGTTCTGAAAGTACCGATGATGGCACGACCACATTGAGCTATCGTTGGGCGGTTGTTAAAAAGCCAGAAAATAGCTTTCCCAGTCTGGGTGCTAGCACGGATAAAACATTTCATTTTATTCCAGACCGTACAGGAGATTATGAACTGAGTTTAGTGGTGAATGATGGTCAACAAGACAGTCAAACCACTACGGTCAAACTACAAGTCTTTGCAAGAAATACAGAACAAGTTGTCAATCCATCAGATGTGATACCAGATCCTAAAGATGATGATGTATTTGTTGATAATACAGAAGAAAAGGGTAAGGTCATTTTTCGTGATGGCTTTGAGACGGGGACGATTCGTGTCGACAAATATAGCAATAATCTGTCGACGTGGAATGCAATGGCTCTCCACTTTGAAAATCGTAGTTCAGCCACGATAGTTAAAGATCCTGCTGGTACAGGACAGAATGTTGCCAAATTTGTTGTACCTGATGATGGTCAATGTTATCGCGCGGAAATACAACGAAAGCAATTTGGTTGGGGGCATTACAACTATTCTTTTTCTCATTATATTCCCTCAACATGGCCAGCCTTTCAGTATGGAACAATATTGGCGCAGTGGCATGGTTTTAACCTAAATGGAAAGGATTTGAATCCTCCAATAGCCTTGGTGCTTTCAGGTCTAAAACCTGAATGGCAGTTACATTTGTATGAGTTGAAGCCAATGACCTCACCATTGGCGGTTCCAGAAACGCTTTTGAAGCGTTATGTCTTAGATGTGCCTGTGGAATATAACCAGTGGAATAATTGGAATTTTGATATCCAATGGTCAGAACTTGATGCAAACAATCAACTGATTCCCGGGAAAGTAGTGGTGGAACATAATGGGAAAGAAGTAGCCAACATCAGTGGGGTCAATAATTACCATCAAAAGTGGTCACCTTATTTCCAAATGGGCATTTACCGTTCAAGTTGGCGAGAAGGAGCACTGAAGAACCGTGTAATCGTGGGGCAGCCTGTCGAGGCTTACCATAAAAATGTGGTGATTAAAGATCTTAATTAAGATTTCTTTTTTTATCTAAGTGGTCATTTCGTATCATTAAAAAACCGATGGCTCTCACTTGAAAGCCATCGGTTTAATCTGGTGTAACCTTAGATCATTACCAGATTATTTTAAAATTAAAGGTTATTGCTCAAATCGGCTTGAGTGTTCATAGGCTTATCTTGAGCATGTTTTCCCCAGTTAAACTTCTGTGCACAGATGCCTAATCCAACAATAAACAAGGCAAGTAAACTGGTGTAAGTCACTTCTTTGAAGTAGGTGCCTTCCACAAGCATGGTAATGAGTGCACCAATGATAAAGACGATGGCAAGATAAGTGAGCCAAGGGAATAACCACATTTTAAAGTCAATCACTTGTCCTTCGGCTTCTAATTTTTTACGCATACGTAATTGTGAGAAGGCAATGGTCAGGTAGACATACAGCGCTGCTGTACCTGTTGCTAACATGAAGATGTCATAGACATTCATACTTTCAGTTGCAGTAAGGTACGTTGCCACCAGAGCAAATAATGACGAGACCAGAACGCCCATCCACGGACTACCATTACGGTTGATTGAACCGAAGCTTTTCGGTGCATCGCCACGTTTTGACAGTGAAAATAACATCCGTGAGCAGGTATAGAGAGCCGAGTTAAAACAGCTACATACCGAGGTCAGGACTACAAAGTTAACAATGTGTTTTGCTTCTGGAATGCCAAGTGCTGACAAAGTCACACTATAGGTTCCCCAAGTTGGATCTTTTAACAGTGGATTGTTATGTGGAATTAGGCAGACGGTAATAAACATTGAACCGACATAGAACAACATAATTCGCCAAACCACCGAGTTAGACGCTTTACGGATTTCACGGGCAGGGTTTTCTGATTCTGCCGCCGCAACCGTAACAATTTCAGCACCGATGTAGGCAAACATAACCCCGAGTAAGGCGGTGATAACTGCCGAGAAACCGTTCGGCATGAAGCCGTCCGCAGTTAAATGCGTGATTCCTGATGCAGTTGCTTGACCCCATGGCCATAAATGCATGATAGCCAAGCTACCAATCACTAAGAAAATCACAATCGCAATTACTTTGATGAGTGCAAACCAAAACTCAAATTCACCATAGTTTTTGACATTTTGTAAGTTAACCAAAACTAAGGACACAATTACGACCAGCATGTACCCCCAGATTGGGATAAAGGGAAACCAGCTGTTGAGAATTTTACCTGCGACATAGGCTTCCCAACCCATCAGCAAAGCCCAAGAACACCAATACAGCCAGCCAATGGTAAAACCAGCCCAACGACCAATGGCACGATCTGCATAGGTTGAAAACGACCCACTGTCTGGATTGAGAACGGCCATTTCACCCAGCATACGCATGATTAACAGAATGAGTAATCCACCAAACGCATAGGCCAAAACTGCAGCAGGGCCTGCCGAATAGATAACATTTCCCGAGCCGATGAACAGTGAACCACCAATGACACCTGCAATCGAGATCATGGTGAGATGACGCGACTTAAGTCCATTTTTTAAGCCCTGAGATGCATCCGGCACAGCGCTTTGTTTAGGTGCTTCCATATAATTTTCCTTAATCTTAAGGAGGTAGTTTCAAAAGGGGGCAAAGCCTTTTTCGGACTACTCATCCTTTAAAACTGTAACCGAATGATCAGAGGCTTTATCATTATTAAGGCAAAAATGAATAAATCTGATATTCCTGTCAAAGCGTGAAAAATCACACTTTGGCTACAAAACGGTTACATGTTGTTTATGTATGCACCTAATCTCTCTTTTTTGTTCTCAGTAAACGAGAGCCATTTTTTAGCATTTGGAAGGAGCCAATTGCAGCTAAAATGTGAAAAGCTGGGGAGCCAATCTTTACTCTCATCTCAATAATTTATAGAATGAAGCAGCAAAACTTAGCTTTGTAACTGCTGCTTTAGTCGCAAGTCGAATGGTTTTAAAAAAACTTAAGTATCTAATTTATAAAAATAATCAACTCAGCGTACGAACTCCTGCATTTCGCAGACATTTGAGTAACACACCAAAAGCCACCAATATTTCTTGTTCACGGACACAGGCAAAGCCCAATAGTAGTCCTTTCTGCCGTGTTGAATAATGCTTGGTATAGTATTGTGACAGTGCTCGAACTTTTACGCCTTGATCAAGTGCATTGCTAGCAATCAACACATCATCCATGTTGCTCGGCAGCTTTAAAATCAAATGTAAACCAGCAGCGGTATTGTATTCATGCAGGAAGTCTGCCCCAAGATGACGTGTAATCAGGTCGATTAAAAAGGCGTGACGCTTGCTATAGAGTAAACGCATACGACGAATATGTGCTTCATAATGGCCCTCACGGATAAACTCTGCCAAGACTTTTTGATCCAGTAAATGCCCGCCCCGATATAGTTCCGATGCCACAATACGCAGTGGTGAAAACAACTTTTTAGGGACCACCAAATAGCCAATGCGCAAAGCAGGGTAGATGGTTTTACTGAAGGTTCCCATATAAATGACAGGTGCATCAGGTTCCAAACCTTGCAAAGATGGGAAGGGCTGACCCGAGAAGCGGAACTCACTATCATAGTCATCTTCCACAATCCAACTTTTATGCTGGCGTGCGATGGCAATCAGTTGTTTACGACGTTCTAAACTTAAGTGCGAGCCTAAAGGGTACTGATGTGAAGGCGTTACAAAAATCAGTTTAGGTGGGGTTTTCGGCTCTAGGTCAGGAATAATGCCTTCTTGATCGACAGGTAAGGAGCGTAGATTCACACCATTAATGCGTAAAATATTACGTGCCCCCCAATAAGCAGGATCTTCAATCCAAACTTCATCGCCTGGGTCACTTAAGGTCCGTGAAACCAAATCGATCGCCTGATGTGTCCCTTCAGTAATAATGATTTGGTCTGCATCGCATTGTACCGAACGCGCAATTTTGAGGTATTCCGCTAGTTCTTGGCGCAGCTCTAAACAACCGCCCGCATTGCTATAAATGAGACTATTAATTTCAGGTTCACGGCTGAGGCGGGTTTGAATACGGCTAAAAATATGGTGCGGAAACTCTGTGACATCGGGTGCACCGGGCACAAACGCGCCCCATTGGTATGGCGATGCAGCTGAATAGCCGATGAGATAGGAACCACGTTGCGACAAATTGTAATTCTGCTGGGTCTTTTTTTCTTGAGTTTGGCTATTGGTATTTTCAGCTTTGACCAAAAAGGATTCAGGCAGTTTTTCAGCGACCCATGTGCCTTGGCCTGTACGTGCTTCAACATAGCCTTGTGCTTGTAATTGTTCATATGCACTGAGTACGGTATTGCGTGAGACTTTAATTTCTTTGGCTAAGTCACGCGATGCAGGTAGGCGAGTTTTGGGTGCGAGCACACTGTCAATAATGGCGTTGCGTAAGCAGCGAAACAACCGCAATTGTAGGGTTCCGTCAATATCTTGCTGTAATCGTTGCAGTAAATAATCTCCAAGCAAGCTACGCAATTGGCTCTCTCCTACAATATTAAAATGGCTTTCGTGAGCGATTACCATAAATGCAAAATTATCTCGTCAGGCAGCCGTTGTAAAGCATTTCGCTTGTAGACGTTGGGAGCAAATGCCCGAGACTAAGGGGCTGGAAATATACACAAGTCGCATCCAAAGCAAAAGTTTTTTTAGATGATTTACATAATCGAATACAACGGCTTGAAAATACAATTAGAAAAGCCTAAAGAAGGACATAAATGGTTTCTAGGTTAGCCTAGTCATTTGCTGAATTTTGGGCTTCTTTAGCATTTTGGGTGATTCGGTTGAATACCGTAATGGCTCTCTTAAATAAGTATGTCTTTTTTAATTGATCTTTTTTAAGTTGTTTATTTTTATAAAATAAATATTTAACGTGGAAAATAACTATAAAGGGATAGGGTAAATTGGCTCCATCTGTCTGATGAAAAGTGGCTCTCGTCTAGTGCCAATAAAAGCGCAAAATGCAATAAACCCCACGTCCTTTGTATATCAGCAAAAAGCATGATCGGGACGCTGAAATTTTATAAATGTATGAATCAAGAATGAGGATACAAAATGGACAGTAAACACTCTGCACTGAACGCACGTAAACTAAAAGCGACTCCTCGTGGCGTTGGTGTCATGTGTCAATGGTATGCGGAGAAAGCAGAAAATTCCACCATTTGGGATGCTGAAGGGAATCAATATACTGACTTCGCGGGTGGTATTGCGGTACTGAACACAGGTCACCGTCATCCTAAAATTATTGCTGCTGTTACTGAACAATTGACTAAATTCACCCATACAGCGTACCAAGTTGTACCGTATGAAAGCTATGTTTCTTTAGCTGAACGTATTAATGCACGTGCGCCAATTGCGGGTGAAGCGAAAACAACATTCTTCTCAACTGGTGCTGAAGCTGTAGAAAATGCAGTGAAAATTGCACGTTCTTACACAGGTCGTCACGGTATTGTGACTTTTGGTAACGGTTTCCACGGTCGTTCATTTATGACCATGGCAATGACGGGTAAAACTGCACCGTACAAACGTGACTTCGGTGTGATGCCTTCAGGTGTTTTCCATGCACGCTATCCAGTAGAGTCAAAAGGCATTACTGTAGATACTGCGATTGAAAGCATTGAAGACATTTTTGCAGAAGATATTGCGGCACATGATGTAGCCGCTATTGTACTTGAACCTGTTCAAGGTGAAGGCGGTTTCAACGTTGTTCCTGCTGAATTCTTAAAGCGTTTACGTGCGCTATGTGATCAACACGGTATTTTGATTATTGCAGATGAAGTACAGACAGGCTTTGCGCGTACTGGTAAGTTATTTGCCATGGATCACTATGAAACCAAAGCCGATTTAATCACTATGGCGAAAAGTCTTGGTGGTGGTTTCCCAATCTCTGGCGTGGTTGGCCGTGCTGAAGTGATGGATGCACCAAACCCAGGTGGTCTAGGTGGTACTTATGCAGGTAACCCAGTGGCTGTGGCTTCTGCGCATGCCGTACTGGACGTGATTGAAGAAGAAGGTCTTTGCGAACGTGCAAATGTATTGGGCGCAGAGTTGGTTGAAGTTCTGAATGAACTCAAACTGTCTTCGTCTACAGTCCAAGAAATTCGTGCGTTGGGTTCAATGGTCGCGATTGAGTTGGAAACGGCGGATCAAGCGAAAGCAATTCAAAACTATGCAATGCAAAATGGCTTGCTTATTTTGACCTGCGGTCGTTATGGTAATGTGATCCGTTTCTTATATCCTTTAACGATTCCTGCAGAACAATTCCGTGCTGGCTTAAACATTTTAAAACAAGGTTTTGCACTTTCTGCTGCAGCATAATTGAAGAGTAATGACCATGCTTCAAGCGCAATATAAAGATTTATTACAGCATCCAGATATTCGTTTTGATATGCCTGAAAATGGCGGTTACATCGAAGTGAAAGATGCAGCAACACATGACACTTTGGCATGGGTGAAATCTCATGACCGCGCGTCAGTTGAGCAAGTGATCGCTCGCTCTCAAAAGGCACAAACTGCGTGGAAAGCACAAACAGCACTACAACGCGCTGATGTGCTTTGGGCTTGGTTTGATTTGATGCAGGAAAATAAAGAGTCATTGGCTCAGATTTTGACTGCTGAACAAGGTAAGCCTTTAGCAGAAGCACGTGGTGAAATTGGCTATGCCGCTTCATTTATTCGTTGGTTTGCAGAACAAGCGCGCCGTATCGATGGTGAAGTTTTAACACCAACACTGCCGAACCAACGTTTGTTGGTGATCAAACAGGCGATTGGTGTTACGGCCGCAATTACGCCGTGGAACTTCCCCGCAGCAATGATCACACGTAAGGCCGCACCTGCAATCGCAGCAGGATGCTCGATGATTGTGAAACCTGCTGAGCAAACGCCTTTAACGGCTTATGCTTTAGAAGTGTTAGCGCTACGTGCGGGTTTGCCACAAGATGTGTTATTACACATCAGTGGTGATTCAAGCGAAGTGGGTAAAACACTGTGTGAAAGCGACACAGTGAAAAAGTTGAGCTTCACAGGTTCAACTCAAGTTGGTCGTATCTTGATGCAACAATGTGCACCAACCATCAAAAAACTGTCTTTAGAATTAGGCGGTAATGCACCAGTATTGGTGTTTGATGATGCCAATCTTGAGCAAGCCGTACAAGGCATTATGGCCAGCAAGTTCCGCAATAGCGGACAGACCTGTGTATGTGCCAACCGTATTTATGTACAAGACGGCATTTACGATGCTTTAGTTGAAAAACTGGCAGTTGCTGTCGCGAACTTAAAAGTGGGTGATGGCCGAGTTGAGACTTCAACACAAGGCCCTCTGATCGATGAAGCCGCGATTGAAAAAGTACAGTCGCATATCGCCGATGCCATTAGCAAAGGTGCGCAGCTTAAAACTGGTGGTCAACGCTCAAGCCTAGGTGGAACTTTCTTTGAACCGACACTTTTAACCGAAGTGACGCAAGAAATGAAAGTCGCGAAAGAAGAAACTTTTGGTCCATTGGCACCGCTATTCCGTTTTAAAACGGAAGAAGAAGCAGTACAAATGGCCAATGACACTGAGTTTGGTCTGGCAACTTACCTATTTACGCAAAACACGGCACGTCAGTGGCGTGTTGGTGAAGCGCTTGAATACGGTATGGTTGGCATCAACACGGGCGCGATTTCAAACGAAGTGGCTCCCTTTGGTGGTGTGAAGCAGTCTGGCTTAGGTCGTGAAGGTTCTAAATTTGGTATCGATGAATATCTCGAAATGAAATATTTGTGCGTGGACTTATCTGTTTAAGATAACCCCGCAACCATCAGTTAAAGAATCAGCCTTGCCCATTCAAGGCTGATTTTTTATGGGCGTATTATTGGAGGAGGGGGATTCATTTTAGACTATTGTGTGATTCAAAAATTGGTTTGATCATGAGGATTGTAAATATAATGTATAATTAACCTGATAAAATTAAATTTCTGTTTTTAAATTATTGTTAAAGCATAACAAATATAGGAATAAAATATTAAAATAAATATAGGAAATGTAAAAAATATAAATAATAAAATTATAGTAAGCTGGGTAAATGATTATTCTAAACCTATAACAGCACTTAACATTCAACGTTCGTATGATAGTTTAAAAAATTATGCTACCATCGGAAGTGTGCTGAGCCCCCAGAGCAGAGAGAATGGTTTTGCAGATGCAAATGCACCCTATAATAAAATGTATTACCGGGTTTTTATAGCTTTTGAAGGTGGTGCATACTTAATAACCCATGCTGCCCGACCTGTAAAAGAAATATATGGTTCAGAAGTATTAACACAGGATAAATTTCCGTGGAATGTATCAAACAGAGATTCGGGGATTGTTTATCCACCGGGAAAACAGGAAATAACTTACCCAAGCTCTACCATATTTACCGCAAAAGATAACAATGTTGTTATTCACTTACCGGAGAGTACCACAAAAAAATATACAATTAAGTTTTTTGATGAAACGGAAAAATTTTTATTTGAATTAACAAAACTGAAAGAAGAATACCTGATTATAGAGAAAGTAAATTTCGTTCATACAGGTTGGTTTCGTTTCGAGTTATATGAAAATGGAACTCTCATTGAAAACAATAAATTTCAGATATTAAAAGACGC
>ENA-OFDP01000275-OFDP01000275.1-metagenomes-genome-assembly--contig:-NODE-275-length-23943-cov-3.704538_pt1 | contig 23943 bp, 20 predicted proteins | sample MGYA00153389_OFDP01 | MGnify analysis MGYA00153389 | reverse complement strand
CTGAAGCGGTCAACCGACAAGATGCTGGCGATGATCAAGGGGTTGACGGCATAGGCGGCTAGCAAACCCGTTGCAGTTATCGCAAAGTTACCTTGGTTTATCTGATTTTGATAACTTTGGGTAAATTTGATAACCCAGCTAACCAGCATAATGGTTTAATTGCTTTCTGTTAAACTATTGAAATGAAAACCACTCTCGACTTACCTGACGATCTCATTCGGCAAGCCAAGCTGCGTGCCATAGTGCAAGGCCGTACCCTGCGCGACCTGATGGCTGACTTCATCAGGCAAGGTTTGGGCTTAGTGCCCAGCGATTTAAACGCGAAGCTGCAATCTTCGCCCCAGGACGATTCGGTGATCGAAATTGGCAGCAACGGCATACCCGTTTTTAGATGCCTGCCTGATACGGATATGAATGCCAGTAAAAAAGCCAGGCAAGCCAGCATCCAAGAGCTGCTAGCGCTTGAGCAGCAAATCCTTGATGAAGGAGACTTGCTACATGTTGGGCACCCTGTTTGATACCAATATCTGGATTGCCAGCGTTTTTAAATTACACCCTTTTCACCGCGCTGCGCAGCAAAAATTAGAGCAAGCTACACCTGCCAGTCCAGCGGTTTTTTGCCGCTCAACCGAGCAAAGCTTTCTGCGACTGATCACCAACAACAAAATTTTGAAGTTTTATGAAGTCGAAAGTCTGACCAACCGGGTAGCCATACTGCAGCTCCACAAGCTGCTAGCCATGTCCCAGGTACGCTTTCAAGATGAGCCAGCAGGCACCACTGCCATGTGGCACAGCATCGCCGCCTTAAACACGCCATCCCCCAGAGTCTGGATGGACGCTTACCTGGCAGCCTTTGCCATCAGCGGCGGCCTGCAACTGCTCACCACAGACAAAGACTTCAAGGCTTACGAGCGCCACGGCCTGGCTTTGACATTGATAGACCCCACATGAGCTTTGCCCGCTACCCGGCGTACAAAGACAGCGGCGTGGAATGGCTGGGGGAGGTGCCGGGGCATTGGGAGGTGAAGCGGCTGAAGTACAACTTGCAGCTTTTGACGGTGAAGACCCATCGGCGCGAGCACGTGATTGCGTTGGAAAACATAGAGAGCTGGACTGGAAGATATCTGCCTACAGTAACCGAATTTGAAGGCGACGGCGTAGCTTTCGAGGCGGGCGATATTTTGTTCGGCAAACTGCGCCCTTACCTTGCAAAAGCGTATTTGGCGGAATCCAGTGGCGAGGCAGTTGGCGACTTTCACGTGCTGCGACCAACTGTCAATACACATGGCCATTTCGCGCAATACCAAATACTGAACCGTGAATTCATTGACCTGGTTGACGGTTCAACCTTCGGCTCAAAAATGCCGCGTGCGAGTTGGGAATTTGTAGCGGGGATCGCTTTGGCAACACCGCCCAAAGCAGAACAACAAGCCATAGCCACCTTCCTTGACATAGAAACCGCCAAAATCGACGGTTTGATGGCTGAGCAGCGGGCTTTGGTGGCGCTGCTGAAGAAAAAGCGCCAGGCCGTCATCTCCCACGCCGTGACCAAGGGCCTGAACCCGGCTGCACCCATGAAGGACTCTGGCGTGGCCTGGCTGGGGGAGGTGCCGGGGCATTGGGAGGTATCTGCGCTTAAACGACATTGGAGCGTCGCTGATTGCAAACATATTACGGCTGAATTTATTGGTAACGGCATACCACTTGCGAGTATTCAAGAAGTACAAAGTCAATTCGTCAATCTGGAAAACGCCAAACAAACTACCCAATACTTCTACGACCAACTTATTGAGGGCGGACGAAAACCAATCGCTGGTGATTTAATTTTTAGTCGCAACGCGACGGTTGGCGAAGTAGCGCTGGTTGCTGATTGGCATCAACCTTTCGCCATGGGGCAAGATGTTTGCCTGTTGAAAAAGCTCGATTCCAACTACTCAAGCGACTACATGCACTTGGTTTTACGGTCAACTGTAATTGCTGAGCAGTTAGAACACGTGATGGTTGGTTCAACTTTTAAGCGCGTTAATGTCGAAGAAATTCGGACTTTTGCCGTGCCGATGCCGCCAGCATCTGAGCAACACCAAATTGCACACTATCTCAACCATCAAACCTCCCAGCTCGACACCCTCACCCAAGAAGCCCAAACCGCCATCGCCCTGCTGCAAGAGCGCCGCACAGCGCTGATATCGGCGGCGATAACGGGCAAGATGGATGTTCGGACGGCTGTGGCAGCGTAGATTTTTACTATCTTTTTAGGAGCTGCTTACACCCGTATTTATTGGGCTGTAGGCTAATTTGATACCTAAAAAAGACCAAAAAACCCGTTTTTCAGCCGTTTTTTGGAACGGCAGGCTCAAAATGAACAAACCCGAGTGCAAGTCAAGTCAGACAGTGTTTTAAGAAGCCTTCACAATCAAACTTTCTGTAACAACCCACCCGCCCATGAGCCTGCACAAAGAAATCAACTTTGAAAACGACGTTTGCGAGCACCTGGGCGCAAACGGCTGGCTGTATGAAGAAGGCGATGCACGGAGTTATGACCGCCCTCGCGCCGTCTACGCGCCAGACGTGCTGGCCTGGCTGCAAGCCACGCAGCCCCAGGCCTGGGAAACCCTGCAAAAAAACAATGGCGCAGCCGTTGCAGATGTGCTGCTTGACCGCCTGCGCAAGCAACTGGACGAACGCGGCACGCTGGACGTGCTGCGCCACGGCATTGAACTGATGGGCTTGCGGCAAGCGCTGAGCCTGGCGCAGTTCAAACCTGCCCTGGCCATTAACCCTGAAATTCAAGCGCGCTACGCTGCCAACCGGCTGCGGGTGGTGCGGCAGTTGCGCTATTCAATGCATAACGAAAACTGCATGGACCTGGTGCTGTTTTTAAACGGCTTGCCGGTAGCCACGGTCGAGCTGAAAACCGACTTTACCCAGAGCATCGACGACGCCTGTGACCAGTACCGCTATGACCGCCAGCCCAAACCCAAGGGGCAAAACGCTGCCGAGCCGCTGCTGAGCTTCCCTAATGGGGCGCTGGTGCATTTTGCAGTCAGTAATTCTGAAGTGCGCATGACAACCCGGCTAGCGGGCGCTGCCACGCAGTTTTTACCCTTTAACCGTGGCGACGATGGCGCGGCAGGCAACCCGGCCAACCCGCTGGGCCACAAAACCGCCTACCTGTGGCAAGAAGTGTGGGGCAAGGAGAGTTGGCTAGAGATCATTGGCCGCTACCTGGTGGCCGAGAGGGACGCGAAAAAGCAGATCACCAAGCTGATCTTTCCGCGCTACCACCAGCTGGACGCTACGCGCAAGCTGCTGGCCACCGTTCTGCATGAGGGCGCTGGCCACAAGTATTTGATTCAGCATTCGGCGGGCTCGGGCAAAACCAATTCGATTGCCTGGACAGCGCACTTCTTGGCTGACCTGCATGATGCGCAAAACCGCAAGGTGTTTGACTCGGTGCTCGTCATCAGTGACCGCACGGTACTTGACGCGCAACTGCAAGAGGCGATTTTTGGCTTTGAGCGCACCACGGGCGTGGTCGCCAGCATCAAAGGGGACTCGCAAAGCAAAAGCAAAGAGCTGAATGCCGCGCTCTCTGGCGGTAAAAAAATTGTCATTTGTACGATCCAGACGTTCCCATTTGCAGCAGTTGAAATGAAAGCATTGGCCGCCACGCACGGCAAACGCTTTGCCGTGATTGCAGACGAGGCGCATTCGTCACAAAGTGGCCCTACCGCCGCAAAATTAAAAGAAATGCTGAGTGCCGGCGAATTGGCCGAGTTCAATGACGGTGGAGAAGTTAGCAACGAGGACGTACTGGCCGCGACGATGGGCAACCGCGCGGCTGAAGCAGGCATTACTTATGTTGCCTTTACCGCCACCCCCAAAGCCAAAACACTGGAGCTGTTTGGCCGCAGACCGCAGCCCGAGCTGCCCGCGGGACCGGGCAACTTGCCAGCGCCGTTTCATGTGTATTCAATGCGGCAAGCCATTGAAGAGGGTTTTATTTTGGACGTGTTGCAAAACTACACGCCCTATAAAACTGCCTTCAAACTGACGCACAACGGTGCGGACATGGACGAAAAATATGACGAATTGAAGGTTGAACGCAGCGCCGCCGTGAAAGGCATCATGCGCTGGGTGCGGCTACACCCGTACAACATTTCGCAAAAAGTCGAGGTGGTGGTGGAGCACTTTATTGACAACGTGGCACCACTCCTCAATGGCCGCGCCAAGGCCATGGTGGTGGTGGGCAGCCGGGTAGAAGCGGTGCGCTGGCAGATTGCCGTTAATAAATATATCCGCGAGAAAAATTACAAAATCAAAACGCTGGTGGCTTTTTCAGGTGAGGTGGTGGATGTTGATTCATTACCCGAGCCGGTTAGCGAGACCAGCAAGCAACTCAATCCAGGCTTGAAGGGTACGGGCATTCGTGAAGCCTTTGCCACTGATGATTACCAGTTGCTGCTGGTGGCCAACAAGTTTCAAACCGGGTTTGACCAGCCACTGCTGTGCGGCATGTATATCGACAAACGGCTGGCGGGCATTGCGGCGGTGCAAACGCTGTCGCGCCTGAACCGCGCATACCGGGACGACAAAAGCATCAAGGACACGACCTACGTGGTGGATTTTGTGAATGAGCCCGAGGAGATATTGGCAGCGTTTAAGGATTACCACACCACCGCCGAGCTGGCCAATGTGACAGACCCGAACCTGGTGTACGACCTGCGGGCCAAGCTGGACGGTGCGGGGCATTACGACGACTTTGAAGTCAACCGTGTGGTGGCGGTGGTGATGACCGCCTCATCAAGCCAGGCGGCGCTGGCTGCGGCGATTGCCCCGGTGGCTGACCGGGTGGTCAAACGCTTCAAAGCTGCGCAGCAAATGCTGGCGGCAGCTCTTGCCAAAAAAGACGCTGCGACTGAACGCACAGCCAAAGACGACATGGATGCGCTGGATTTGTTCAAACACGACCTGGGCACGTTTTGCCGGGCGTATGCGTTTTTGTCGCAAATGTTTGACTACGGTAACACCGACATTGAAAAGCGCGCCATCTTCTACAAGCTGCTGTTGCCGCTGCTTGAATTTAAACGGGAGCGAGACGGCGTGGACTTGTCAAAGCTGGCGCTGACGCACCATACAGTCAGAAACCTGGGCAAGCAGGCGCTTGACCTGAACGCCGGGCTGGCAACGAAACTGGTGGCGATGGAGCCGGGTGGCGGCACGGTGCAAGAAAAAGAAAAAGCGCTGCTGGCAGAGATTGTCAGCAAGGTCAATGACTTGTTTGAAGGTGATTTAACCGACGATGACCAGCTGGTCTACGTTAACAACGTCATCAAAGGGAAGTTGCTCGAATCTGAAGTTTTGACGCAACAGGCCAGCAACAACAGCAAAGAGCAGTTTTCAAACTCGCCGGATATCAATCACGAGCTGATCAACGCCTTTATGGACTCGCAAGCCGCACATATTGTGATGAGCCAGCAAGCCCTGAACTCGGAACGGGTGCGCGACGGTATCAAACGCATCCTGCTGGAAAACTGCCAGTTGTATGAGGCGCTGCGCGCGCGTGGCGCGGGCACTGCGCCTAATGCGAGTGCGCCAGCCCGCTGATCAGCGTCACCAATGCAATACCGGCCAGCAGCCAGGCAATTTGCGCGGCAGTTTCAGGAATCGACGCGCGTTTTTGCAACTGCGGAATCAAGTCGGCAAGCGCCACGTAAATAAAACTGCTGGACGCCAAAACTAAAAAGAACGGCAAGAAGTCAAACAGCTGCTCGACCAGCGCGTAACCCAGCACACCGCCCAGCGCCGTGACGGCACCCGCCATCGACACCTTGACGATAGCCGCGCGTTGGTTGCCTGTTGACTGACGCAGCACGACCAAATCGCCCATGTGGTGGGGAACTTCATGGGCCAGCACCGCCAATGAGGCCACAACGCCCAGCCGGATATCGGCCATAAAAGCCGACGCAATCAGAATGCCATCGCCAAAGCAATGCACGCTGTCACCCGCCAGTACCGCCCAGCCACCAGATTTAGTTTCTTTGTCGTGATGATGGTGATGATGGTCGTGGCCGTGAGCCGCTCCATGCTCATGCCCGTGATGCCACAGTTCAGCCTTGTCGAGCAGAAAGAAAAATACCAGTCCGGCCAGCAGCACGGCAAACATGTCATGCGCACTGGCCTGGCTTTCAAACGCCTCGGGCAGCAGGTGCATGAAAGCGGTGGCCAGCAAAGCGCCAGCCGCCAGACTCAGCATGTGCTGGGTGTATTTGGCCAACACGCCAAAGCTCAGCGCAGCCGCCAGCCAAACGCTGCCAATACCGGCAGTCAATGTACCCAGAATAATTGCTATTAAAACCATAGCTTTTTACGCCCGTATTTATTGGGTTATAGCCCGATTTGATGCCCGAAAATAGGCTGGAAAGGCATTTTTTAGTCTTTAAAACCAACTTTTCATTTTATCAAGCGTGTCAAGCCCCATAAAAAAGCCGCCTCACGGTGCCATGAGGCGGCTGGGGCGGTAGTCAGCATGAAAGGCGTGAGCCACGTCTGAATAAATGACAAATCCAGACGTGGCTTCGCTGGTTTTCAGGCCATCAGACAAAATTTTCGACACCAATTGCGGCATGATAGGCATGGTGTACGCAGCGTCGCCGACCCCCAAAGCGGCTTTCAAAGCGGTGTGGCGGGCGGCACCGTGTTAGCAACTCTTTACCGGCAACATAGCGTTGACGTTGTGGGTTTGGCCAGCGGTAAGCATGGATCAGCTTTTGCGACGGGTTGAGAAGGGAAAATTCACAAGATGCGTTCTAAGGCGACACATCCAAGCTCCAGCCAGACCAGCGCACCCGCTCGACCAGCGCCATGTGCGGCACGGTCAGTGCCGCCAGCGCGACAAAAAACACCTGTATCACACGTTGATCGAGCGTCATCTCTGGCGCCAGCGTTTGCGCCACGGTCCATGCCACCGCCAGCAAAGCTGCTGTGCCCGCCAGCGGCAACAGCGCTGCTTTCACCAGCGCGCCTGCGCTCACCTGCGCATAGTGCTGGCTGCGCAAAGTGTGGCGCGCGCTGTGCATTAGGCAGAAATAAAGCGTGAAGCCAAGCAGTGGTGTGGCCACCACAAAAACCGCCATGACAGCTAGCATTTCTACAGCAGTTTGCCGATCAACGCGGGCAGCAAGCAAGGCGCTGACAAGCAAACCCAGCAGACAAGGCCAGCTTGCCCAGTGCAACAAATGGGCTAATTGGGTCGCCGACTCTGCATCCGCCAGCCAAGCAAACAGTTGCGCCACTTCGGCCTCATGCAGCAAAGCCGGCAAAACCACCACCGACAAGCCGTAAAAAAGCCGCGCCAAGGCAGAAGTGCCGTGCTGCAAATCGCCCGAAAAATGCAGGCTGGAGATCACCAAAAACCCGATCAGAAAAACGCCTGGTACAGCCCACCATAGCGCCACCACGCTCGCCGCCAAGGCCGCATAAACCAGCCCAAAAAGCGCCCAGCGCGCCGGGCTCATGCGGTGCAGGCGCGCGGCAAACAACGGATCAAGCGCGCCATGCGGGACACCAAAAATGCTCATCAGCGCCACCGCCAGCAGGAGCTCGGTGCGGCCGTCCCAACGCGGCAGCAGCGTGCTCAGCATGCACAGGAGAATTGCCGCTGCGCAAAACAGCTGGCCCTGCCAGCGCAAGCGACTCATACAGGCACTTTATGGGCCGCACTGCGTCGGAGCAGCTGATAAGCGAGTTGTGTCAGAAAAGGTGCGCTTGGGAGCGCCGCCACAATCGCCGCGCGGTCCAGGAAGCTGGCCTGGTCGCTTAAAAAGCGTGCCATGCGTGCGCCACCCGCGCGCTCGAACAAGTTCAAAAAAATCTCGGGCGCGGCCACTGGGTGGGCGCGAATCACCTGCAAAAACAGTGCATCCATCTGGCTTTGCAGCCAGGAATCGGGCGCATGGCCGATCACGCTGCCAGTGCGCTGCCACGATTGAGCACAAGCGAGCGCCCAGCGTTGAATGCGCACAAACGCATAGCCAGTCGCAGGGCGCGCGGCCCCCGCCGTCAGCCCCGCATACACATAGCCAGGCGGCGCGGGCGCCAAACGCTGAGTGTTACCCATCGGCAGCACGCTGTGCTCGCTGCGGAGCCGAGCAAAGGCCGTGCCCCGCGTGCGCTTGAGAATGGCGGCTTCCAGCTCATCAGCCAGTGCAGCAGGAGCCAGCGGTTCGGGCGCGAACACCGTCAATTCAATCAGCGCGCGGCGATTTGAGGTGGGGAGGACGTAGGTGAAAGTGATTCGCCCACTTGTATCTGCAGCGGGGGCGGAAAAGTCCATTAAATCGGCGCAATCGGGATCAAAGACGGCCTGATCGCACTCGATTTCAATGCCGCAGAAAGACTGCCACAGCAGAGCGCCGCCCAGGACGGGAGCGGCTACCGGCCGGGTGTCGATGATGGCTTTGCAACGCCAGGTTTGATTGGCGGTATGCACGATCCAGGCGCCGCCGCTGGCTTGGCAGTGCGAAACGGTTTGACCCAAGCTCAGCGTGGTGGTGGCGCTACGGGCAATCACGATGGCCGCGTGGTTGTAAAAGCTCAACGCATTGACCATCACGTAGGGCGATGCTGAATAGTCAACTGTCAGGGAGCGCTGGCTATCGGCGAGCCTGAGCCTTGGCCAGTGGTGCGTAACCAAGGCTTCACAGCCCTGGGCGCGGGTAGCTTCGGTATGCCAAAAGCACCACGTGCGGTCGGCGCTGTAGGCAGGGCGGGCTTCCAAAATAGCGACGGTGGGCTGGCTTTCTGGCGGCAACTTTGCCAATGCCAAAGCCAAACTCAGGCCCGCACAACCGCCCCCCAGTACAACAATATCGACTTCAGGCGTGGGCTGGGCCATCACGCCACGCACGCGCCTGACGCGGGGCTAAAAACACCGCCAAGGGCGCTGTGCAACTGCGCATCATGGCCGCGCGGCAGCTGCCAAAACGAGGGTTTCAAGGGCCGAGTGAGCACCAGTTGAGCAGTCACCGCCAGCTTTTGCCGCTGGGTGACGACAACGCGCTCGCTCCAATAGTCGCAATCGCGCGCCAGCAGCTCCACCCCAATAGCGCGGTACACGCGAGCCGCCGCCAAGATGCCCGTGCGCGCACCGAGCGGCAAATAAGCCAGGCCAATTTCCGCGCTTTGATAATGCAAATCGGCACGTGCAAGCAGACTTCGAATACAGTTTTTAAGCTTGATCTGCAGCGCCGCGCCGGGCGCAATCAGGGCTTGGGAATCCACATCGCCCACCATACTGGCGGGTAGATAGCGCCGTCCAACTACAGCGTCGGTCGCTACATCACGGCAAATATTGGTCAACTGCATCGCAATGCCCAAGTCAACTGCATGTGCCATGGCGCGTGCATCGTGTGTGTCCAGCACCCGGCACATCATCAACCCCACCGTGCCCGCAACCCGAAAGCTGTACTGCAAAAGCGCGTCAATATCGGCCATGCGCACACCTTGCAGATCAGTAGAAACACCCGCGATCAGCGCTTGCAACACAGCTGGCTCAATGCCGCATTCGCGCATCAAAGCGAGCCCATCAGCCAACACCGGATCATTTGAAAAACCGGTGCGGATATCGGTGGCTACGGCACTAAGTTGCGCCGCGGCTTGCTCGGGCGACTCGCCCTCATCGGCCAAATCGTCGATGTAGCGACACAGCCCATACAGCCGCGTTGCGCGCGCAGCGTGCACGTTGCCCAGCAAATGCCGCGCCCAGTGAAAACTCCGGCCTTTTTCGCGCAGCACGGCATCGGCGACCGTTAAGGCGCTAGGCGTCATGAATTAGCCTTGACCAACGCCTGGGGCACAAGCGCATCAATTACCTTGGCCGAACACAGCACGCCCGGCAAACCTGCGCCGGGATGGGTTCCAGCCCCGACCAGATAGAGGTTTTCAATCCCCTCGGCGCGGTTGTGAAAGCGAAACCAGGCCGATTGGCGAAACAAGGGGGCGACTGAAAAGCCCGCGCCATGCACGCTTAAATAGTCGTGCTTGAAGTCTTGCGGCGTCATGAAAAAGTCGCTGGTAATCACTGCTTCCAGGCCCGGCAGAAGGGTCTGGCTGAGCGCGTCTACGATGCGGCTTTGCAGGCGCGGACCTTCGACTTGCCAGTCCGCCACGCCCTGCAAATTAGGCACCGGGCACAGCACATAAAAACTGTCGCAGCCTTCTGGCGCAAAACTCGCATCGGTGGCCGTGGGGCGGTGCAGGTAAAGCGAAAAATCCTCGGACAAATGTTTGGCATCAAAAATATCAGCCAGCAGTTCTCGGTAGCGCTGCCCGAGCCAGATGGTGTGATGTGCGACGTCCGGGTAAGTGCGTGTGGTGCCGAAATACAGCACAAACAACCCCATTGAAAACGCCGCTGCGCCCAGCTTGGCTCGGGTAGCAAGCGCTTGGTGCGGTTTGCCCACCATCGCTCCATACAGATGAGCCGGATCGGCATCGGACACCACCAGGTCAGCAGCAATTTCTTGCCCGCCTTCGAGCAGTACGCCGCGGGCCTTGCCTTGCTCAATCAGTACGGTTTGCACCGTGGTGTTGAGCTGCACTGCTACGCCGTGCCGCTGCATCAAGCCGCCCATGGCGGCTGTAATGGCTCCCGTACCGCCCATGGCGAAATGCACGCCGAAAGCACGCTCTAAATAGTGGATCAGACCATAAATACTGGTGGTGTCAAACGGATTGCCGCCCACCAACAACGGCTGAATAGAAAACGCTTGGCGCAACTTGGGGTGCGACAAATGCGCGCACACCATTTGCCACACGGTTTGGTAACAACGCAGCTCCAAAAGCCGGGGAATTTGCTTGACCATGACGCCGAATTGGTCAAAGGGCTGCGCTGACAGCTCAGTAAAGCCGACCTCAAAAACACGCTTGGAGTGCGCCAGCAAGCGCTGGTAGCCCGCGACATCTTGCGGACAGATGCGTTCAATCTCAGCCAGCGTTTCTTCTAAAGTGCCGCCGTAATTGAAACGGTCGCCGTCGGGGAAATAAAACTGGTACCAGGGCTTGAGCGGCACCAAACGCACATGCTCGGAAAAGGTCTCGCCAAACAGCGCAAACAACTCGTCAAATAGAAACGGTGCCGTGATCACCGTCGGCCCCGCATCGTGGCGAAAACCACCCCGCTCAAACACCTGCGCCCGGCCGCCCAGCTGTGGGCAGCGGTCAAACACCGACACCGTATAGCCTTTGGCTTTCAAGCGCAGCGCAGCAGCCATGCCGCCAAAGCCTGCGCCAATGACAACCGCGTGCTGTGGCCCGGAGTTACTCGAAGAAGGGAAGGTCACGGTGAAAAGCCGAGCAAAAGAGTGAGGTCAAGCACGACAAAAAGTGTAAAGGTCACCTAAAGCCCAGAAAGATTGCTGTCGGGCTTGCAGCGGAATTTCCAAGACAATTCGGCTCTTTTCCAAATAAGAATCAGTATGACCGATATTTATTCGATAGCAGAGTGGCTTAAGGCTGACTGCAAATGAACCTCGGGCGTTCAATGCCCGAGGTCACCCATCAGGGCAATTACTTCTTCGCTGCGTTTTCTGTCTCGCTGACTGCAACTGACCAGATGATCAAGCCGAAAGCGATTTTATTGAGCACATCAGCCAAGTTGTAAATGATGTTCAAGGCGTTGGCGCTGCTTTCTGGGCCGGCACCAGTGAGGTAACCGAAAAAGTAGCCGACAGGGTAGATCGCCCAGCCGATGGTAACAATCCAGCGCATCAAGTTGAAGGCCGACTGTACCGAAGGTGGGGCTTGCGAGGCACTGATTTTGCCGGCTTGGCCGAAGAAAATCTCCCACAAAATGTACGCCCAACCCGCCATACCGATGATGAAGGCCGGCAACACTGCCATGTAACCTGCTTCGCCCAAATAACCGCCAACCAGCATCACCAGCGTGCCAATCATCAAGCGCCAAAACACGCCGACTGGCACTTTGGTGATCGCCGACAAGATCAAGTAGAACTCGATCATCAACAGCGGTACGGTAATTAGCCAGTCAATGTAGCGGAATACGGTGGGCGAGGTGCCCGTCGTCACCCAAACTTCGCGCATGTAGAAGTAATGTACTGCGGCGACCAAAGTCACCAGTCCAGACACCGTCAAAGATGTTTTCCACTTGGCCGAGACTCGGTCACGCTCCAAGAAGAAAAATACCGTTGAGGCAATCAATGCCATGGAAATCATCCAGAACGAAATGCCCACAAAGTCATTGGGCTTGAGAACATCGCCCGCCGCGGCTTGGGCCTGATTTGAGAATATCGCGATTGCCGAAATGACCCCGACTGCTTTGACCGCAGCGCGATTTAGCGCGGGTTGACGAAAAATTGACAGCATGCTTTGTCTCCCTAGAAATGCATGACCGGTTAATGTTTTGAGCGCCTTGCGGCACTCTACCTTTCATGATTTCAGTGATACTGCCCGCTTTCGCTTGGGGCGGCTCCAGACTAACCATTTGATCAGTATACCCTTTAGTCTGGTTGTGACTGGTCGGGATAACTTTAATACTGTCGCGTATGAAACAACAAAAACAGGTGCCCGATCACTTGGCTAAACAGCGTGATACGGCAGGTTTAACAGCCACATGCGTGAGCAGCCGCACACGACTCGCACTCAACCATTCGAGCGAGATCTGCCGTGCTGGTGTATGGGAGGCAATCAAAATGCCGTCGCCAAAGCAATGCACGTCGTCCCCGGCCAGACGCTACCAATACCAGCCATTAAAGTATCTAAAACAATTGCTATTAAAATCATAGCGTATTACGCCCGTATTTATTGGAAAAAAGTCCGATTTGATGCTTAAAAAGGGGGTAAAAGCATAAAAAAAGCCGCCGCATGTTGCCGTGGGCGGCTGGGTGTCGTCATTCCCGCCAAGGCGGGAATCGGGTGATCAATTAGGCGACGCCGTGCGTCTTGAACCAAGCCAAAGCCCGCTTGAAACCGTCCTCAGCCGCTTCCTTGCGGTAGCTGGGGCGATAGTCGGCGTGAAACGCGTGCGGCGCGTCAGGGTAAATCACAAATTCGGACGCTTTGGCGGCTGCATTGCCTTTGCCGCCAGCGTCAAGCAGCGCAGCCTTCATCTGGTCAACCGTCGCAACCGGAATGCCGCCATCCTGCCCGCCGTACAGGCCCAACACAGGTGCACTGATTTGTGCCGCCAGGTCAACCGGATGTTTGGGCGTGATCGGTGTTGATGTACCCACCAGTCGGCCGTACCAAGCCACACCAGCCTTGACATTTTTGCTTTGCGAAGCATACAACCAGGTGATGCGGCCGCCCCAGCAAAAACCAGTGATACCGACTTTTTTCACATCACCGCCGTTTGCGCCAGCCCATTTCACTGCGCCGTCAAGGTCGGCCATCACCTGATCATCAGGCACTTTGGACACGACTTCAGCCATGAGTTTGGCCATTTCGCCGTATTGGGTCGGGTCACCCTGGCGGGCGAACAGCTCAGGCGCAATAGCCAGGTAGCCTGCTTGGGCAAAGCGGCGGGTGGTATCGGCAATGTATTCATGCACGCCAAAAATTTCCTGAATTACTAGAATTACCGGCAAGCTGGTTTTGCCAGCGGGTGCGGCGTAAAAAGCAGGTACTTTGAAGCCATTGACCTCAAACACGATTTCGCCAGTTTTAAGCCCGTCAGAAGAAGTCTTGATGGCCGTTTGCGACATGATGGGCATGGCGGTTGCAGCGTAGCCCACGCCCAAAGCGGCTTTCAAAGCAGTCCGTCGGCTGGCGCCAGCTTCTGTGCTTTGGCCGGGTAACAGGGCATCAAAGTCGGATTTTTGATCTGGGGTCAGCATGTGGCGTCCTTTGGTTGGAAGGTGATGAAAACATGGTTAGCGTGCAAACAATAGAGTTTATTCTTTTGGGCTGGTGAATACGCATTATTCGACAAACGCGAACGCATTGACGATAATCAAATAAAGTAATAAAGTAATACCATGCTCCAAACCTCAAAACTCACCACCAAATATCAAGCCACCGTTCCTACCAGCGTGCGTAAGGTGTTGCAGCTCAAGGCGGGGGATGTGCTGGGTTTTGAAATCAACGGCGACGAGGTCAAACTGCGCCGCGCTACCCCGATTGACCTGGCCTTCACTGAGGCACTGGCAGCCACATTGCCCGAATGGGGAAGCAAAGAAGACGACACAGCTTTTAAAAAATTGTGATGCCTGAATTGTTGTTTGCCCCTTTTGATGTGGTCGTTGTGCCCTTCCCCTTTACAGACCGCACCGCCAGCAAACGTCGCCCCGCACTGGTGTTGAGCAGCAGCGCCTTCAATATAAAAGCAGAGCACAGCGTGCTGGCCATGATCACCAGCGCCGGGCAGTCAAGCTGGCCAGATGATCATGTCATTGAAGACCTGGACGCGGCGGGCTTGCCTGCCGAATGTCTGGTGCGATTCAAACTGTTCACGCTGGACCATCGGCTGGTGATTCGCAAGGCCGGCACATTGGGTGCTGCGGATCAGAAGAAGTTGCGATTGGCCTGGAAGGGATTGCTGGCGGTCTGAAGCGCTATTCACCACGCCCAGGTTAATCCGCTTTTTCCCACGTGCACATCAGTGCGCCTTCTCCCAATTTTCACCGATCCCGATCTCGGCCAGCAGCGGCACTTTCAATTGCGCCACGCCAGCCATCAAGCGCGGAATCTCCACCCGCAACCATTCAACTTCTTCTGCGGGCACTTCAAACACCAGTTCGTCATGCACCTGCATGATCATTTTGGTGGCGCGCTTTTCGGCATCCAGCACCTCCTGCACCTTGACCATGCTGAGCTTGATCAAATCGGCCGCTGTGCCCTGCATGGGGGCGTTGATGGCTTGCCGCTCTGCGGCCTTTTTGCGGGGGCCGTTGCCGCCGTTGATTTCAGCCAGGTACAGGCGCCGGCCAAAAACGGTCTCGACAAAGTGGTGCGCCTGCGCAAAGACCACGGTCTGTTCCATGTAGTTTTTCACGCCGGGATAACGCTGGAAATATTTGTCGATGTAGGCTGCGGCGGCCTTGGTTTCAATGCCCAGGTTGCGCGCCAGACCAAAACTGCTCATGCCGTAAATCAGCCCGAAGTTGATCACTTTGGCATAGCGGCGCTGCTCGCTGCTAACGGCATCAACTGCCACGCCAAACACTTCGGCTGCGGTGGCGCGATGTACGTCAATGCCCTCAGTAAACGCTTTGAGCAGCGCAGCGTCTTCACTGATATGCGCCATGATGCGCAACTCGATTTGTGAATAGTCAGCGCTCGCAATCACGCTGCCTGCGGGCGCCACAAATGCCTCCCGCACACGGCGGCCTTCTGCGGTTTTGACCGGGATGTTTTGCAGGTTCGGGTCGTTGCTGCTCAGGCGTCCCGTCACGGCCACTGCCTGGGCGTAATGGGTGTGGACGCGGCCCGTTCTTGGTAGAGCCAACTGCGCCAGCTTGTCGGTGTAGGTGCCCTTCAGTTTTGACAGGCTGCGGTGTTCCAGCAGCTTGGCCGGCAGTGGGTAGTCTTCAGCCAGTTTTTCCAGCACTTCTTCATCAGTGCTACGCGCGCCGCTCGGCGTTTTTTTAACGACAGGCATGCCCAGCTTGTCAAAGAAAATTTCACCCAACTGTTTGGGGCTGCCCAGGTTAAAGGGCTGGCCGGCAATTGCATACGCTTCGGTCTCTAATTGCACCAGACGTAACCCCAGCTCGCCACTTTGCCTGGCCAGCATCGGCCCGTCAATCAGCACGCCGGCGCGTTCAATGCGGAACAGCGATTCGCTGCTTTTAATCTCCAACTCATAAATAAAACGCAGCCTGTCAACCGCCTGCAGTTGCGGCCACAACACCTTGTGCACACCCAGCGTCTGGTCTGCGTCTTCGCATGAATATTCAGCCGCTTTGGCAATGTCGACCTGATTGAATTTGATTTGATGCGCGCCCTTGCCGCACAGGTCTTCAAAAGTAATGCCGCCTCGCCCTAGATGCCGCATGGCCAGACTGGTCAGGCCATGCGGCTTGTGCACTTCAAGCACATAGCTTTGCAGCATGGTGTCATGGGCGTAGCCCTCCACTTCAATGCCGTGGTTGGCAAACACATGACGGTCGTACTTGATGTGCTGGCCGAGTTTGAGTTTGGCGGGGTTCTCCAGCCAGGGCTTTAGTTTGGCAAGAACCTCATCGCGCGGCAATTGCGCGGGCGCGTCAGGGTAATCATGGGTCAGCGGAATATAGACCGCTTCACCCGGCTTGATGCAAAAGCTGATACCCACAATCTCGGCGCGCATCTCGTCGAGTGATGTAGTTTCGGTGTCCAGTGCGACCAGATCAGCGGCTTGCAATTTGGCCAGCCAGGCGTCAAACATTTCCCAATTGAAGATGGTGTCAAACACCAGTGTGCCTTGATGCCTGGGTGCGTTAGTTGCGGGTTCGGGTGCGTCAAACAGATCGGGTTCAGACTTGACAACCGGTTTCTCAAAGGCAACGACAGGCGCAGCGACATCAAGCGACCTGACCAGCCCTTTAAACCCGTACTTTTCATAAAAAATAGCCAGAGCGTCCTGTTTGCGCGCGCGAATAGCTAGTGAATCCATAGCAGGCAAGCCAGCTACATAGCTACCCAACTCGCAGTCTTTTTTAATCGTCACCAGCGCCTTGCCCTGCGGCAGCCAATCCAGTGAAGCGCGCAGGTTGTCACCGACCACGCCTTTGATCTCTGCCGCATGGGCCACCAGGTTGTCAAGCGAGCCGTATTCCAGCAGCCATTTAACCGCTGTTTTAGGGCCGCACTTGGGCACACCCGGCACGTTGTCCACTGTGTCGCCCACCAGCGCCTGGTAATCCACCATCAGGCGCGGCGGCACGCCAAATTCAGCCTCAACACCCGCCAGGTCGCGGCGCTTGTTGTTCATGGTGTCGATCACGGTGATGTGCTCGTCCACAAGCTGGCTCAGGTCTTTGTCGCCGCTGGAGATGATGACTTCAATGCCCTGAGCTGACGCCATGCAGGCCAGCGTGCCAATCACGTCGTCTGCCTCGACGCCCGGTACGGTCAACACGGGCCAGCCCATCAGGCCGACGACTTCATGCACAGGCTCGATCTGGCTGCGCAAATCGGGCGGCATGGGTGAGCGGGTGGCCTTGTAGGCGGGGTAGAGGTCGTCCCTGAAGGTCTTGCCTTTGGCGTCAAACACGCAGGCAGCGTAGTCGGCGGCGTAGTCTTTGCGCAGCTTTTGCAGCATGTTGACCATGCCGCGTATCGCGCCTGTGGCAGGACTGGTTGGGTCAGTCGGATCAGCCCGCAAATCAGGCATGGCGTGAAAGGCGCGGTACAAATAGCTGGAACCATCGACCAGTAAAAGTGTTTTTTTGTCAGTAGTCATGCTGTGCGATTTTCAGGGATAGTGTGTCAGTTGATTGTGGGGTATTGTTGCATTGCATCCCGCCCGCCCAAGCCTACAATGCAGCCATGAAACACGTCTTGCTAACCCACATTCGCACCTTTATTTTTATGGCCGCGCTGCCGCTGGCAACAGTGTGCGTGGCGCAAGCACCTGCCCAACCCGCCCTGGCTGCAGCATCCGCACCGGCAGCCTCATCAGGCCGGCCTGACCAAGCGATTCAGCGCATTCGCATAGAAGATGCGGGTTCGCGCATTGACGAAGTACGTGTGGGCGGGGAAACGCAAAGCATCACGGTGCAGCCTAAAACGGGCACCAATGTACCGGCCTATGAGGTCAAACCTTCAGACACGGCACGCGGTGCAGCGCCATCCACCTCCAAAAGTGACACGACAGGATCACGGGTCTGGAATGTGTTGAAATTCTAACTTCTCGACTGCGACCTTTCAGGCATGGCCGTTTATACCGAAGTCTCGTTTGACGAGGCTGCTGACTTTTTGCAGGCGCTTGACTTGGGGCAACTCCAAAGCCTCAAAGCCTGCTCTGGCGGGATTGAAAACACCAACTATTTTGTCGACACCGACAGCGGCGAGTATGTGCTGACGTTGTTTGAGCGCCTGAGTTTTGAGCAATTGCCTTTTTACCTGCAATTGATGAAGCACCTGGCAGAGCAGGGTATCCCGGTGCCCAACCCAGCACCCGATAAAAACGGCAAGATTTTGCACCGTCTTAAAGGCAAACCCGCCGCCGTCGTCAACAAATTGCGCGGCGCAAGTGAGCTGGCTCCCACCTTGGCACACTGTACGCGCGTTGGCACAATGTTGGCACGCATGCATTTGGCGGGGCACGACTTCAAGTTGCACCAACCCAACTTGCGCGGCTTGCACTGGTGGAACACCACCCTGCCCACCATCTTGCCGCACGTCAGCACCGGGCAGCGCAGTCTGCTGCTGGGCGAGCTGGCTTACCAAAACCACGTCGCTAGCAGTTCGGCCTACAAAGCCTTGCCCACGGGCACAGTGCATGCTGATCTGTTCCGTGACAACGTGATGTTTGAAAGTGGCGAGCTGACCGGTTTTTTTGATTTTTATTTTGCTGGTTGCGACACTTTTTTGTTTGACATGGGCGTTTGCCTGAACGACTGGTGCATTGACCTGCCGACCGGCCAGCATGATGCTGCACGCGCTGATGCATTTCTGACAGCCTACCAAGCCGTGCGGCCGTTGACGGCGCAAGAACGCACCCTGCTGCCGGCGATGGCGCGCGCAGGTGCGCTGCGTTTTTGGATCTCGCGACTGTGGGATTTTTACTTGCCACGCGAGGCCTCGGTGCTCAAAGCACATGACCCCAACCACTTTGAGCGCGTGCTGCGCCAAAGAATTTTGCATCCAATTCACTTCCCCAGCCGTATATCCACCACATCATCATGAAACTAAACATCGTTCCGGCACGCACCGGCATCACCTGGGTCAAGCTGGGCTTTAAAACCTTTTTGCAGCAGCCCCTGGCCATGTCTGGCCTGTTTTTTATGTTCATGGCGCTGCTGTCAATTGCATCATTGCTGCCCTTTATTGGCGCTGCCGTGGCGCTGGCACTGCTGCCTGCCGCCACGCTGGGTCTGATGGCTGCTACGCAAGAGGCCACCAAAGGCAAGTTCCCGATGCCGTCGATTTTGATCAGCGCCTTTCGGGCTGGCAAGCAGCGCCTGAAAGATATGCTGATTCTGGGTGCGCTGTATGCCGCAGGCTTTTTGGCCATCATGGCGGTGGTCAGTTTGATTGACGGCGGGCAATTTGCCAAGTTGTATCTGGTGGGCGGCAAAATCACCGAAGAGCTGGTGTTGCAAACTAATTTTCAAGTAGCCATGTGGGTCACGCTGGCGCTGTACTTGCCCTTGTCGCTGATGTTTTGGCACGCCCCTGCACTGGTGCATTGGCACGGCATGTCGCCTGTCAAAAGCCTGTTTTTCAGCTTCATGGCGTGTTACAAAAACTTGGGTGCTTTCACGGTTTACGGCTTTACCTGGATGGGCATTTTCATGCTGAGTGTGCTGGCAATCACCGTGCTGGCCGCGTTACTTGGTAGCCCGGCATTTGCTGGTGTGGCCATGTTTCCCATCGCGTTGGTCATGTTTGCGATGTTTTTTACCTCGATTTACTTCACGTTTCGTGATAGCTTCGAGCAAGCTTCAAATGACGAGTTGGCTGCCAATCCCTCTACACCAGGAGACACTTCATGACACAGCACATGCTGCAAGGCCGGACAGAAAAAGAAATTTCGTGGTTTCAACGCCGCGATGTCATCAAAGCCGCAGCCGCTTGGATGGCGATGGGTGGCCTGCCAATAGCTGTGGCCCAGCAGCGCAGCAACGTGGTGCAACTCACAGGCGATGCGCTGATCAATGGCACGCGCTTGCAACCCGGCCAAATCATTCAAACGGGTGACCAGCTTCAAACCGGGCCAGGATCCAGCCTGATTTTTGCCATGGGCAATGCCTCATTTTTAGTGCGCCAAAACACCATGATGTCGGTTGAACGCGGCACAACCCTGAACGCCGTCAGCCTGCTGCGAATGGTTACCGGTGCGGTGGCCAGCGTGTGGAGCAAAGGCGGTAACCGCTCCATCATCACGCCAACGCTGACTGCCGGTATACGCGGTACGGGCGTGTACACCGAGGTTGTGCCTAACCAGGACAGCCGGACTTATTTTTGCAACTGCTATGGCACGGTGGAGTTATTTTCAGGTGATGTTCAAAAAATCTCCGAGGCGCAGTATCACCAGTCGTTCTGGTCGGAAACTCAGGGAGCTCCGCTTAGCCCGGCAGGCGCCATCAACCACAGCGACGAAGAGCTGGAATTTTTAGCCCAACTGATCAATCAGCGCACGGCCTGGCAGATCACGGGACGCAAGGGCACAAAAGACGGCAGCGGCAGTATGGGTGACACGCCGTATAAATCACCCGGATAGCTCAAACCACCGACAAGTCACTACTCTAAATCCCTGCCCGGTGGCCCGGACGCACTCGAACGTCGAAGTGCGCATGCTTGTAAAAATCTATCAAAACGCACTTTGTAGCTGTGTGACAAGTTTAAGCAGATCCAACCGCACCTGTGACATCAAAAATTGTGGCGACAGATTGACGCCTGGTCCGCCGCAATTGACGACCATCAGCGACCGCCCGTTTGCCGGCATGAAAGCCACAGCGATGGCATTGACGTCTTTTTGCCATTCGCCAAATGAGCTGCTGCAGCCGTGCTGCCGGTAGTGTGCCAAAGACACATCCAGCTCGGCTCGGGTTTGGGGCCAGGCTTGTTCATCCAGATTTCGAAGACCCTCCATGAGCGCTTGACGCTCAGTGTCGCCGCAGACGGCCAAATAGGCCCGCCCCATCGCGGTGGTAACCAGCGGAATGCGTGAGCCAACATCCAGACTCAAGGTTAGCGCAGACTCGCTGCGGCAATTTTCCATATAAATCATGCTCCACCGATCGCGTATTCCCAGCGAAACCATGGCCTGAGAGCTGTCGGCTAATTCCTGCATCAGCGGCCGCGCGATCTGGCGCATGTCCATGCGCGCGAGCATGGCGCTGCCCAGCGCCAGTACCGCACTGCCGAGCCGGTAGCCCGCGTTACCGTTGCTATCTTGGGCGTGCTCCAGATAGCCTTGTTTGGTCAAGGTGTAGGTCAGGCGTGAAATCGTTGATTTGGGCAAACCGCAGCGCTTTGCGAGTTCTTGATTCCCCAAAGTGCGGTCACGAGAGCGAAAAGCTCCAAGCACGTCAAGTCCGCGCGCCAACGCAGTCACGAAATGGCGATCCTCCTTGGCTCGTATCGGCTTGGCGGCTAGAGGAGTTGATGCAGTGGGTAAATCAATGGGGATCGCGTGGTTCATTTTAGTTCTGCATTGCGGAATTGATTAATCATAACTGATTTTGTCGCTTTAGTGACTAATTTACCAATAAGATTCGGGAATTCCATAGGTCTTGCAGGCGGCTGATGTCACACAATCAATGTGCACTTCAAAGACGTAGTTCTGCATTGCAGAATTTTTAATTCACCTAAAAACAAGAAGACTTTTATGTTTCGCAAAAAAATTCATGCATGTACTCTGGTTCTGAGCCTCGCCGCGACTGTGATGCTGGCACATGCGGCGCCGGGACGAGAAGATCTCGTGATTGGACAAGTCGCACCGCTAACGGGCACGATTGCCGGAACCGGCAACGAATATGTTGCTGGAGGTGCGGCGTATTTCGCACATGTCAATGACAACGGTGGAATTTACGGGCGCAAGATCCGCGTGGCACTCAAGGATGACAGCTACAAGCCAGACCAAACGCTGGCTCTGACGCGCCAAATGCTCGCCGAGGACAAGCCGCTGGCGCTGTTTGGGTTTGTTGGTACCGGCAATGTAATGGCTCTTAACAAGAATCGGGTGCTGGAAGACGCAGGCATTGCCCTGCTGGCACCCTATACCGGCGCACAGGATCTGCGCGAACCGATGAACCCGCAGATCTTCCACATTCGCGCCAGTTACACCGACGAAACCGCGCGCATGGTGGAACACTTGCAGTCGATTGGCCTGCGGCGATTCGCGGTGATGTACCAAGACGATGCATTTGGAAAAAGCGGGCTGGCGGGTGCTGAAACCGCGCTGCAAAAGCTGGGCATACAAGCGGTTGCCAAGGGGGCTTATGACCGAGCCAAACCTGAAGAGATCGACGCTGCGGTGACAGCAATTGCAGCGGCCAACCCAGATGCCATCATCATGGTTGCGGTGAACCGGGCATCTGCTGCGTTTATCAAAAAGATGCGAGCCCAGGGGAGCAAGGCACGCCTTTTCAGCATCTCCGTTGTCAACTTCAAAGAGCTGCTGAAAAACGCAGGCGAGGAAAATGCACGCGGTATCGGAATCTCCCAGGTCATGCCTTTTCCGTATTCGACGCTAGTGCCTGTCGCACGCGAGTTCCAGTCGCTGATGGCCAAGTACCAGCCGGATAAGGTGGTGTCTTATGCCAGCATGGAATCGTTTATTGCCGCGAAGATCCTTGTCGAAGCCATTCGCCGCAGCGGCGCCGACCCAACTCGCGCCAAGGTGATCAGCCAACTCGAAAAAATGAGCAGCTACGACGTTGGCGGCTTCAAGGTGAGCTTCTCGCCCACGAACCGCGTTGGCTCAAAATTTGTAGAAGTCACTGTGATTGGCCGCGATGGCAAATTACTGCGCTGAAGAACCAAGTCAAACCACGGGCGTTAACTTGGCGACGCTCAAAGCCAACCACTTCACACCATGCCGCGTGAAATTGATTTGCGCACGCGCATCAGGCCCGCTGCCTTCAAGCATCTGCACTTTGCCTTCACCAAACTTGGCGTGAAACACATTCATGCCCATTTTGATGCCATGGGCGGGCGCCTCACGCTGCGCTGGCAAGGCCGGGTTGGCAAAGCGTTCAGAAGCCCCTTTTTGGGAAGAAAATACGTTGCTAGCCCAATCTTTACGGGTGTAAGCAGCTCCTGAATCAGTAGCATCACTCCAAGGACTTGTGCGCCCCTGACCAGACGGGAAACCCTGGTTTTTAGGCGTGATCCACTTCAGCGACGCTTCAGGTAGCTCGTCAAAAAATCGACTCTTCAGGTTGTAGCGCGTTTGGCCGTGCAGCATTCGGGTTTGAGAATGGCTCAGATACAAACGCTTGCGCGCGCGCGTGATGGCCACATACATCAGGCGGCGTTCCTCTTCAATACCGCCCGTCTCCGTCAATGAATTTTCATGCGGAAAGATGCCATCTTCCAGACCAGTGATAAAAACACAATCAAACTCCAGCCCTTTGGACGAATGCACCGTCATCAGTTGCACCGCGTCTTGGCCAGCTTTGGCCTGGTTATCGCCTGATTCGAGCGCCGCGTGAGTTAGAAAAGCCACGAGTGGGCTCAGGGTTTCGCCAGTTTCAAAGTCGGGCGCTAAAAATTCAGGCGCTGGGTTGTCCAGCACATTCGCATCCAGGCCTTGACTGGCTGGCGACTGAGTGAGTGCCGCACCCAACTCATCCACCGGAAGCGCCACCGCATCGCGCCCAAAACCCTCTTGCCCCACAAATGATTCAGCTGCGTTCACCAATTCAGCCAAATTCTCCAACCTGTCCTGGCCTTCCCTGTCGAGCTTGTAGTGCTCTTCCAGGCCGCTGTGCTGCAACACCAGCTCTATGATTTCGCGCAACGTGCTGCCGGTGGTCTGCTCGCGCATCACATCAATCTTCGCGACAAACGCACCAATGTTGGTACCGGCCTTGCCTGACACAGCACTCACCGCGTCATGCAACGAGCAGCCCGAGGTCTTGGCAATGTCTTGCAGTTGCTCAAGGCTGCGCGCGCCAATGCCGCGCGGTGGAAAGTTCACCACGCGCATAAAGCTGGTGTCGTCGTTCGGGTTCTCCAGCAGACGCAAATAAGCCAGCGCGTGTTTGATCTCGGCACGTTCAAAAAACCGCAAGCCGCCATACACGCGATAAGGCAGACCAGCATTGAACA
>ENA-OFDP01000274-OFDP01000274.1-metagenomes-genome-assembly--contig:-NODE-274-length-24041-cov-5.637288_pt1 | contig 24041 bp, 22 predicted proteins | sample MGYA00153389_OFDP01 | MGnify analysis MGYA00153389 | reverse complement strand
TTATGGCTACCTTTATAGGGTTAATTATGAACAGTAAATGTCAACAGACCCTAATTATGTCAATGAAGTGAAAGGTTCATTTCAATTTTTGAATGACTCTGATCAACTGATACAGCTCGACTCATCTGGTGATAGCCGTATTTATTATATTGGTGCGCAATTTATTGAAATGCGTGGTGATAAAGGTCAAGTACTGGATCAACCTGAGTCCAACTTTAAACTCACCAAATCCTTAGAATAGACACTCGCAACATTCTGAATGATTTAAATTGCTTCTTTATATATCACAGCATAAATTTCACCAAAACATCAAAATGGTGGCTGAATTACTTCGGCCACCTTTATCAGAGTTTACTGCTTTTGGGTCTGCATATTCTTAATTAGCTCGCTAAAATCAAGTGTTGCAGCTTTTTGTACAGGTGGATAATCCATCAAAGATTTAATGTGTGAACCCAGTAATGCCTGTAAAGGTTCAGAAATCCATTGCTTGGTTTGAATAATCTCCGAACGGTCTCTAATACTATCAAAAGTCTCAAATGGGTCTTGACGAAGGTTGTACATCACTGGAAATTTTTGCTTTTGATATTGGTCGTAATAATTTTCACTGGTTTCAAAATGAACTTTCCATTGATTAATACGAACTGCACGTAAAATCGATTCATGATAGTACAGAAAATTATCTCGCATACTCTCTTTTGATTTGCCCGTCCAATAGTCGATATTGTTTACACCATCAATAATTTGCTTACGATTGGTTTTCATCACCTCGACCACATTTTTATTCCCTGCGACATTCGCCAAAGTTGTAAACAAATCCATATGCGACTGAATGCCGTGTTTCACTTGTCCCGCAGGAATATGTCCCGGCCATCGCACCATCATTGGAACACGGACTCCCCCTTCATAGGTCGTCATTTTTTCACCACGGAATGGTGTGGTTCCACCATGATTTTTTGCACTGTGCTCAGGGCCGTTATCGGTGGTATAAACAATGATGGTGTTATCCAACACCCTCATCTTCTTCATATCATCCAAGAGTTGACCGACTTGCATATCGTGTTCAACCATACCACTGCCGTATAGATCATCTTCTGAGGCCGCTTTGACATAAGTGCTGTTGAAATGCTCCACCTACCAAGGCTAAAGAGCGAAAAATTAAGCTTTATTGCGTAGTATTTTCCTTAAACAAATCCGTATAAAACGAATTTTCATCCTTGTTTCAAACCCTATTGGCACTAAACATAGAATAATATCAGTATCTTACGAATTTAATTTTTAGAAAAATACTTTTCTAAAAACCAATGACAATAGCTCTTTAGTGTGGTCGTATCCGCTTAGCAACTTCATTCTTAGATAAAAGTGCAGTATGAAAAAAACGTTTTAAACCTGAGCAAAGATAATGTAGACCCGTCTCTCCATCTGGGGTTTTGAGAAAACGGTCTTTTGGACAATCGCCCCAGCAATATTGAAGATATGGACATTTTTGGCAGTATTCTGGCAGTGACTTCGATTTGGCATATGCAAATTTCTTTTGTCGCTCAGAAAAAACTAAATCGCCTTGGTGAATCTCGTGAATATTGCCCAATTTGTATTCGGGATAAACAAAATGATCACAAGAAAAGAGGTCGCCATTGTGTTCGACCGCCAAGGATTTTCCGCAAATTTGACCCGACACACATTTCTGCGCTCCATAGCCGAACATCATTGAAACCATGTTTTCAAACTGGTCAATAAAGACCTGCCCAAAGTCTTTCTGTAACCATTCTTTCCACACAGTTGAAAGGAATATGCCCCAATCATCGGCAGCAATCGACCAGTCTGTCACCACAGAGTCTGAGCTGCCCGGCTGCGCTGCTGAACTGCCCAATTTAGGTAAATCTTGAGGATTCCAATGGCCTGGTGCTGTCTGCTGAAACTGGGCACTTTCCATTCCCGGAATCAGTTGAATCATGCGCGGTCGCACCTGATCTCGAATAAAATGATAAACCTCTAATGGCCGTTTCGCATTATCACGGTTCACCACACATAAGGCATTAAACGGAACTTGATACTGGCGCAATAAAGCAGCAGCCTGCATGACTTTGGCATGCGTCGGTTTTCCACCTTTGTTATAGCGATGGATATCATGTAACTCGGCAGGCCCATCTATAGATAAACCCACCAAAAAATCATACTGTTTTAAAAATGCGCACCAATTTTCATCCAGTAACGTGCCATTGGTTTGTAAATCATTTTCAATACGCTGATGAGGTTTCGCATATTTTTTTTGCAGTTCAACCACCCGCTGGAAAAACTCTAACCCCATAAGTGTAGGCTCACCACCCTGCCAACTGAAAACCACTTCATTGCCCGTTTGCGCTTCGATATATTGCTTAATATGTAACTCAAGCATTGACTCAGACATACGCGGAACTTTGGGTTGCTGTAACATGTCTTGTTTATGCAAATAGAAGCAATAACTACAATCTAAGTTGCACTGTGCCCCAGTGGGTTTGATCATCACGTGATAGCGATAGGTTTGTCCCTGCACTTGCAAGCTTCCTAAAGGCGGAGATTCAGCCTGTATAGGTATCATTCGCAATTTTAGAGTCCTCATTTTTTTCAGCGTTCAGGCACAAATTCACAACTGTACAAAACCATGTACATAAGTCATTCTGCGAAAAGAGATTCGAGAGTTTCATTCCATTCATTGCATGAAGTCTGCTAAAGACCCAAGCCTTTGGTATTTTGAATGGATTAACCCGAGTGACTGTTGCCGCTAAACATGCAACAGGAAGGCTGCTATAAGATGACCTTGCAAATCTTTTGATAATTTCAATGTTTTATAATTCATTCTCTTCTTATCCCTAAGCTTAATTTTCATCAGCAAAACCACTGTGTAAGAGTAAAAATCAACAGCCAATTCCAATTTAGGCATACTGAAAAATACTAACCCATCTCACACAGTTGCATCGCTTGGTAGAGCACGTTATCAAACTTTGAAAATAGAAAAACCACTCAAAAGAATGGTAATTGAATTTTTTATGGTCTCTTTTTATTAAAGCTTTTTCGGATTCAGATCATGTCTTAGAAATTATTATCCTTTGTAGTACACATGATGAATAAACCATAAACCAATAATTTTAATTAATTTTATTACACATATAGTGCTTGTGCTTTGAAGATATAAAACTTATATCCCAATCATCAACTGATTGATTTAACCTTTATCCTCCCCCCACTCCCAAATAATCAATATTATTGAATAGTGAAATTAGTACGAACTGATTTGATTTATTATTACAATAAACATTTTCCTGCTTATATTCATCTTTATAGAACTAACCTTTTCAGCCAAAGATTTTTCTATTTTTTTCTAAAAACTGGATTATCATTTTTTTCTTATTTTAAATATTATTTTATTAGCGTTATATTGTGAAAAATAAATTATATTTTCATTGTATATTCTAGATATATAGTAAGTATCTTACTAAAACTACTGACTACAGATAAACCCTCAACGACTGACGAACCTTAATTCCGATCAAATACAATACAACAAAATTTACGAATAAAATAATAATTTATTCACACAAGTCGTCTCCCCACTTATCATAACTATATGAAATAACATCAATATCATATTTATTGATATTCAATCTCCTACCTTTAAAATCATAACTACCACCCCAAAGTGGATTAATAATATTAACCCTATTATTCATACCTAAACAAAATGTATCTATACCAATTCCTTTTCCTTTGAGAACCCACCCATCTTTTTCCAATAAATTTATTACTCGTTCTACATTCTGAGTTTTTTTCGGTAAGTCAACAGACGAATTCTGGACTTCTACTTTATTTATAGAATAGACAACATCTAAATCACTACCAAGTAATTCTTTCATTTTTATTTCAAATGGATATTGATCTTTAGGTTGTTCATAAAGTCTATTGCCACACCCCATCAAGGGTAATGTAATAAACAATATAAAATTCAGTCTGTAAATTTTCATATTTAATTCTTAATCAATATTTTAATTTTAAAATTTCAAAACAGCACCCCACTACTTATTATATCCCCACCCTCATAAAATATTATTAATTAAAGAATTTAACAAAATTATTAAATTTTATTACTAAAATAAATTATAAACAATTTAATTTACTCCAACTCTATAACTGGAAGTTTATCTTTACGACACGAATTTCCCCCGTATTCACTATATGATAATTCAACCAGCCAATCATTTATATCAATATATCTAATTTCCGCCCCATCATAACTATAGTGATGAGGGTTAACAGGGTATAATATTCCCATATAAATTTTTCCACCCAAACAATATTCATAAAAACTATCTTGATCTGAAATCATCTGCCAACCATCTGTTTTTAGTTTAACTTGTATCATTTTAAAATTATTTAATGATAATTTTGACTTTTTAATTTCGGCTATCACATACTTATTAAGAGGCTTATCAACCCATTTTCTTTCATTTGAGTCATATCCACCAAAGTAATTATTAATTATATTGGTGAAATATTTTCCTTGTTGAGTTTCTTTCGTACTTGTACAAGACGTTACACATAAAATTAGGGGCATTAATAAGCTAATTTTAATCCAATCAATCATTTATTACTTACCGTATTTGAATTCAAGAGGTTTACTCTCAGTTTTCGTTGCGGAATATGCACATCATTATATTCATAACGGTGAGCATGCCCATTTTGATCGAATGCTTTGATCAAATTGCCCTGTGTATCATATTCATAACGTGCCAATGCTTCCGCCTGATCATCGACAACGGTAGCAATCACTTTGGCTTGACTGTTAAAAGCAAACTTGAGTACGTGTTTAGCGCGCTTCAATTGGAAATCAATCGCCTGTAAATAGACAAATTGTTCAAATAATAAAGAGGTCAGTACAACTTTTTCATCTGTCTGATCATTAAATTGTTGAACGAGGTGATAATATTTTCAACCGTTAAAACTATGAAAATGAAAATTCCAGCCTGAACCAAAATTCAGCAATAATTCTCCATCGTCATGTGGTACGACACTAAAGCTTTCAAATAGAAAGCTATATTGCACATACACAACTGAAGCTAGTAGTTAGTGTTTGCGTCTATCGCTGCTTTTTCAACTATCAATTCTTTACAGTTCCGAATTTATTACTTTTTTCCTTCCTCTTCATCCTTAATTTCCCATTTACTATTAGGATCATCTATTACAATTTGTATTTTCTCGCTATTCTTTAATATTCGAATATTTTCTTTAACGACTTTACCCTCTAACTCAAGTAACTTGTTTCTAGCCACCTCTAACCCGAACTCATTCGCTAAAGTATAATAAGCATATGCAAGGTCAAAATTTTGTTCTACACCATCACCTTTTTCATACAATTAGGCTAAATTATAGGCAGCACGAGGTTCATTATTTTCTACTGCCTTTTCGTACCAGTAGACAGCTTTCGTCATAGACTTATCTTTTACGTCACCTTTCTTATACATAACTGCAACATTAAATTGTGAGGGTGCATAATTTTTTTCAGCAGCCTTCAGAGAGTAGTCAAAATATTTTTTCTTATCTTTTATCCCTATCCAACCTTCATAATAACAGTTAGCAGTATTTGCAGCTCCCAAACCGTAGTCTAAGTTTGCTGATTTTTCATAATAATCGCATGCTTTTTTAAGGTCTCTTTCAAAATAAAATCCATTAAAATACATAAATCCAATTGAGTTAGTAGCTTCTGGCACATTTTTACTCATTGCTTTTGCACAATATGTATAAGCTTTCTCATAGTCCTGTTTAAATCCTTTTCCATGAGCATATAAACTCCCCATATTATTTTCAGCTACCCCATTATTATTCTTAATTGCCTTTTCATACCAATGAACTGCTTTTTTAATGTCCATCTTTTGATTTAAATAGCCATTCTTAAAGACAACCCCTACTAAATTCTGCACAATAGGATCATTATCTTCAGCCTTAACTAATAAAGCATTGAAGTAATTTAACTTTTCATTATCATCTTGGCTCTTTATCGCTTCATCAATTTCAGATAAATCAATATATTGACCTTCCGCACTAGCTTTATCCGCATTAACATCACAACCTGTTAGGCTCAATGTCAATATCAATGCAGTAAACAAAAACTTCATTTAAAAGAGTCCTATTTTGTTAAAGGTGTTCATTCAAAGTGAATTTTTTATAAAATCTATTGCTAGTAATTCCAAAAAGTAATTGTAAAAATTATTATCAGGATCATAAAAAAAATAGATACTTTAATGTAATACCATAGTTTTTTATGGTGATCTATAATACATATACTTGTTTTCAAGTTAATATTACTAAATATTAAGAAACTTCTTTTTTTAAAAAATTTTTCTAAAGAATTTCTAGAAAAAAAATCTATTACATTAATCATTATAACTGCTGTTATAACCAACTCAATATTAGATATATCCATAGATTTATTTTTATAAATATCTATACCGAAAATTTTCTTCTTTAATATTTCGTTACTATTTATATATTTTGATGCCATTTGATGAAATATAGCCCAAAAGATAATACTTAATATTAGTAAAATAACTATTAAATCTTTTATATTCATTTTAATCTTTCATACCCATATTCTACAACTGCTTGACCTGTTACTCCACCAACATATCCTCCGATAAGAGTACCTCCAACAGCTATAACTCCTACAACGGCCAAAACGGGAAGGCCAACAGTTCCTCCAACAACGCCTATTACTACACCACCGATGGCAGTTCCGATGCTCCCTCCAATTCTTGCACCTAATAGACCGCCATTAATTTTACCAGTTTGTTTTAAAATTTCTTTCCTTGTACCATCTGAATCACCTTTTTCATATACCTGAGCCACCGAATTTACACTGCCATAAATATCCCAAGCAAAAACTAATCTCCCCCCCCACTTTAAACTTTTACTTACTTTTGATGTTTCATCCATATTTTTAATATAGTCATCGATACTACTATAATTTTTTGCACGAACAAAAACAGTCCTTCTGATCATATCTCTATTATCTTTGTAATTAACCCCATGATTCCATGAGAAAAATCTTTTATTAGATGCTGCTTTTAATGCTTCAAATTCTTTAGCATTAGCTCTTTCAAATAAATAAAAATTTCGCCTAAATGATTCAGGATTTTTACTTTGTTTAGCCTCATCCATCTTTTTTAATAAAACAGTATACCTATTTGCCACTTCTTTATTAACAGTGCTATTAAAATTAACAGCGCTATCAATACTCTCTTTTGATGCGAAAATAAAAGGGTCTGATTTCATATTTTGTAAAAATAAATCTGAAAAATCAGCTTGCACAGGCTCATTTGTTAACCCAACAAAGTCACTATTTTTTTTAATTTCGTGTAACTGATCATATGAGTTCGCAAAATATAATGGATCAAACTTAGGATCTTTCAAAAATTTTTCTAATTTTAATTCAGCTTTCTCAGCTTGGGATTTATAATTATTTAACTCTTTAGCTGTCGTTGTATTACAAAGGACTATTACTTGACCTGGAATAAGTATTTTTATTGCAGCTATATTTTTTAGGTGAGGATTATTAGCTCTCAATACATCCCAATCAGATGGGATCAATGTTTTTTTAAAAATTCTTTTTGACCAATCTAGCATAGTTTCCTTTTGTTTAACTAAATACCATCCTACAACACCATCTTCTAAATAAATTTCTTTAATATTTTCTTTTACTTTTTTTGTAATTTCAGAAGTTACTTTAATTGTAAAAACACTATGCGTTTTTTTATCAGGATATGGTTTTACAGAAATTTTCTGCAGGATCTCTCCACGTAAATATACTTCATAAATTAAACTGGTGTTTAAATTATATATTTCAGTCCATCCTGTTAACCCTTGTTTATCAAACAGCCCTTCAAATTGAGTTCTTTTCTTCGTATTGTTATTAATAACAACAAATTTATAAGTTAAGTCCTTTAATTTCAAAGGAGCTTGTACCGTAAGCTTTAAACGACTGTAATACATATTTTAAACCTATTCCTCGCCTGTTTCTTCTTCACTAGCTTCTTCTATATCATTCATCATCACTCTGGTGACCACTGTTTGAGAAGATGGAGTAGTTTTGAGTTTTATAAATCCTTCCTCACTAGTTACACCACGCTGAACATTACCTTCTTCATCCATTAAAATATATGGTTTATTTGATACAACTTTATTTTCTTTATTTTTAACCAGATATTGTAAAATATAGGGGTTTTTTACATCTGGTAATGATGGCAGAGTAGAGCTTACCTTAGCTCCACCTTTAAATATATGCTGCCCAGCATTAACCTCAAATTTTCCACCTGTTTTTTGGAAAATCCCTGAACCATTGAGGGCAATTTGGGATGAACCACCCGTAATCAAAACTTCTTTAGGACTACTAATTTCAATCCGATCTTCTGTAGACGAGATGGCAATCCCCAGTTTAGCAAATACATCTAAAGCATCTGACTGTGCTTGAATCTCAACTTTACCTTGTGCTGCAATAGCTTTAATCCCATCTTGCACAGCAAATAGACTCACTTTGCCTAAAGCTTGCCCCAAAATATTCTTTTGGGTACTGAGGTTAATACTATCGCCCGCAGTATGGTTAATGATGCCTGTAGCTGAAAGATGAATATCTTCAGGGGTGCTTAAGGCAATCCCATCAACAGAACTGAGTAACATGATGGCTTTTTTATACTTGGCAACATCTTTTTCAATTTCTTCTGCAAAAGCTTTCAGTTGCTCAATGGATTCTATTTCATCAGTCTTTTGGTTTTTGGCAATATCACTTAAACCTTTACTATTAATCTGACTACCTTCGAGTTGCTTTTTGGCAATCTCACTATCTAAATGTTCACCTTTGGCTTGATCTTGTTTGTAGGTCGAAAGTAGTAAGCCCTGTCCTGCACGTACTGCTCCCCATTGGTCAGTACGAAGCTCAAAGCCTTCACCACGATCATCACTTTCAGCTTTGTCTTTTGGGTGACTCAGTTTGCCCAAGTTGAGTTGGCTAGCGCCATGACTACTCTGTAACTGGCTGCTGATTTGCCCTGTCGTATCGTCAAACCTAAGTTGATTGTATCCACTGCCCTGATATTCTTTACTTTTTATCCCTGCCAACTTTTTAGTATCAGGTAGTTTACCTTTGTTGTCGAACTTGGTTGGATGGCGTTGTGCTTCATGGATGCGTCCCACCACAAATGGTCGGTCGATATTACCATCAAAAAAATCAATGACCACGATCTCACCAATGCGTGGTAGGAATCTTGCCCCATAGCCCTCACCTGCCCATGGGGTCAGTACATCTACCCAAGCAGAATCCGTATCGTTATCATTGGAACCAGCACCACCATCATGAGTGTTGTCTTCGTTACGGGTAAATAGGAATCGAACTTTGATGCGTCCCCATTCATCAACAAAGATTTCTTCTCCACTTGGGCCAACAACTTTGGCACGTTGTGGTGATGCTATCGGTCTATGTTGTAGTGGATTGTATTCTGGAACAGTAACAATGTTACGTCGTTGAAGCGTGAGTGTATTGGCTTGGCGTTCATCTGTATTATTGTTTGCAATGTTGCTTACCTGCCAATTACTTTGTTGAAGCAAGGCACCCACTTGATCACTCAAGTCTTTAGGTAAATTATTTTGGTTGTGAAAAGTCTTAGCAGTGATTAGAAACTGTTTGTCTGCATCTGCGTGTTGATCTATTTCTGGGTGTTCATTGAACTCAAACCAGTAGCCCACATGTGCATCACGTACTGTAGAGGTTGCACTAAATTGTTTAGCTTGTGCATTGTAGTAGTGACCTAAAGTTTGATTAAACTTTTCAATCTGGCTATTGCCTGATTTGGTCGCACCATCTTCACCGTTTAAGTCCTGTATCCATGCAGGGCTAAAGTGCCATGCCTGCTCCAAACCTAAACTGGCATTGTCATAATTTTCACTATGGTTATGCTTGCTTTGAACACTTCCCGCACCTTCTTCAGTTGCCAAGATATCGGCTTGCCAACGTTGTACATGTACAGAAGTCGGTTGGATTGAACGCTGACCTACGAAATGAGTAATAAAGTCGCTTTTTTCTACGGCACTACTGCGATGAAAGTGGATACTGCGACGGTCTAAGACGTTAAATTGCGAATTATCATCAATTAATCTTAACCTTTGCGGCTGGATCTGTTCACTAGAACTAAGCACTTTAAGTTGTGCTTCATCAATCAGCCAGTTAATACCTTCACTTCTCATCAACCGCGTCAGAAAGTCAAAATCGCTTTCCGAGGCCTGCATAATAAATGGACGAACATCATAATCTTGGGTTAAGCCACTTTTATCCAAAGTCAAACTTAAAGCGAAAAGCGCACTACGTTGCACCCACTCTTGAAACACGATTTGAATCACGTCCACAACCGACTTATTCATAAACACGCGACTATTACGACGATGGTTCCATAAGGCTGTAGAATCTTTGACAGTCAAACGATAGATTGTAAGAGAACCATCACTCGCACCTATATCTGCTTGAGTCACAATACCTGAAACACGAGTTAACTCAGATTTATCTGTGACAATATCAACAGAAGTTTGGCACCCAATAAATTGTTTTAATGGAATTTGGGCGTTGGTTGAAAGACAAATCAATTGTAGATGAGTACCCTCATTGAGGCTATGCATCCCATCAATACGTTGTAAGAAAACTTGATTATTTAGAGACGTATTTGAGAATTGCACATGGATCGCACGTTTCTGTGCTGTCAGTCCAAGTTGCTCTAATGCAGCATAAATATTGTTAGACATAAGTGATTTATTATTAAATTTTAGAATGTGGTCATTTATATAAATTGGCCCGAATTCTAATCTAGTTACATCCATATTTGAATGATAATTTATGTTTTTTATTGTTACTCTATTTGATTATATTCCTAAAAATATCGCAACGATATAATATTAAAATGGCTTAGATAGCCATAAATAAATCTGAAAAAAATGCACAAAATACTCTAACAAAACACATAATATAATCTTAATTTCAATAACTTATAAATAAAAAATCAAATATAAATGTTCAATAAATAGAACCATAATATCAATATCAAAGCATGATAATTCTTAAATTTATTCAGATTAGAATGGATAAAAAAATCAATTATTTTACTTAAACAGCCTAACTAAACCACTTTAAGCATTATGCACCAAGGTAATCCCACATCAACAAAAAATAAAAAGGCCGCATTTAAGCGGCCTTTTTACATCTAAAATAATATGGTACAGATTACATCATTCCGCCCATACCACCCATACCGCCCATATCAGGCATTGCAGGCTTATCTTCTGGAACGTCAGTAATCATACATTCAGTTGTCAACATTAAACCTGCTACAGATGCAGCATGCTCAAGTGCAGAACGCGTTACTTTCGCAGGGTCAAGAATACCCATTTCCAGCATATCGCCATACTCAGAAGTCGCGGCGTTATAACCGAAGTTACCTTCACCATTTTTCACAGCATTGATCACAACTGAAGGCTCATCACCCGCATTCGCAACGATTTGACGAAGTGGCGCTTCAATCGCACGACGTAAAATGTTGATACCAACATTTTGGTCGTCATTCGCACCGTTTACGCCATCAAGCGCAGCTGCAGCACGTACCAGTGCAACACCACCACCAGCAACCACACCTTCTTCAACCGCAGCACGTGTTGCATGAAGCGCATCGTCCACACGGTCTTTCTTCTCTTTCATTTCAACTTCAGTCGCCGCACCAATTTTGATCACAGCTACACCACCGGCCAATTTAGCAACACGTTCTTGAAGTTTTTCTTTGTCGTATTCAGACGATGATTCTTCAATTTGCACACGAATTTGAGTGACACGTTCAGCAATTTGAGCTGCATCACCAGCACCGTCAACAATCACAGTATTCTCTTTAGACACAGTGATTTTGTGCGCAGTACCTAGGTCTTGAAGAGAAGCTTGTTCTAAAGTCATGCCTACTTCTTCAGAAATTACAGTCGCGCCAGTCAAGATTGCGATATCTTGAAGCATTGCTTTACGACGGTCACCAAAACCAGGTGCTTTAACCGCACATACTTTAATAATGCCGCGCATGTTGTTAACAACAAGTGTAGCTAAAGCCTCACCCTCAACATCTTCAGCGATAATTAAAAGTGGTTTACCTGTTTTAGCAACAGCTTCTAACACCGTAATCAATTCACGGATGTTGCTGATTTTTTTGTCAACAAGCAAGATAAACGGATTTTCAAGTTCAGCCGTTAATGTATCTTGTTTGTTTGCAAAATACGGGCTGATATAACCACGGTCAAACTGCATACCTTCAACAACGTCCAAAGCATCTTCAAAGCCTGAACCTTCTTCAACGGTAATCACGCCTTCTTTACCTACGCGTTCCATTGCTTGTGCAATGAGTTTACCTACAGTTTCGTCAGAATTTGCAGAGATTGAACCGACTTGTTCAATCGCTTTAGTATCAGAAGCAGGTTTTGCTGTTGCTTTAATTTCAGCAACCAATGCTTTAACAGCAAGGTCAATACCGCGTTTCAAGTCCATTGGGTTCATGCCCGCTGTTACAGACTTGATGCCTTCATTTAAAATTGCTTGAGCTAGTACAGTTGCAGTTGTTGTACCGTCACCAGCGATGTCATTGGTTTTAGAAGATACTTCACGAACCAATTGAGCGCCCATGTTCTCAAATTTGTCTTTTAGAGAAATTTCTTTCGCAACCGTTACACCATCTTTAGTGATGTGCGGCGCACCGAAAGAACGGTCGATCACAACATTACGGCCTTTAGGACCTAAAGTTACTTTTACAGCATCTGCAAGCACGTTTACGCCTGCAATCATTTTAGAACGAGCTGAATCACCAAATTTTACGTCTTTAGCTGACATACTAAACTCCAAATATTCTTAAATTTTAATCAATTGTATTGCTTAAACAGCAAATGAACGTTCTGAATTAACCTTCAAGAACCGCTAAAATATCAGACTCTTTCATCACAAGAAGTTCTTCGCCTTCAACTTTAACTTTAGTGCCTGCATATGCACCAAACAGTACATTGTCGCCCACTTTTACGTCTAAAGCACGAACGCCATTGTCTGTAATTTTGCCATTACCTACTGCAATGATTTCACCTTGAGCTGGCTGTTCAGCAGCAGAAGTACTCAAAATTAAACCACCTGCAGTTTTAGTTTCCTTTTCTACGCGGCGAATCACAACGTTGTCATGTAAAGGACGAATTTTGCTCATTTCTTGCTCCATAGACATTTTCAAAATGCCATTGCTTACGATGTGAAGATGACTTCTTATTCCTAGGTCATCAACAAAATTTTGATATGACACTTTTGTGGGGATGGAATAAAACGCTTCAAGGGCAAACACAAAATATTTTTATATTTTTGCGCTCTTTTTAAGCAAACCTCATCAAAGTTTAGACACTCAATTCAATCTGACGTATTTTGCTGCATCAGCTCGAAGTGATTTGTTTCAGCGTTAAAGCTCAAATGCTGTACATCAGCATTCGGCAAAATAATATTCAGGCTATTAGGCAAACCCGCATGTAAACGATAAGACGTTGCCGTTCCAGCATGAATATCCAACACTGGATGCGATACCCCAAGTTGATAAATCTGATTCAAATCATAAACGGCAGCGTGGTGTAAATGCCCATGTAACAGTCCATTTAAACCATGTTGGCTCCATTGCTCCAATGCAATACGACCAAGCATTGGACAGTCTTTCACACCATGACTATGGTCTGGCGGAGTATAAAAAGGCTGATGCGCGGCGATCAGTTTAATTTTGTGTGCAGGTGCTTGCTGTAATTTTAGATCAATCTCTTGAATTTGGTTCAGTGAAATATGCCCTCGCGTGTGGTAACGCCGACGAATACTATTCACTCCAATGACATAAAAATGTTCAGTTTCTAAGGTGTTTTCCATCCCCCCAAAAAACAGTTGATAACGTGCAAAGGGGCTGAAAAAACGATTCCACACATGGTACAGCGGAATATCATGATTCCCTGGCACCACCAAATACGGCAGCTTTAAACTGTCTAAAAACTGCCGACAAGCATAAAACTGAATAAACCGTGCACGTTGGGTCAAGTCCCCACTGACCACTACTGCTTCAAAAGGATGTTCCTCACATAACTGACAAATGGCCTGCAAACAGGCTTCGCGTTCGGTCCCAAAGTGTAAATCCGACAAATGTAAAATCATGCGGGAACCATGATATTCAGCGCATGCTTACGTACTGTAATTTTCAGCGGTGGTGTCATCGTGACAATTTCTCCATCTACCGCAACCGTGAGCTTATTACGCTTTGAATGAACAATCACTTCATCTGCTGCAAAGCTATAGACATCGGAAGCCTGATCCAAATTGCCTTTAATCAGCTGCCATAAGGTCTTGAACAAAGTCCGCTTATCACTTTTTGCTACTACCACGCCCGCCACTTTGCCTGCTTCCGCAGCCTCGGCAATACGTAGTTTCATTTCAGCTAGTTGAAGCTGATTATTGCCAAAGAAAATCAATGGCGTTTTCACTGGATAGCGCTGTCCATCGACTTTCACTTCAAGTTTTAACTCTTTACGGTCGCGGATGAGAACATCCAATGCTGAAGTATATGCATGCAGTGGAAAACGTCCAAAATGCTTATTAAACTGTTCTCTTTTTTGAATAAATAAAGGATACAGCCCTAAACTGGCATTGTTCAGATAGATATGTTGATTCAGCTGTCCCACATGTACAGAACGTGGCTGCCCTTCACTAATGGCTTTGGCCGCGTCTAATAAATCCAGCGGAATATTCAACACTCGTGCAACATAGTTAAAGGTACCTAGAGGCAAGATCCCCATGGGAATATCCGTTCCCATCAATTTAGACGCAACAGCATTTAAAGTACCATCCCCACCTGCAGCAACGATGACTCCTACATTTTCTGCTTGACGATGGCGTAGTAAAATATCTTGCATCATCTGATCAAAGTTCATGCACTCACTTAACTCAAATGACTGTATTTCAAAACCCGCGGTACTCAGATCTGCTACCAACTGTTCATACACTTCATCTTTATTTGCGGCATGAAAACCTGATTTTTTATTATAAATAAGTGATAAAGGTTTGAGTTGCTCTGACATTTTGCACCTAAACTTGAAGTAATTGCTCTATTTTTGTCCAAATATTCAATACTTAACAGTTTTGTTATGTAAAATTCAAATGACTACCATTTATTTAATCAATAATAAATCTCAATCACAAAATAAATGCAAATATATGATTTTAATACTAATATCTTAAATGAATAATCCTCATAAATATAATAAATACACAAAATAAAAGCCAAAAATTAACCCAAACTATTGTTTTTTAATAGTTAAAATGGAGCAACCCCATCGAACTGTTCATAATTTAGATACGCCTTTGGTCTTATTTTTTTTATCAAATTATGCTTTAATACAGCCACTTTTTTTTCATCTTTTCATCTCTGCAGTAAATTTTATTGCTGAGATTGTACTTTGTACAAACGTGTACATATTTGAGATAGGCCTCACCATGACCCAAGTGAACGCACCAGAATTCGTTCGTCACCCTAAGCTTATTGCGTGGGTGGAAGAAATTGCAAAATTAACAAAACCAGCGAAAATTGAATGGTGTGACGGCAGCGAAGAAGAATATCAACGTTATATCAACTTGATGATCGCTAACGGCACAATGCAAGCGCTGAATCAAGAAACTCATCCTGGTTCTTATCTTGCTAATTCTGATCCTTCTGACGTTGCTCGTGTTGAAGGTCGTACTTACATCTGCTCTGAAAAACAAGAAGATGCTGGCGCAACAAACAACTGGGAAGAGCCTGCTGAAATGCGTGCTCGCCTAAATGGTTTGTTTGACGGTTCAATGGCAGGTCGTACTTTATATGTAGTACCGTTCTCTATGGGCCCATTGGGTTCTCATATCGCTCATATCGGTATCGAGTTAACTGACTCTCCTTACGTTGCAGTAAGCATGTCTAAAATGGCTCGTATGGGTAAAGCTGTTTATGACGTTCTTGGTACTGACGGTGAATACGTTCCTTGCGTACACACTGTAGGTGCTCCGCTTGCGAACGGCGAAAAAGATGTTGCATGGCCTTGCAACAAAGAAAAATACATCGTGCATTACCCAGAAACGCGTGAGATCTGGTCTTATGGTTCTGGTTATGGCGGTAACGCATTGTTGGGTAAAAAATGCCTGGCATTACGTATTGCATCATTTATGGGTCGTCAACAAGGCTGGTTAGCTGAACATATGCTGATCCTTGGCGTGACCAACCCTCAAGGTGAAAAGCACTACATCGCAGCTGCATTCCCATCTGCATGTGGTAAAACAAACTTCGCTATGTTGATTCCACCAGCAGGCTATGAAGGCTGGAAGATTGAAACTGTAGGTGACGATATTGCTTGGATCAAACCAGGTGAAGACGGTCGCTTATATGCAATCAACCCTGAAGCTGGTTTCTTCGGTGTAGCGCCTGGTACCAATACCAAGACCAACCCGAACTGTATGGCGACTCTGCACAAAGACGTGATTTATACCAACGTTGCTGTGACTGACAACGGTGAAGTTTGGTGGGAAGGTCTGACTAAAGAAGCTCCTGCTAACTTGACTAACTGGAAAGGCCAACCACACACTGGCGAAGAAAAAGCAGCGCATCCAAATGCGCGCTTCACTGTTTCAGCAGGTCAATGTCCTTCTATTGATGCTGACTGGGAAAATCCAGCGGGTGTTCCAATCTCAGCGTTTATCTTTGGTGGTCGCCGTGCGGACACAGTGCCTCTAATTTCAGAAGCATTTGACTGGGTAGATGGTGTTTACAAAGCTGCAACTATGGGCTCTGAAACAACTGCTGCTGCTGTTGGTCAACAAGGTATTGTTCGTCGTGACCCATTCGCAATGCTTCCATTTGCGGGTTACAACATGGCGGATTACTTCTCTCACTGGTTAGAGCTTGGTGAAGAAGTAGCAGCAAAAGCTAAAGCTGCGGGCAACAAACTTCCGGGCATCTACAACGTGAACTGGTTCCGTCGTGATGCTGAAGGCAACTTCGTATGGCCTGGTTTCGGTCAAAACATGCGTGTTCTTGAGTGGATCATTGACCGCTGTGAAGGTCGTGCTGATGCAGTTGAAACACCAATTGGTTTAGTTCCAACGTATGAACAGTTGAACTGGACAGGTTCTGACTTCACTAAAGCCCAGTTTGACCTTGTGACTTCTCAAGACAAAGATCAATGGATCAAAGAGCTTGAAAGCCACACTGAACTATTCGACAAACTTGGTGAACGCCTACCAGCTGCACTTAAAGCTCGTCAAAACGAACTTTTAGATGCTGTTAAGCAATCTGCTTAATCCTTAAATTAAGCCAAAAAAAAGACCGCGTAAGCGGTCTTTTTTTAATCTATTAATAATTTTAAAACTTTATAACTCAACAAAAATTTATCAAGGGGTAATTCATGCTTAAAAAACTCACACTCACAATTGGTTTACTGGGCCTATCAAGCTTAGTCATGGCTCAAACAGAAGTAGTAACAACTCAGCCAGCACTTCATGTTTGCGCAATCAAAAGTACACCTGATTCAACTCAATTTGAAATCAAAAAGCGCATCAAAGTCGCTAAAGGCACTTATGGCAGCGTAGTTGAACTCTATCCGCGTTTTGCTGAGCGTGCACATCAAGTCGGTGGTAATGTCGTCATCAACTACAATGCTAGCCAACGTTTTGGCTTTTGGCCTTGGCGTATTGTCCGCCCAGTCGTTTGGGGAACGGCTGTAAAATGGAAAACACCTGTGGACTGTAAACAGCTCGGCGGTATCGAAATTTAAATCTAAAAAAGCCGCGATAGCGGCTTTTTTAATAAAACGAAATCAACTGTAACCATTACACATACTTCACACTATGCAGCATCCCCCTGCATACGACGCAGGTGTAAATCCTGCAAGTAAAGGTCTAAAGCTTGGGTTTCTAGTGCATCAAATTTTAAATACAGCTTAGTCCGGCGTTTTAAAATATCTTCACTGCTGATGGCCCACTCACGTTTCACCACATAATCCACTTCTTGCTGATACAAACCATGGCCAAAAGACTGCCCTAAAGTTTGTATATCTTTGATTTCACCGAGCATATGCCACACTCGACTACCATAACTGTTTGCCCAACGATGCGCTGTTTGAGGCTCTAGCCCTTTGATTTCATGCATCAACTCTGCACATAAAACCTCGATAGAACTAAAACCTTCCGCACCGGGGAGTTTTGCCTCAGCCGTCCATTCCGCCTTCATGTGTGGAAAATAACGTTTTAGCTGTAGCAAAGCCGCTTCCGCCAACTTTCGATAAGTCGTTAACTTTCCACCATAAACAGATAATAATGGTGCTTCATCCGCAACAGGTTTAGATATCGCCAGTACATAATCACGTGTCACTTTAGAGGCTTGTGTACTTGCATCATCATACAATGCCCTTACACCTGCAAAGCTTGAGATTACATCTTCTTGCTGTAATTGAAGCTTGAAATGGTCATTAATCACATCAATCAAATAAGCCGTTTCCTGCTCGGTGATATGGACATGATTTGCATCCCCCTCAAACTCTACGTCCGTGGTACCAATCAGGCTGTATTCATCTAAATAAGGAATTACAAACACAATGCGTTGATCATCATTTTGTAGAATAAACGCATGCGGTTCCGGGTATAAACGCTTCACAATAATATGACTGCCCTGAACCAATCGAATGCCTGCCTTTGGGGTTTTGGACAGTTGCTGTTGAATAAAATCCGTGACCCATGCACCCGTTGCATTAACCAAAGTTCGAGCTTTAATTTGGTAATGTTGTTTTTGATGCTCTAAGGTTAGACACCACACACCCTCCTGCTGAACCGCAGAAACACATCGTGTTTGTGTCCGAATTTGAGCTCCCAGCTCATGCGCTTGAATTGCATTAACCACAACCAAACGCGCATCATCCACAGTACAGTCTGAATATTCGAAACCACGTTTAATGGTGTCTTTTAGCGGGCTATCGACATTAAAATGAACAAGCTCTGAACCCTCTAATGTTTCTCGTTTTGCCAAATAGTCATAGATAAATAAGCCTGAACGAATTAGCCATGCAGGGCGCAAATAAGGCAAATGCGGCATAATAAAACGCATAGGATGGATCAAATGTGGGGCTTTTTTTAACAGTACTTCACGCTCTAATAAAGCTTCACGCACCAAACGAAATTCTTTTTGTTCGAGATAACGCAATCCACCATGAATGAGCTTGCTACTGGCTGAAGACGTATGACTGGCTAAATCATCTTTTTCACAGACAAAAACACTTAAACCACGCCCTACAGCATCGTTTGCAATGCCCACCCCATTGATGCCCGCGCCCACAACGGCAATATCATAAATGGCATCTGTGTCTTGCATATTCACCTCTCTCGTTGAGTTATTGTGTTATTTTTGTTCTTCACGCTAAACTTAACATCAAAATCCAACCTTGTCATATTCCAAAGCCAGTCAAATCAGAGAAAATTCGTTATTCTAAATAAATTAATAACCGCATCTATTTTTACAATTTAATTTTTAATTTTGACTATTCAGTGAAAAATCGACTAATTTCCAAGCTAAAAAACACTTTCTTTTCTAAAAATCAACATTCACCATAAAATAAAAAAGCACTATAACCCCTTGTATTTTAATTGACTATTCACATATTAAAAAATCACAAGAGTTTGTTTTAGATAAGTAAAATGATAATTTCCCATTAAAATAAAGATATTCATTAGAAAAACTTAACAGCATATAAATCATACCAACTTTTAGACTAAAGTCGAATGAAGTCCAAGGATAAGGGGCGTATAACGAAACTGAATTTTTTGTTTAATCTTAAAATATATTGTTTTAACTTTTTCTACTTAAAAAAGTTAAAAGATGTATTTTCCGAACTTCTCTTTGGGAAATTTTTGTGACTGATCTATCTCCCCAAGCTGCTCCAGTAAGCATCGATAAAAAGACCCGCTTAAAATCGATTCTCGGTGGTTCAGCTGGCAACTTAGTTGAATGGTATGACTGGTATGTCTATGCCGCATTTACCTTATATTTCGCGCCACAGTTTTTCCCTGAAGGGGATGACACGGTAAAACTGTTACAAGCTGCTGCCGTCTTTGCACTGGGCTTCCTGATGCGTCCTATTGGCGCGTGGATCATGGGCATTTATGCAGATCGTAAAGGACGTAAATCAGGTCTTACCCTGTCTGTATCTTTAATGTGTGTGGGATCTTTGATTATTGCCTGTGCACCGACCTATGCCAGTGTGGGTATGCTCGCACCTGCCTTATTACTCTTTGCCCGTTTATTACAAGGTTTAAGTGTTGGTGGAGAGTACGGTTCAAGCGCAACCTATTTAACGGAAATGGCTGGCAAAAACCATCGTGGTTTCTTCTCTAGTTTTCAGTATGTGACCCTCATTTCAGGTCAGCTCTTGGCGCTGTGTGTGTTGATCATTTTACAACGCACCATGAGCGAAGCACAGTTGTCTGAATGGGGCTGGCGTATTCCCTTCTTCATTGGCGCTGTACTTGCCATTGTGGTGTTCTGGATTCGTCGTGGTTTGGTTGAAACCCAATCTTCAAAAGATGCACAAGAACAGGCTAAAAATGGTGGCCCTAAATCTAGCGCACTTGCTTTATTTACCAAATATCCAAAGCAAGCATTCACTGTGATTATGCTGACAGCGGGTGGAACACTGGCATTCAACACCTTTACCACGTATTTACAAAAATACTTGGTTAACACCTCAGGTTTTGAGAAAACCACAGCAACAGAGATCACCACAGCAGCAATCTTTGTCTTCATGCTATTACAACCTGTGGTGGGCGCACTGTCTGATAAAATTGGTCGTAAACCAATTATGATCACTTTTGGTGTATTGGGCGTACTGTTCACAATTCCAATTTTCAATGGTCTAGGTTCAACCAGCAGCCCAACAACCGCATTTATGTTATGTATGAGTGGTATGGTGATTGTGACAGGTTATACTGCGATTAATGCAGTAGTTAAAGCAGAGCTCTTCCCAGCGCATATTCGTGCACTAGGGGTTGCCCTGCCTTATGCGATTGCCAATACTATCTTTGGTGGTACAGCAGAACTTGTGGCGTTGAGCTTTAAAAATGCAGGACATGAAAACTACTTCTTTTACTACATCACCTTCATGATTGGTTTATCCCTACTGACTTACATCTTTATGAAAGACACCAAAAAGCACAGCATGATTACCGATCATTGATGCTTAAAGTAAGCATGTAAGTTAAGAAGCTAAACATAAAAAAATGCCTTCTCGAATGAAGGCATTTTTTTATGTTTGATCAATTTTTTTACCAAAACTTGATCGATTGAATTATCGTGAATTACACCCGCGTATGGCATACTAAGAACAAGAATAATGTTAGGAACTTTTTATATGAAAAATACGTATAAACTTTTAGGCTTAAGCTGTATCGTTTTAGCAGTATCTGCATGTCAAAGCACGCCTCGCCAATACAATGGCAATGTTGGCTATCAAATTGAACATCAATCAGCGTCGAGTGCTACCCTTGCTTATACGCTTGCTGCTCGTAAGAACCAGCAACTCGATGAAAACAAATTACAACGTGCTTGCCAAAAAGTTTTAGGTTCACAAAAGAATTATAAATTGGCGATTTTAAGTATTAATCAAATTCCTAATACTGCAGCAGATGTTCCCGAATATGGACGCCAAATTGGTCAAACTCGTGCCACTTTTGGCTTAAGCAATACACCTGACTTACACCAAGGTGAAAACTTTGCAACACGCGAGTCACTTGAAGCACGACCAAGCACACTACATGTTGTACGCTATACGTGCTCTTAAGACCTTCTGATATATAAAAAAGGGCTTAGTGCCCTTTTTGAACATTCAACGTTCGATAAAAACTCACATTGCGAAACTCTAGTGACTCATCTAGATCTGGCCAAGTTGTGGCACTACGCTCATCAAGCTTTATGTATTGCGGATGACTAAAATTTTTAACACGGCTATCTGCCACCCAAACCTCAGGTGCAAACTTTAAAAACTCATCTAAAAAGAAACGATTGCATTGGTCATATAAAACATCGGCAGCCAATAGAACATCAACTAGTTCCGATTGATATAAATCATCCAAATACTCTAGCTCTACGTTATTGAGTTCCGCATTGGCACGGCAAGCATCTAAACTAACTGCATCAATATCGCAACAAATCACACGTTTTGCACCCGCCATTTTGGCTGCAATCGCCACTACACCTGAACCTGCGCCAAAATCCAACACCACCTTATCTTTGACATGATGAGGCTCTGCCAGTAACCACTGCGCCATGGCTAGGCCTGAAGCCCAACAAAAGATCCAATATGGCGTTTCATTCCAAATACGGCGAATGATTTCATCATCCAGTTTATCGGTTGGAAATACAGGAGGAATGAGCCACAAGGAAATAGATGTTTCAGGAAGCTGCTGCGCAAGCAATTCACACTGTGGAATCACTTCATGCAGGGCTTGAAGTAAATGATCTGGGGCTTTAGGGAATTGGAAAGTACAGCTCATAGATAAGCCTTGAAAACTTATTAGAATTTACAACGATAATTTGATACACGATATGCCATCTACAGCTGTTCGAGGCAGACCATCATTAAATAATTAATGTTTCTGCGACATATTAAATCAACGATTAAATATGTCGAGTTCTGTAGATGGCAATGGTTTTGGTTACTTTTGCCGAAACAAAAGTAACATACGAGCTACTTACATCAATAGTTACAACGAAAAGACTCCGTCGTGACTCATATCAATCAAATTAACCTAAAGCTTTCTCAGCCGCTTCAACCGTTTGACGAATTAGTGCCGTAATCGTCATTGGGCCCACGCCACCTGGAACTGGTGTGTACGCAGAAGCCACTTCTTCAATACCGACCAATTGAATGTCGCCTACACCACCACCATCACGTGGATGGAAACCAGCATCAACAACCACTGCACCTTGTTTGATCCAATCTTTTTGAATCAATTCCGCCTTACCAACCGCGCCCACGATAATATCGGCTTGTTTCACAAAGTCAGCTAAGTTCTGAGTACGTGAGTGGCAGATCGTTACGGTCGCATTGGCTTGAAGTAACATCGCAGCCATTGGCTTACCCAAAATTGCAGAACGTCCTACAACAACAGCATGCTTTCCAGCAATTTCGATATTGTTTTCTTGCAAAATAGTCATAATACCTGCAGGTGTCGCAGAACCATATGCTGCTTCACCCATGGCCATACGACCAAAACCAAGACACGTTACGCCATCCACATCTTTTGCAAGAGAAATTGCATCAAAACATGCACGCTCATCAATTTGTTCAGGCACTGGATGTTGAAGCAAAATACCGTGAACATCAGGATTTGCATTCAGTTTTTCAATTTCTGCCAACAATTGTTCAGTGGTGGTCTCTTTTGGAAGTTCAACTTTAAGTGAGTCCATACCAACACGACGGCAGGCATTTCCTTTCATACGTACATAAGTTGCAGATGCACCATCGTCACCCACCAAAATAGTCGCAAGAATTGGGGTACGACCTGATTTTGCTTTGAGCGCTTCAACGCGAGTTAACAAGTCAGCTTCAATTTTTTTTGCCAATGCACGACCATCTAAAACTAATGCCACGGCACATCTCCAAGTGTTGATATGAATCAATTTTGCACATAATACATGATAATTTTAAATATTTTTCGCTATATGCTGTTTTTATGCGCATACGAATGAAAGCACTATTGTTTTTTTTTCAGAGCTTGCTAATATACGCATCAACAAGACGCGGCGGGGTGGCAGAGTGGTCATGCAGCGGACTGCAACTCCGTGGACGCCGGTTCGATTCCGACCTCCGCCTCCATCTTGTTAAAGCCCGAGTGGTGAAATCGGTAGACACAGGGGATTTAAAATCCCCCGCCCACAAAG